>JAEIGA010010727.1_pt1 | contig 13906 bp, 5 predicted proteins | sample 9270691 | NCBI WGS metagenome assembly JAEIGA01 (sample SAMN17057246, study PRJNA624740) | gut metagenome | biome: biome; isolation source: fecal sample | host: Bos grunniens | place: China: Xizang | collected 2019 | reverse complement strand
CAATACTACACTGCTGGTGGTAGCAGGACAAACGCCATTGCTAACCGTCCATTTCAAAGTAGCCGAACCGTTAACAGGCACATCGGTTACTTGGCTGGTAGCCGACGATGCATCGGCAATGGTACCGCTACCGCTGGTAAGTGTCCAAGTACCCTCGCCAACTGCTGGAGCCGTAGCGGCCAAGGTAAAGGTTCCGTTGTTGCATTGGGTTTGAGCAGCACCGGCAACGGCGGCCGATGGATTGGCATCGACTGCAATGCTCACTACGTTGCTGTATATGGTAGACTGAGCTTGACGACCGCAAGTGTAAGCTACTGAGTATTTTAAATCTTGTGCGTCTTGGTTGGCCGATAGGATGGTGCTTGGATCAAAGCTAGCACCGTTCAACACCCATCCTGAAGCGCCCAAGGTAGAACCATTGGCTTCAACGCTAGGAGCGGTTAAGCTCAACGCATTGCCTTCGCAAATGGTAGCTGGCTTGGTAATGTCTTGGATGGTGGGGAAATAATCGGCCACTACGGTGTGGTTTTGACCGGTAATGGTGCCCACACAACCGTTGGCATCCTTTACCGAAACCAATTGAAGGGTACCATTAGCACCCAATTGTTCTTCTATAATATAAGGTGAAGTCAAACCAGTTTTGGAAATGGCTGCACCACCGTTTACTTTGTAAGTTAAATCGAAAGCAGAAGCACCGGTAAAGGTAACTTGCGCGTTGGTAAGTTCAGCAGCATCGGCACACACCTCAGAGCTTGCTGCAGTAAAGGCTGCCGTTGGTTTGGCGTTAACGGTAGCACTTTGCGAGGCTTGAACGTCCGAAAGCTCAACACCAGCAGCTTTATTAATCACCACCGATATGGTAGGATCGGTAGTCGTAACGGTTGCCACAACGGTCAACACCACTTCAGCGCCAGAGGCCATGCTAGAAATGGTCCATGTATTACCACTGATGGTACCTTTGCTAGGCGTAAACTTAACATCCGACAAACCAGCACCCAAGGTAATGGTAGAGGTTACGTTGCTAGTGGCAACAGGCGAACCGTTTCTAACGGTAAAGGTAAAGGTTGCTTTGCTACCATCGCACACTACAGGAGCGGCACCGGCAGTAATGTTCACACTAGCACAATCATTGTTTTCGACGTACATAGCACTACTAGCAGCTGGGCAAACACCATTATTAATAGACCATTCCAACACTACCCTGCTATTTAGCGGAACATCGGTGATGGTGGTAGTAGGCGAATGAGGGTCGACAATGGTAGCCGTACCGCTATAAACACTCCATGTACCCCACGCATCTTCTCTAGTAGGTGCTTCAGCATTCATAACAAACGTACCATTGTTGCAGTGTATTTGCGTCATACCTGGGTTGGTAGCAATGTTTTTAGGTTTGATAGAAAGTGGTACTTCGTTGCTATAAGCATAAGCACTACTGTTACTACCACATGTATAGGTCACTCTGTATTTAACGGGCAATCCGTCGTACCATCTTGACAAATCAAAAGGCATATTAATTGGGGCCCCATCTAGCAACCAGGTTTGTGCAGTAATGGTAGAACCATTCGCATCAACAGCTGGATTCGCTATAGGAAAATCTGCGGTTTCACAAACAGTAGGAGGCGCCACTACATCTTCAATGGTAGGTTTCGATTGGATTTCAACCGCATGGGTTTGACCGGTAATGGTGCCCACACAACCGTTGGCATCTTTCACCGATACCAACTGAAGCGTACCACTGGCACTCATTTGTTCTTTTATGGTATAAGGTGAGGTCAAACCGGTTTTGGTAATAGCTGTACCTTCATCCACTTGGTAGGTTAATTCGTAAGGAGAAGCACCCGTAAAGGTAACTTGTGCTTTGGTAGGATCTGCTGTCGATGCACAAATTACCGAGCTGCTAGTAGTAAACGCTGCTGTTGGCAAAGCATTAACGGTAAGCGAAATCTCTGGGCCTTTTACAGACGCACATTGGCCGTAAGCACCCGTTTCATACCTCACTTTTACCGTTTTATTATCGCCCACACCGGTTATTTTGGTTTCGTAATTAGTAGGCGACACAATGGTAGCAGTACCACTGACAATTTGCCAACTACCTACAGGAACATTAGGGTTTACAGCCACCTTAAATTCTGTAGGACCACAGGCCTTTTGCGATCCTTTGCCATCTACAATGGTAACCACAGGTTCTTTATCTACAATTAAGGTAGTGGTAGCCGTTGCCTTGCAATTCTTTTCGTTCACCACATTCCAGGCAAGCACGGCCGTTTGACCAGCCACTACACAAGCCGTGGTAGTAAGTGCGTCAGGGTTGGCAATCGAAGCCTCGCCCGATACAATGCTCCACGAGCCATATCCATTGGCTGCTACCGCCGAAATAGTAAAGGTATGTTTTTCGGCAGCACAAACACGTTGGGTTTCGGGCGATGTTACTTGAGCAGTAGGTTGCAACGAAATGCTGATCTTCACTTTACCTCTTTCGCTGGTACATTTACCATCTTCTTCGTAGGTGAAATACACGTATTTGCTCACTGCGCTATTGGTCGACATCGACTCAACAGGCGTAGTAGAGGTAGCGGTTTCGTAGAAGGTTAAATTTTCAGGATGTGCCACTTTTACCAAATCGGCATACACCAAGGTACCGGGTGTAGTACATGCATCGTAAGGCGTAACATCGGTAGGAACTTGCGTTTGCGCAACCACCGTTATGTCATTCGATGTTTTGATAAGAGAAGCGTTATACGACGCCCATGTAGCCGATTCCAATTGCGAAACAAATGCTTGAATGCTAGCCGTTTCAGATAGATTGGTCAAATCGACATCCGATTTTAGGGTCAAGGTAAGGGTCTTGGTTTCACTTTCGTTCATTTTTCCAATGGTCCAAACGCCGTTTTCATACCCACTTCCGGATGCCACACTTACCAAATTAACCCATTGAGCAGGAATCGATACGTTAACTTTTACGTTGTTAACTGCTGTACCCGTCGTATTGGTTACCGAAAGAGTATAGGTATTGGCATCTACTCCATCGGCACAAATATTTCCATCTACCAAATTAGCCGTCAAGTTTAAGTTGGCCGCATACAAGGTAACGGTATTGGTAATGGCATACATACCACAAGCCGAAGGATTACCCTCGCCGGCAATGTTCAACGCTTCTTGCGCGGTATTGGCCAAAATAACACGGTAGTAAGTAGGAGTTGTTTCGGGGGTTACCGTTAAATTCTCCAAATTTTGTTGGGGCTCGCCCATGGGCAACCAGTTGCTTTTGTTGGTGCGATATTGCCACAAATAAAATGGATTCGACATAATACCCGATAAAATTTCGGCTGTCAAGGTTTCCGATTCGCCTCTAACGATGATTTTTTCGGTCGATGTAAGGTCGCTGCACACCAAGTCTGCCTCGGGGGTACATACGCTCAACATCATATCGTCAAACAACAAGTCGTTACCTTGTCCGGCATCGGCCTTGTTGATGAGTTGAATTTTTACACGAGTTGCATCTGCCGAGTTGAACATGGCCGAAATTTCTTTCCATTCTTCGCTCAACCCAATGTTGGTTACAGGCGATGTAGAAAGTTCAGCACCGGTATCGGCATTGAACAACTTAAATTCTGCTTCGATAGGGATGTTACCACTACGACCCGTATTGGCACACGTTACAAAAGCAGAGAAATTAATGTAGGTATTCGCACAGATGCCATCAATGGTACATTCGTACAAAACGTCGGTTTTAGACGTACCATCGGCACAGTTGTACATCAACATACCCCCGTTGGTGTCGCCTGGGGTGTGGTCTTCTGTAACACGATACCATCTTTCAGAACTGTCATAACAATTGCAATTGGTAACCCCTTGTGCTACATTGGTACCGCAACCTGCGTTACGAGGGTTGGCCAATACCGAATAGTAACCTTCGTTGGTCATGGCTGCACAACTTTTGGTTTCGGCAGTATAAGGAACCGAAGCACTATAGGTAATGGTAGTGCCAGGAACAGCTACGTTTTGCTTGCTATAGCTAGCCCTTGCGTCTACATCGGGCAAGGTGCCAAAATCTTCTTTAAATACAACAATGGTATTGGCAGGGTCGCACTTGATAGAAGGTGCAATTTCTACCACATTGGTAACTTTACCATCAGCATCCACTACACGAATAAAGGTTTTATCGACCACCTTGTGCGCATATGTGGTTCCAGAGGACCCACTCAAGGTGCTCCAAGAAACCTCATCGTCCGATTGTTGCCACGTAAAAGGAGCCGTACCACCACTCACCGTTAGGTTGACCACATCGCCTACATAGGCAGGTCCTTGTAAATCGGTCGTCAAATCAAACTCATTGATGGTATAGTTAACAGTAATGGTACGTACCAGGGCTTTTTCGCTTCCATTTACCTTTAACTCAAAAATCAGGTAAAAAGAATAAGTGCCATTATCGTAGCCCAAGAGCTTATTCTTACAACCCGTTTCGTGCCATACTTCGTCGGTTCCGCCGTGTGTACCCGATTGTGAACCATTCGAGCTCCATTTACCATAATTAGAACCTTCAATGGCATCGTGCTCGTCGGTTAGGTTTTTCCAAATTACATTGGCGCCATCTACCGAGCTGCCATTTTCGTTGGTGTAAAAACGGAAACCAATGAATCTGGCACCCCGTTTAATCACGCCCATATCGTACACCTCGTCGTCACCACTGGTCGATATAAAGTTACCGTCCCAAGGATCGGCACTGCCTTTGGTCGATGTCCATTTTTTGGTATCGCCCTCTTGGTACAAAATATCAAAACCCCACAACGAATAGCCAGCGCTACAGTCGTCGCGTTGGGTGATGTATAGTTCGCCGTTTGATTTGAAAAATAATCCATAACAACCGGTTGAATTGAATTGGATGTTTTTATTGCTACCATCGGCAGAGGTAACAAGGTTGGTACCACCTTTTACAGCATCGTATCCATACCAATTACCATTGTAAACAATCTTAAACTGCGTACCTGCATCAAATTTCATGGACAGTTCGTACTGATCGCCATTTTGAGTCAACTTGGTAGCACTAGCATTCCATCCATTAAAGGATCCAGCAATGTAACAATCTGCAGCCACCACAGACAGAGGCGCTACAAAACCCAACATCGCAAACCACAGTAGTAATCGCAATGATTTGTGTAATAATTTTTTCATAGTATATTAATTTGTTATATTTTTTTCTCGTGTAACCCACAAAGTTAGGTTAATTTTAAAAAAAACAAAAAAAAACACCCATTTCCGTGCATAGAAATGGGCATTTTTGGGGTAAGTGTTAAATTATTAAGTATTTAAACTAAATTCTTATTGTTTGCTTTTTAAATACAAACGTGTAAAAGCTTGTTTGGTGGTAAGAGGAAAATCGGCTTGCAAAATCCAACCGTAATAACCAGGGTCATTTTGCAGCACATCTAACACGGCTTGTCCTTTGTATTTACCAAAGTTAATTACCTCAACCCCTTTGTCATTGTACACAATACGACCTGCAAAATCGACATTCTTGCTGGTGCAAGTATATTCCGATAAATAAGCCACGTCTTTTTGCAAATCGGGGTAAAAATCCAACTGCTTTTTTAAAATTTCGTAGGTAGCCTTGGTATCTGCCATCGCTGCATGCGCATCTACCAAATCTGCTTTGCAATAAAATTTATAAGCAGCCGATAATGTACGTTGTTCTTTTTTATGGAAAATGGTTTGCACATCTACCATCTTACGGGTCGATAAATCGATATCCACATCGGCACGTAAAAACTCCTCGGCCAACATGGGCAAATCAAAACGAGCCGAATTGTACCCTGCCAAATCGGCGCCTTTAAAGTCGGCAGCAATTTTCTTGGCCATTTCTTTAAAGGTAGGACAATCTTTTACATCCTCGTCGGTAATGCCATGTACCGCTGTAGATTCGGCAGGAATGGGCATACCTGGATTGATTCGATAGGTAAACGCCTCTTCGTTGCCATTGGGATATACCTTGATATAGGCAATCTCGATGATGCGATCTTTGGCAATATCCAACCCCGTGGTTTCTAAATCAAAAAATATGATGGGATTTTTTAATTCTAACTCCATATTACAAGGTCATTGGTGTTAATAACATGGTTGTTTTGGTGTTTTCTGCTTGGGTAACAGGAAGCAACAACATAGGACGAGTAGCATCGATCAATTTAATTTCCACTTGATCGGATGGCAAGTTTTGCAAAATACCCGTCATGTATTTGGCTTTTACACCAATTTCAATGCCTGCTCCACTGAATTGGCAAGGCAACGATTCTTCGCCCGACAAAGAGAAGTCGATGTCTTGGCTTAATAACGACACTCTACCATCTTCAAAACGCATGCGCACCAAATTATTATCGGAAGCACACAACGAAACCCTGTCGAACGCCATTTTAAATCCATCGGTGTCGATGATAGCCGACATAACGGTTTCTTGTGGAATAACAGCTTTGTAATTAGGGAAACGACCTTCAATCAAACGAGCTACCATGCGGTAATTAGCAGTTTGAATCAACAAAGCAGAACCATCAAAATAAATACGCACATCGCCTTGTTCTTTTGCCAACAACGTTTTTAAGGTATTGGCGGTTTTACCAGGCAAAATAAAGCTAGCAGGTTCCGAGAAGGTTTTATCGGTAATTTGATACAAGGCCAACTGGCGAGCATCGGTTGCGACAAAGTTAAGACCATCTGGGGTCATATCCACGTAAATACCTTGCATTACAGGACGCAATTCGTCGTCGCAGGTAGCAAAAGCAGTATGCGCAATGCCTTTTTGCAAGGTAGCCACATCCAACGATAGTTCTACGGTACGAGCAGCATCCAATTGTTTTGCTTGTGGGTATTCGGCAGCCGATTGTCCGATGTAATTGTACTTGCCACCCATGGTAGTAATTTCTACCGAATAGCTGCGTTCATCAATATTAAAGGTAAGGGGTTGGTCGCCCAATTTTGGCAAAATGGCACAAATTTGGTTGCCTAACAAAAGGATATCAACATTGCCTTCGGCATCGTCTACTTGCAACGTTCCCGACAACGAGGTATCGCCATCCGAACCTACGATGGTTAACACACCCTCTTTAATAGAGAAATACAAGAAATTAAATACCGGATTGGTATTTTTATTGCCCAAAACACGCGATATCACTTGAACGCGCTCGGCTAGTTGTGCAGAAGAACAGGTAAATTTCATAATATCGTTTAGTTGTTTAGTCGTTGATGCGTTGAGTCGACAAGCGACAAATGACAAAATTAGTAATTTTTTATTTACAAACAATTGCAAACGTTATTTTGCGTAACGTTTACGTCTAATTAACTGATAACCAACAGAAAAAGTTATTAACAAAAACAAAGGTAAAACCATGTTGATGAGTTGCCATTGCAAGCGTTGTTCGGATACCTTGAATTTATCCAACAAACGCAAAGTAAGTTGACGGTTACGCAATTCCAACCATTGCTCATCGCCTGCTAAATAATTCACTGCATTGAGCACAAAATTAGCATTACCAAATTGTTGGTTCATGTACGAATCATACCCCAATGGCATGGGTTCATTTCCGTTCACTTCATTGGCAATAACCGATCCATCTGCTACTACTATCATTTTGGCAGATTTACTGCTTTTTAAAATACTTTTTCCCTTTAAATCAATGTTTTTAGGTGGCATTCTATTGGCATACAACGACATAAAATTACCTTCTAACAAGACTGCAACTGGTAAATTACTTTCCGAAAAATAGGGAGATGTAGGCGGTAATTCTACAATTTGCATCACCAAAGGCATAGGAGCATTTGCCAAAGCAGCATGTTCCGACGATGTAAGCAAGGTAGTCTTTGTTATACCCTTATTTTGTTCTTCCCCTACCCATTCTATATACGAAGCAAATTCTGCTTTAATAGGCGATAAATTACGGGTAATAGCATGCGATGACAGCGGTGTTAACAAAGGAGAATAATACCATGGGGCGGGTTCAAAATCACCTTGTCCCGTTTGTCCTTCTAGTTGAATCGGTGTCAAAGCACATTGAACGTCCAACAACAAATTGGGCGAAATACGAACACCGTAGGTAAAGAGTTGGTCGGTTAAATTAAGTTCATGGGATTTTATCACTTCACCATTCGTAATTACACCATCTAGCAACCATAGTACACACCCACCATTCATAATGTATTGGTCCAAAATAAATTTATCCAATTCTGAAAATGCTGTATAAGGTTCTGCCACAACTAGCACTTTGTAAGCATCCAAAGCATTCACATTATTGTTTAAAGATACGCTTTCTACTTTATAATATTTAGTCAATTTTTGGATAATATCTGCTATATAGGGTCCTGATAGTTCATTATGCCCTGCTAAAAAGGCTATTTTATGTACTTCTTTGGTCGATAAAACACGAATCGCATCGGTTAATTCATATTCTAAATTCTCGATGGATATATTCAAGTTTTCATCGCCCGATCGAGCACCATTTTTAAGAAGCATGACTGGCATGGATTTATCGCCCAACGTTACAACTGCCCATGGGAATACAATTTTTTGTTGCATATTGCCTTCTGCATCACGTTCCATAACCGGAACTGGCATCAACCCCATGTTGACCAACTGTTCGTATTTTTTTTCGCGTTCTTCTTGCGATTCAGCCTGCGATGGATTCTCAAACACAACTTCTATCCCCTCTGCCGCATAAATATCCATCTCTTGCAACATTTCTTTGGTAGCCTTTTTAAGTCGCAAGAATCCCATATTCAAATCGCCATCCAAATAAACTTTTACATGCAAAGTTTCTGTTTGATTACGCAATAATTGTTTGGTTTGATCTGACAACGTATAGCGTTTTTCGCTGGTTAAGTCAAAACGTATCACCATCCAATGCGACAAGAAAATTACCAACAAGGCTATTGGCACCACAAAGGCATCTTTTCTATTCCAATCCTTCTTAAAGGTAAAGGCAATGATAACACCCGAAACCACCACAAAGTAGCATACATCGCGTAAATCCAACACCCCTCTGCTAATGGAATCGTAATGGGCAGCAATACCAAATTGCGAAACCAAATCTTGTGCTTCTGCTTGATTAAACAACGAAGCGATAAAATCAAAACCAATGTATAAAAGGAAACAAGAAAATGCCGATACCACAAAGGCAACCACCGCATTATCGGTATAAGAAGATACACATACACCCACAGCCACATAAACGGCAGCCAACAATACCAAACCAATAAAAGACCCCCAGAAGGCCCCCATATCCAAGTTACCAAAAGTGGTTCCCAAACAACAAACAGAGATAAAATATACCAACGTGGGCAGCAAAGACAAGATAACCAATAGCAAATTAGCCCAATATTTTGCACCGATAATTTGCAATCGAGTAAGCGGTTTGGTTTGCAACCATTCTATGGTTCCTTGTTTATACTCGTCAGAAAAACTACGCATGGTAACTGCTGGTATCAGAAACAAGAATACCCATGGAGCCAGTACAAACAAACCTTCTAGCTGTGCATACCCACTAACTAGCACATTGTTTTCACTGGGTATAATCCACAGCAAAGCGCCCATCAGCAACAAAAAAACACCTATCACCAAAGGGCCTATTGCCGAAGAAAAGAAACCAGCTATTTCTTTTTTTAGTAATGCGTACATTTTATTAATTTTTTTAAGTTATTTTTGTGTGTTGTAACTTTGCACAAAGGTAACAAAAATATTTTATTGACTAATCGACGAATCGACTAATCGACTAATCGAGTTAAATTATGAAAAAATTACTCTATACATGCATCATTGGCTTGGCTTTTGCGCTACCAACATGGGCTAATGATTCTACCTATACAGCCTACAAGATCAAAGCACAATTCATAGGCGGATACCTTTATCCACACGACAAAAGCATCATCGAGCCTTTAACCAAAGGGCCTATGCTAGGAGGCGAAGTGGCTTTTGAATGGGGAGCCGATGGCAGCAAAGATTGGCACAAAGACTTTAACAACCCCGATGTGGGGTTAGCGCTCCAGGTAATTGACCTTGGCAATCCCGACGTAGCCGGACAAATGATTGGTGTGTATCCCTACGTAAGTATCCCCATGGTAAAAAACGATATTGTATCGTTCAATGCCAAAATTGGAGGTGGTTTGGGTTTTGCTACCCAACCTTGCGATGTAGCAGCCGCCATGGCCGACCCACGCAGCATCAAGCAAAAAGCTGGCGATTATAATTTTGCCATAGGCGGCCCCGTTAATTTTGCCATATCGGCAGGGGTAAACCTAGATGTTAAAGTACATAAGAACCTAGCGTTGACTGCCGATATAATGTACAACCACTTCTCGAGCGCTAGCCTTGCCCAGCCCAACGGCGGCCTGAACATGTTCAATGGGTATTTAGGCTTAAAATACTTAATCAACAAAGAAATAACTCCTAACTCCTCACTCCTAACTCCTAACTCAGCTAACCCTTCGACATGCTCAGGGACCGAAGAAGAAGACCCTTCGACAAGCTCAGGGACCGAATCCGAATCACCATTAAAACGTTGGAGTGGCGAGGTGATTGTATCGGGCGGAGCTAAAAAACTATACTACCAAGATACTCAATACTTTGGATGCGCTAGTTTGAACCTAGAAGGTTACTACCATACCTGCCGACAACACCGCATTGGTATCGGTTTCGACTTATTTTTTGACGATGCGTATTGCCAAACCGTTGCGCCTGATGCCAACGGAACCTACGATTGGACAGAAGAATTTACCAAATTCAAACGCACATGTACGCCCGACAACAACATTGCCAACAAGCTGCGTTTGGGCTTTAACATTGCCAACGAATTGACCATTGGCAAAGTAGGTATTTTTGCCCACGTGGGTATTTACCTATACGATCCCGTTAAAAACATGGAACCAGCTGACAAATCCTTAGATGCCCTAAACGGCAAAGGAGAACCCATTAAAAAAGGATTGTTCTACGGGTACGATATACAAGACGAAGACGGATGGAACTACTTTAGAATTGGTGTAAAATACCATATAACACCCCATTTTTTAGTAAACGTAAGTTTTAAAACCCACCTTCAAAAAGTAGAATTTGCCGAATTTGGCATAGGATATTCCTTTTAATCACATACCATGAAAAAATATTTTATAATACTATTAACCATTATTGCTTTAGTAGGATCTATTGGCGGTTACTTTTACATTAAGTCTACCATGATTTCAAAAGAAGTGGACGTATTTACCGCTTTGCCAAGAATGCCCTATAACATTGTTCGCATCAACAATGCTAATGCCATGAGCCAGGCATTACTCTACAATAATAATTACTGGCAAGACATGAGTACGTTGTCTTCGTTTGCAGAAATGAACCAACTTATTACGCATATCGATTCCATCAAATACACCAATGAATCCATCCAAAAAGCTTTGGACAACAGGACATTCTATATGGCCAGTTTTATGAAAGAAGACAAATCGTCTACTCATTTATGGTATGGTCAGATGGCAAAAGAAGAATGGGATAAATTCAACCCCATCATTGCTAAACAAGTTAGTTCTAATTATTGTTTTGCCTACCAAGATGGAATCTTTCTAATAGGTAGCGACCAACAAATTGTCAACGAATCGTTAGCACAAATAAAGACAAAAAAATCCATTATGAGCGAGAACCCAGATTTTCAACGCATTGTTGAAACAGCAGGGAAACGAGCTGTTTTTAATTGGATTTTTAACATTGAAGTTATCGGAGAACAATATTTCGATCAACTTACCGAACAAGGTCGTAACATGCTCAACGAACTAAAATTCTACGCAGATTGGTGCTGCATTGATGGAGTCATAGAAAGCGACAAACTCATTTTTAACGGGTTTGCAAACAAAAAAGGGCACTATCATTACACCTCTACCATTGAGCAACAAGAAACGGGTCATAACACATTAGTAGAACGAATGCCCATTAGTACTTACTACTACAAACATTTGTTTATCAAAAATTTAGATTTATACAATCAGCAACTAGATTTATACAGCGAGCAACACAATCTACCCCCTACAGCGTCGGGAGTTGAGAAGTTAGAAACAGCTGCAGGCGAAAGTCCAATTGTATTTTTTCAAAACTTTTTTGGCGGCGAAATTGCTTATGGTTGTACACCAGAAGGAGAGTTTGTTTTGGTAAAACTTATCGATGCAGAACAAGCATCCCAAAGTTTACAACATTTAGTAGAAGAAATGGCCGAACAAGTCAATACCACTACACAAAACGGATTATCATTCTATCAATTTAACAACAATGGTTTTGCGGGATGCGTCTTTGGCAGAAACTACACCCTACCCGAAGAACACATTTCCATACTTGGAAATAAATTGATTATTGCATCGAATCAAAAACTAGCACACCACATTACTACCATCGATGCCAATACCCAAACGTTGCCATGCTCGTCCAACTACCAAGAAGCGAACCGAATGCTTCTTTCTAAATCGAACTTATCCCTATACATAGACATTCCATTCATTGTACAAAATGCCAACCAATTTGTAACAGGCAATTTGTACCAAGAAATTGAACAAACAAAAACTATATGGGAAAACTTTTCGGTATTCTGCATGCAAACCGAAAACGATTTATCGGGCAATACATTTAACCATCTATTTGTACAATACAACAAATTGCTGACTTCTGAAGACAATACCGTATTGGCAAGCAACACAACAGCAGAAAACATCCCTTCCGAAACCACTGTTCAACAAATACCAGAGGCAACACCCGTAGAACAACCTGCTGAAAGCGAAACAAACGAACTTACAGACATCAAAGAAATAGTAAGAACACGTACCATCAGCAATCAAAAACCCTTTTGCACGGCTACGCTCGATTATCCTGCTGCCATTGCACCCCAACTGGTAAAGAACCACAAAACGGGCGAACATGAAATAGTCATTCAGGATACACACAACCAACTTTACCTAATCAACTCGTCCGGTAAGATTTTGTGGAAGAAATCACTATCCGACCGAATCGTTGGCAATATATCGCAAGTTGATTTGTTCAAAAACAACAAATTACAGCTGGCATTTGCTACCAAAAACCAGCTAATTGTTATGGATCGTAACGGAAATATGGTAAGTGGATTCCCAAAATCGTTCAGCAAATCGACTGTATGCGGATTAACCACTTGTGACTACGACAAAAACCGCGATTACCGTTTCTTTATTCCCCATAGCGATGGTACAATTACCCTATTAAAATCCGATGGTTCATCGCCCAGTGATTGGCAATTTGCTGGTAGCAAAGGGTTGCAAAACGAAATCCAATACTTTAACCAAAAAGGCAAAGACTTTTTAGTAACATTCGACAAAGATCAATGCTACTTTTTAAACCGAAAAGGACAAGAACGCATTTTATCCAATAACAGCATAAAGAAAGCCACACATGGATCTTTCTACGAAGATGTATTGGGTAGTAAAAACCGATTTATATGCACCTCGCCACAAGGTAACATTCTGTACGTATACAACAACGAAGTGAAGGAAGCATCGATAAAAAAATACAGCGAAAACCACTTATTTACCTTATTCAAAGGGAATTACGGAAATTACTACATTTACCTAGACCAACAAGGATTGGACGTTTACGACCGCGATTTGAACATCTACATGCGCGACAGCGAAATAAAAGGTGGAACAAACCCCACTCTTTTGATGCACAAAAGCATCATGGCCGCTTACGAAAACGAACAACAATGTTGGATCATTTACAACCTTGTAGGCCAACGCCAAGCCTACCAAATTTTTGCCAGCGACACCCCACTAGCGTACTTTGGCACCTTTAAACCCTATCAATCGCCCTGTTTGGTGGTTACCGAAGGCAAGGAACTAAAGTGGTACAAGATAAATGAGAAATGACTTGCGACTT
>JAEIGA010010726.1_pt1 | contig 13907 bp, 15 predicted proteins | sample 9270691 | NCBI WGS metagenome assembly JAEIGA01 (sample SAMN17057246, study PRJNA624740) | gut metagenome | biome: biome; isolation source: fecal sample | host: Bos grunniens | place: China: Xizang | collected 2019 | reverse complement strand
CTACTCGTGGTATCATCGTAGAGTCATTGGAGGATGGCCGTCGTACCAATGCATCGGCAACATCACGCGTGAGCGCACTTTCTGATATCTCTATGTTTACCGAGGGTGAGGATATCGCACTTGCAGAGGTATTTACCCGCATGTATGCTCACACCGAGGGCAAGCAGGGCCTCTCACACAAGGAGTCTGCCGACAAGATGAAGGCATATTTCGCTGAGGTGTTGCCCGAGTACGATCGCGAGCGTGTGCACGTATCTGATATTAAGAAGGCTCTTGCTTGGTTCAACATCCTGGTTGCTGCAGGTATGACCGAGTTCTCGCTGCCCAGCGACGAGGAGACAGCTGAGGAGGAGTAATCTTTCAGTATAGGATATCAAAGGCTGCCCTGAGGGTGGCCTTTTTTTGTTTAGAATTAAGCGTTAGGTAAAAAAATATTGCGACGTTGTAATTTTTCTATCCTTTTTTGCGACTAATAGGGCAAACAATTAACACCAATGAAAACGCAAGAAAAAGAACAGCAATTTACCGAGGTGATACACGCCCATCGAGGTATCATCTACAAAGTCTGCTATATGTATGCACCGCAGGGGATGGTCGAGGATTACTATCAGGAGGTGCTGTGCAATCTGTGGCAGAACTTCGACCAATTCGATGGACGTAGCAAGCGATCAACGTGGATCTATCGTGTGGCGCTCTTTACCTGTATATCGTTCGTAAGACGCAAACGCCCGGCGTCCGTATCGCTCACGTTTGACCTCTCGTCGGATGAGGATGCAGCTCTCAGGGAGCGAGTCGAGGAGTTACATTCGGTCATTAACCGCCTGGCTAATCTTGACAGGGCGCTTGTGATGTTGTGGCTCGATGGTTATTCCTACGATGAGATGGCCGAGGTGACGGGCCTGACGAAGGCGAATGTGTCGGTGAAACTTATGCGCGCAAAGAATAAAATTAAAGAGATGTTTAACGCTTAAAACTATTACAATTATGAATCTTGATGAGTTGAAACAGTCGTGGGATAAGCTAACAGAGCGCTTGGAGCGTGAAGAGGTGATCCATCAACGGGAGTTGAGAATGGTGATGGAGAATAAGATTACCACCTACAACAATCGAATAAAGATGAATCAATATCTGGGCTGGCTGGTGCTGGTTGGCACTGTTGTATTGCTCTTTGTGCAGGGTATTCAGGATGATCCCTTTGGGTGGATTGTTATCGGAATTGTGCTACTGATGGATCTGTTCCTCTTTGCTCCGATGTATCGCATACTGAAGCGTCTTGCCAGATTTGAGGATTCGATCATTGAGCAGGAGCAGATGATTATCCGCTTTGAGCGGATGTTTGTTCGCCGCAGCATTGTCGTGGGGTGTTTCTTCGCTTGCCTTTTTGCCTATGTTATTATTGAGGCTTTGGCTCGCCACGCAGTGTTGACACCCTCGTGGTGGTTGTGGATGATTCTCACCATCATCGTCTCGGCTATTGCCGGAGGTTGGCGATATGTCATTGAAAGAGAGCGTATCGTTGAAATAAGGCAACGCATTGCGGCGCTTAAGGAGTTTGACAAATAAGAAATAGGGTGCTATCCACACGGATAACACCCTATTTTAATATAAAAGAGCTCCTCTTATCGGGGCAATACCTCTACCTTGAGAGTTGAGTAGGCCTTCTCGGCCTTTGCCAGGGCATCCTCCACATTCTCGCCACGAGCAAGGATGACACCCATACGGCGGTGACCCTTAACCTCGGGCTTACCGAAGATACGCACCTGAACGTTAGGCTCGGCGAGTACCTCCTCCAGATTAGAGAATACAACCTTGTCGCTGTCGCCCTCAACAACCACAGCCTTCGATGCGCTCGGACCATAGAAGTTAATCGAGGGGATGGGAAGACCCAAAACGGCGCGAGCATGCAGAGCAAACTCAGAGAGATCCTGTGAAATCATCGTCACCATACCAGTGTCGTGCGGACGGGGTGACACCTCACTGAAGAGCACCTCATCGCCACATACGAACAACTCTACACCGAAGATACCATAACCACCCAGTGCATCGGTAACCTTCTTGGCAATATCCTGTGCCTGTGCGAGAGCCTTCTCGCTCATAGGCTGGGGCTGCCATGACTCACGATAGTCGCCATCTACCTGATGGTGACCAATGGGGTTGAGGAATGATGTGCCACCAGAGTGACGTACGGTAAGAAGGGTAATCTCGTAGTTGAACTTTACGAAGCCCTCAACGATAACCTCTCCGCCACCTGCGCGACCGCCCTCCTGAGCAATCTTCCAAGAGTCGTCGGCGCCCTCTGCTGTCTTGCATACACTCTGGCCGTGGCCTGATGATGACATGATGGGCTTTACGACGCAAGGTGTGCCAATCTCAGCAATAGCAGCGTCGAACTCCTCGCGCGTAGCGGCAAAACGGTAGGGTGAGGTCTTGATGCCAAGGGTCTCGGCAGCCAACTGACGGATGCCCTTGCGGTTCATCGTAAGCAGTGTAGCATTAGCCGTAGGAATTACGTTGTAGCCCTCCTTCTCCAACTCTACGAGTGTGGGAGTGGCGATAGCCTCCACCTCGGGGATGATATAATCGGGTTTCTCCTTCTCGATAATCTCGCGCAGACGCTCACCGTCCAGCATCGACAACACATACGAACGATGTGCCACCTGCATAGCGGGTGCATTCTCATACTTGTCGAGTGCAATGACCTCAACGCCATAGCGCTGCAACTCGATTGCTACCTCCTTGCCTAACTCTCCTGATCCGCACAAGATGGCCTTCTTGCCAACGGGGGTCATGGGGGTTCCTATTTTTACCATAAGTTTTATTAGTTGTTTCTTTTGTTATTTTACTCTTGCCTCGCAGTATGCACAGCGATAGCCATCCTCTGTGGGGTGGAAGATGTGATCCACATCCTCGGTAGCCGATACGCACTGGCGGTTGCTGCATCGCCAGTCGTTATGCACCTGTGTTGCATCCAATCGTGGAGTCTGTCCCTCGGCGGGCTGCTCCTCTGCCCACTTTAGGAGGGTGTAAATCAAAGCCATGCGGACAAACTTACCATTCTCCACCTGACGGAAATATGCAGCACGGGGATCGTTGTCCACATCCTTTGTAATCTCATTTACGCGGGGCAGCGGGTGCAGTACGATCATATCCTCCTTGGCCAGCTTCATGCGCTCGGGGTTGAGGATAAAGCTATCCTTCAGACGCTCAAACTCCTCCTCGTCCAGGAAACGCTCCTTCTGCACACGTGTCATGTAGAGGATATCCAGCTCGGGCAGTACCTCCTCCATAGTGGTCACCTCGCGTGTGGGAACGTTGTTCTTGTCGCACACCTCGCGGCGGATGTATGAGGGCAGACGCAACTCCTCGGGGGCGATGAGCACTACGTTGATATTCTCATAGCGTGACATAGCCTTGATGAGCGAGTGTACTGTACGGCCAAACTTCAAATCGCCACAGAAGCCGATTGTAAGGTTATCTAGGCGACCCTTCTCACGACGAATGGTCAAAAGGTCGGTCAAAGTCTGTGTGGGGTGAGCGTGGCTACCGTCACCAGCGTTGATGATAGGCACGTCGGCATAGTGCGATGCCACCAGCGGAGCACCCTCCTTGCTGTGACGCATTGCGATGATGTCGGCAAAGCAACCGATGACACGAACGGTGTCGGCTACGGTTTCGCCCTTTGTCACCGATGATGAAGCGGCATCCGAGAAACCGAGTACGTTGCCTCCAAGCTCCATCATTGCCGATGTGAAGCTAAGACGTGTACGTGTGCTGGGCTCATAGAAGAGCGTAGCGAGTTTCTTGCCCTTGCATACAGAGCTGTACTTCTCGCGATTGTCGATAATATCGAGTGCCGTCGAGATGATCTGGTCAACCTCGGCAACCGAAATATCGGTTGTATCAATTAGGTGTCGCATATGCGTAGAGTTTATTTGTTAATCCAACTCTCGTCTGAGGGGTTGTTACGGAAGGCGATGATGCGGGCGCAATCCTCCTGCTTGATGTAACCCTCCTCGGCTGCTGCCTCAACGAGTGCGTCGAGGTTAGAGAGTGAGTAGTTCTTCACATCAGCCTCAGCCATACGATCAAGACCCTTCTTCATGCCATAGGTGAAGATGCTAACAACACCCAGAACATCGGCACCAGCCTCACGCAGAACCTTTACTACCTCAATGCAGCTGCCGCCTGTTGAGATCAGATCCTCTACAACAACTACCTTCTGACCCTTCTCCAGCTTACCCTCGATCTGGTTTGTGCGGCCGTGATCCTTTGCGCCACTGCGAACATAACCCATCGGAAGATCCATAATCGTAGCCACGATAGCTGCGTGGGCAATACCTGCGGTGCTTGTACCCATCAGCACTTCGCACTCGGGGTAGTGCTTCTTAACCAGTTCGGCCAAACCCTTCTCAACGTTGTCACGCACCTTGGGGGCTGTGAGTGTAAGACGGTTGTCGCAATAGATAGGGCTCTTGATTCCGCTTGCCCATGTGAACGGCTGCTCAGGACGCAAAAATACTGCGCCGATAGAGAGCAGGTCTTTAGCAATACTCTTCTCCATGATATTGTAGTTTTTAATTTATTCTAATGCTTGGCGTAGGATCTGTTCTACCTCGTCGGGGAATATGCCTCCCTCGTGCACCTTCTTGCCTGCAACGTAAAACGTTGGCACATAGTAGTAGTCGTAACTATTGGCCACATCGGCCTGCTCCGACTCTTCGATTAGTTCGATCTCGACCTGAGCAAGTTCGGGATGCTGGGCTTTGGCCTCATCAATATAGCGAAAGGCCTTCTTGCAGAAGGGGCACTCGCGCAGATAGAACAATTTTACCTCTTTCATCTGTTACTCTGCAAACTCAGCCATGCAACGCTTATATGCTGCTACGGGGTCGTCGGCCTTGGTGATGGGGCGACCTACCACGATAAAGTCGGTGCCAATCTCCTTTGCGCGTGCGGGAGTGGTTACACGTACCTGATCGCCAACCTCGCCATCGGCAAAGCGTACGCCGGGTGTTACGGTCACGAACTCCTGTCCGCAAGCCTCCTTAACCATGCCGGCCTCCAGCGGAGAGCATACCACACCATCCAGGCCAGCCTCCTTGGCATTCTTTGCATAGTGAACGATGGTGTCGTTGATTGTAGCGTTAATCAACAGATCCTTCTGCATGCGCTCCTCGCTCGTTGATGTGAGCTGCGTAACGGCAATAAGCAGGGGACGCGAACCATCCTCGCGGGTAAGACCCTCCAATGCGGCCTTCATCATCTCGATAGTGCCGGCAGCGTGCAGGTTGCACATATCTACGTCCATGCGTGAGAGTACGGCCATAGATTTCTTAACTGTATTGGGGATGTCGTGCAGCTTGAGGTCGAGGAAAATTTTGTGGCCACGAGCCTTGATCTCCTTTACAATTTCGGGACCTGCGGCGTAATAAAGTTCCATGCCGATCTTAACGAAAGGCTTACAATCGGTGAATTTATCCAAAAAAGCGAGCGTGGTCTCTTTGCTGTCGAAGTCGCACGCAATGATTACATCTCTCTGGCTCATTGAGTTGTGATTTTTTTGATTAAAGTTATTTTTCAATGTGCTAATTTACAAATTTCCCACGAGAATAACAATAGCGCGGGGGGATTTTACTTTCAACACAATGTAAACAAAAAGCGACGCAACAATAATATACTCATTATGAAATATTATTGTTTCTTCTATTTTGTATATTGTAAACTTTCTGCTATATTTGTTATTGGATTGCGGAATACGCATTCTTTATATTAGATGGCATTTAGGCTATTGCTTACCTTGTAAAACGACCAAATTTATTACACACAAGCAATAGGCACGATAAATGCCCGCGCTGTTATGCGTGGGTTGTGCTTATGTGTGTATGGGTACTTGGTCGTCCCTTCAAGGTATAAGTGTGACCCGCGTTTCTCTTTTTTTGTAAGTTAAACGTTTGCTATCTGACGGCAATGACACAATATTGTGTAACATTTAACTTATATCATTATTATGAAAAAAATGTGTGTGTTAGGACTACTTGCACTTGTATTGTGCAGTTGTTCAAAAGGAGAGGAGGGTATAGAACCCCAAGAAGTGAGTTTTACATTAGATTACACATTTGCTGAAAGCGGTAGTATGACGCGTGCGGGAGCAGATGTATACGGTGCGTTTTATGATACATACATAAAAACAAAAAAACTAACTCCTAAAACATATTCTTTAACTTTTACAAATAAGTCTACTGGAAATAAGGCATTAGAAGTGAGTGGTGCGTGGTGCGATAATGTTGGAGTAAGACTGCCGAGTGGTACATATACAGTGGTAGGAACATCATACCCAATAATTGAAAATTACGAAGGATCTCCTGCTGATACGGTATATATGAAATTTTCAGAAGATGTAACAATTAAGGAAGATATGACAGAATTAGTATTAACTGCACAATATGATTCGTATTTACTCTTGTTTGATAAAGGTAATGCATCTTCTGTAAACTACAAAGGCGTATATGGAGGAAGCTCAAGTGTGAGTCAAAAGACGCAGACCTTACCATTGTCATCTGATGATAGTGTTTATTGGTCTTTTATTAGAGGAATAAGTTACTATTATACGGACGTGGCGAAAAATGAAATAATCCCTTATGGAAACCATTCTCTAAATATTAATCGTAAAGATGGAAATGAAATTGTAATTTATTTTAATGGTTTGAAATTTTCTATAGGTAAGTACTATTATTTTAATGATCTGACAAATTCATTTGATATCCCACCAATGGAGAGTGGTAATTGAAACAAATAAAAAGAGCCTATTGAAGATAGGCTCTTTTGGTATATATACATGAGATTTTAACAGTTCATCGCACCACAACAGTGGATAACCTGACCGCTTACGTATGACGAGAGGTCGCTTGCCAGGAACAGAGCTACGTTGGCAACATCCTCGGGTGTGCCGCCACGACGCAGAGGAATCTGCTGATTCCATGCATCACGAACCTCCTGCGGAAGCTGGTTGGTCATCTCGGTGATGATGAAGCCCGGAGCAATAGCGTTGGCGCGGATACCACGGGGACCCATCTCCTTGGCGATAGACTTCGCAAGACCGATCATACCTGCCTTCGAAGCAGAGTAGTTGCACTGACCTGCGTTGCCCGAAACACCTACAACCGACGACATATTGATAATAGAACCGCCTCTCTGACGAGCCATAATGGGGGTAACGGCGTGGATGAAGTTGAATGCCGACTTCAGATTTACATTGATTACAGCATCCCACTGAGCCTCCGACATACGCATCATAAGGCCATCCTTCGTAATACCCGCGTTGTTTACCAGCACGTCGATACGGCCGAAGTCCTCCATAATCTGCTTTACAACCTCGTGCGACTCCTCAAATGATGCGGCATTTGAAGCGTAAGCCTTAGCCTTTACGCCGTATGCCTCCAGCTCGGCGAGGGTCTGCTCGGCAGCCTCGTTGATTACAAGGTCTGTAAATGCAACGGCTGCGCCCTCGGCTGCAAAACGCAATGCAATAGCCTTGCCGATACCTCGTGCAGCACCTGTTACGAGTGCTACCTTACCTTCCAAAAGTTTCATAGTATCTAAGTTTTTTTTGTTTTCTTTTGCAAATATAAGAAAATTTTAGCCATTCCACTTACGCAGGGCCACACAACTGTTGTGACCACCGAAACCAAGTGAGTTCGAAATAGCTACCGTAACGTCTGCCTTACGTGCTACGTTGGGTACATAGTCCAGGTCGCACTCGGGATCGGGATCGTTCAGTCCAATGGTGGGGGGAACAAGTCCCTCCTTGAGTGTAAGTGTAGCCGCAATCAACTCTACGGCGCCCGTAGCACCCAGCATATGGCCGGTCATTGACTTTGTCGAGCTGATCATAGCCTTGCGTGCAGCCTCCTCGCCCATAGCGAGTTTGATAGCTGCAGTCTCCGACTTGTCATTCAGAGGCGTAGATGTGCCGTGAGCATTGATGTAGAGTACATCCTTGTCGGCATCGAAGCCGGCCTCGGTGAGCGACTGCTTGATAGCACGCGATGCGGGAATACCGTCGGGTGACGGAGCCGTCACGTGGTGAGCATCACAGCTGTTGCCATAGCCGACAACCTCGGCGTAGATCTTGGCGCCACGCTTCTGTGCGTGCTCCAACGACTCGAATACGAGAATACCTGCACCCTCGCCCATAACGAATCCGTTACGGTTGGCGCTGAAGGGAATTGATGCATTGTTGGGGTCGGTCGAGCGTGTAAGAGCTTTGCTGTTGGCAAAACCACCGATGGCAAGAGGATGGATTGAAGCCTCGGCGCCGCCTGCAATAATAGCGTCGGCATAGCCGTGCTTGATGGCGCGGTAGGCCTCGCCTGCTGCGTGAGTACCCGTAGCACAGGCAGTCACAACGGGAAGACATACGCCCTGCGCATTATACTTGATAGCCACATTTCCAGCTGCGATATTACCAATCATCATAGGTACGAAAAGGGGAGAGATGCGATGCACACCCTCGTGGAGGAGTTTCTCGGTCTCTGTAACAAATGTATTCATACCACCAATGCCTGAACCAATGTATGTGCCCAGACGCTCGGGATCGATGTTCTCGCCACTCTTCAGTCCGCTGTCCTGCATAGCCTGGTGTGCAGCAGCCAATGCAAACTGGCAGTAGAGGTCGTTGCGGCGCACATCATTGCGCTCCAGACCATGCTCCTCGGGGGTGAAATTCTTCACCTGACCAGCTACGCTGATAGGGAGCTCGTAATCCTCAAAGCCCTTGATGAGGTCGATGCCGCACTTGCCCTGTGAGAGGCTCTGCCAAAAGTCGTTGATATTGTTTCCTACCGGCGAGATTACTCCCAGACCGGTGATAACTACTCTCTGTTCCATCTATATCTGTTTTCTTTTTTATTTTGTCCACTCTATAATACAAGCGCCCGTAGTGAATCCGGCGCCAAAAGCACTCATGAGAATCTTGTCGCCCTTCTGCAATTTGCCACTGCGTGCCAACTCGTCCAGAAGCAGGGGTATGCTGGCCGATGAGGTGTTGCCGCAACGCTCCACATTGGTGGGGAAGTGCTCAAGATCCAGCTTAAGCCAGTTGGCAATGGCCTCGATGATTCGCATGTTGGCCTGATGTAGTATATAATACTTAATATCAGAGGGTTTGAGCCCCGCCTTGTCAAGCAATACCTTAATATCGCGCGATGATGACAAAACAGCAGTCTTGAAAACCTCCTTGCCATTCATATACATTGGTGCCGAGTACTCCTCTTTGGTAATGTAGGGCGTGGGCTCGAGGCGTCGTACATAGTGCAGACAATCCAGCTTGCTCTGCGTAGTAAGACGTGAACCGATCAGGCCATCTCCACCACTTACAACAACCGCGCCTGCGCCATCACCAAAGAGTACGCAAAGTGCACGATCTTCCCAATCAACCATGCGGGTAGGCTCCTCGGCTGCCAGCACCAGGATATTGCGAGCCTTGCCACTGCGGATGCGGTCGTCGGCCATATCGAGCGCATAGATGAATCCTGAGCAAGCACCATTGATATCAATGCATGCGCATTTTGCACCGATAGCACCTTGTACGATGCAACTGAGTGCGGGGGTTATGTATTCGTTTACAACGTTTGAACAAATTATATAATCGATGTCCGCAGGTGTCAAGCCGGCGTCCTCAATAGCTTTCAGCGAGGCCTCGGTTGCCAGATCCTCCAATCGCTCCGATGAGATCAGGCGTCGCTCGGTAATTCCCGTGCGTGTGCGTATCCACTCGTCACTCGTGTCGAGGAATCCTTCGAGCATAGCATTTGTTACAACCTTGGCAGGATGGGCCCTGCCTGTTCCGATAATTTTCATTTAGTAGTTTGATTTTCGTAAATCCTAATTTTCTTTGCACCAATCGATCTGATACCCTTCTCGGGATCGGGTGCAAAATTATCTAAAACCATCTGCAAACCACTATATGTGCGGTCGAAAGTACGTTTTTGTGACGAAAAACACTTTTTTAGTGGTAAAGTTGATGTTATTTGCCGCAAAATTCCGATATTTGCACAAATTATTTACTGGAATTTCATGACCAAATTATATAAAGATAGGGAATTGCCGAAGTTTCTTTTGGATAAACGCTACCTCTTGGGATCGGTTGTTTTTATCCTTACATTCTCGGTTTTGTTCCTGGTAATCTATACTCCATTCTCCGATACTTCGTGGATTGGCCTGCGAAATGTCGAGAGCCTGGGTGCATCTGTTGCATTTTATGTGGTGGCGCTGGCTATACTTTTTATCAGTAAACTGATAATGTATGCTTCGCAGTCGCGAATCAATTTTACACTCTGGAAATATATATTGTGGGTAATGGCTGAGGTTGTCATAATCTCGATTTTTTATACCCACTTTACATTCGTCTTCATTCCTCCTGTCGAGGAGTCGGTTATAAATATCGTATTAAAGGCTTTTGGATGTATCCTTCTGATCATCGCCATACCTTATACTATATTGACACTCTATGCGGCATACCGCACCAAGACCGAGGAGTTGCAGATGTTGCAGTATGAGATGTCGCTCAATGCAGAGCCATCGGTAGTATATCCCTCACTCATTAATCTCTATGATTATAATGGTGCACTGAAACTTACCATCAATGCCGATTCGCTCTACTATATGGAGTCGCAGGATAACTACATTAAGATCTTCTATGAGAATAATGGCAAGCTGCTCTCATATATGTTGCGCAGTCGTACCAAGACCATCGAGGAGAATCTGGCTGACACAAGCATGGTGCGATGCCACCGCTCGTATATGGTAAATGTTATGAAGATTAACCACATACGCAAGGGCGGCAAGGCACGTTACATTGTTTTGTCGAACGACGATATCAAGCCTATTCCAGTGTCGAAGTCTTACTTTAAGACTCTTATCGCCAAGATTGATAAATACAATGCTTCAGTGCTTGCAACGGCCTCAAATACGGAGATCGAACCTGAGAGCGCAGAGTAATTGTTGATGATTGCCTAATATAAAAAGAGAGTTTCCCGCATTGGAAAACTCTCTTTTGTTATCTATTGGAGTGTAGAGTTACTCCACAATGCCAATAATATCACTCAGGCGCTCAATGCCCAGACGCTCCATCTCAGCGGGCAGGTCCTCAATGATGCGCTTGCAGGCGTAGGGATCTTTCAGATTGGCAGCACCCACCTGTACGGCTGTAGCACCGGCCATCATCATCTCTATTACGTCCGATGCGCTCTCCACGCCTCCGCAACCCATCACGGGAATAGAGCAGGCGTGTGATACCTGATATACCATACGTACAGCCACGGGGAAGATTGCGGGACCTGAAAAACCGCCCATCTTGTTGGCAATGACGGGACGACGACGCTTGGTGTCGATACGCATGCCGAGCAGTGTGTTGATCAGACAGATACCATCAGCACCAGCCTCCTCGCACGCCTTGGCGATGGCTACAATGTCAGTTACATTGGGGCTGAGTTTGATGAATACGGGTTTGGTGGTCACGGCCTTCACGGCGCGTGTCACTTCGGCTGCCATCTCGGGCTGAGTACCAAAACTCATACCGCCATTATGCACGTTGGGGCACGAAACGTTCACCTCGATGATTGCCACCTGATCCTCCTTATCTACCTTTGCGCAGCACTCCTGATACTCTTCGATTGAGAATCCGCTGATGTTGGCCACGATAGGCTTGTGGAAAATCTTACGCAACTCGGGCAGCTCCCTTGCTACGACTGCATCTACACCAGGGTTTTGCAGGCCAACAGAGTTGATCAAACCAGAACGGCACTCGGCAATACGTGGCGTGGGGTTACCAAAGCGGGCCTCGCGTGTAGTACCCTTAATAGAGATTGAGCCGAGGATGTTAATATCGTAAAACTCGTTGTGCTCGCGGCCAAAACCAAATGTGCCACTCGCAGGGATGACGGGGTTGTCGAGCTTAACGCCGCACAACTCTACCGACAAATCATATTTCTTATCCATACTCATCTCCTTACCAAATTATCTCTTCACGTTTCATTACGGGACCCTCCTTGCAGATGCGCTTGTTGCCTGTCAGTGTCTTGCAGCTGCAACCCATACAAGCTCCAAAGCCACATCCCATACGCTCCTCGAACGAGAGTTCTCCCTTTACGTCGGTGCAGTCGCACAGAGCCTTAAGCATAGGCAAAGGACCACACGAGTAGAAGAAGTCGAAGTCGATAGCGTTCTCACCAATAGCGTCGGTTACAAAGCCCTTTGTGCCCTGCGAGCCGTCAGCCGTAGATACATATACATCTACGCCCAAAGAACGGAACTCCTCAGCATAGAATACCTCCTTCGAGGTGTTGAAACCAAGCACTACGCTCACCTTGCGACCGCGTGCGATAAGCTCCTTGGCCAAGCGGTAGAGAGGGGGAACACCTACGCCACCACCCACAAGCAGAGGCTTCTGGCACTCCACGTCGGCATCGAATCCGTTGCCAAGACCAGTGAGCACATCCAGCTGCTCGCCAGCCTGCATGCGGCTCATCTGCTCGGTGCCACGACCTACGACCTTATAGATGATGGTGATCGTCTCCTCGTCCCAGTCGTTAATCGAGATGGGGCGACGCAGATACAGGCCCTCCAATTCGATGTTGACGAACTGTCCGGGACGAGTGATCCACTGCGTACCACCAGCAAGTACCATCCGCCATACGTCAGTCGTTAGCGGATGGTTTTGCTTGATTGTGTATATTCCTTTTTTGTACATCTTACTTGCCGTCGATGGTTGAAACACCCAATGTGATCTCCTCCAGTACGTTGAGCAGTACACTCACGGTCTCCAGCGATGTGAAGAGAGTAACATTGTTCTCAGCTGCAGCGCGACGAATCTCATAACCGTCACGACGTGTGCTGTGCTGGTTTACGTCGATGGTGTTGATTACGTATGTAACGTGACCCTTACGCAGTTCGTCGTAGATCTCTGTTGAGCCCTCGCTGATCTTGAGCAAGTGGCGAGTGCGGATGCCGTTGTTGCGCAGGAACTCGCAGGTTCCGCCCGTAGCCTCGATGTTGAAACCGAGGTCGTAGAAACGACGGATGAAGGGCAGAGCACGCTCCTTGTCAGCATCGGCAATGGTTACGAAGATCGTACCGTAGTTAGCCACGGCTACACCCGATGACTGCAATGACTTATAGAGTGCGCGGTTAAGGCTTACATCGTAACCGATAGCCTCACCTGTTGACTTCATCTCGGGTGAGAGGTATGAATCTACACCGCGAATCTTTGCGAATGAGAATGCGGGTGACTTAACGAACCAGCGTGTGCTCTCCTTGCCGTAAATCTCGGTGATACCCTGCTCGCGGAGTGAGTGACCCAGAATAACCATTGTGGCGATCTTAGCCATAGGCACGCCTGTTGACTTTGAGAGGAAGGGTACAGTACGTGATGAACGGGGGTTAACCTCGATAACATATACCTTCTCCTGCTCGTCCACGATAAACTGGATGTTGAACAGACCGATGATGCCGATAGCCAAGCCCAGCTGACGTGTATACTCGATGATGGTATCCTTCACCTGCTGGCTTACGCTGAATGTGGGGTATACGCTGATTGAGTCACCAGAGTGGATACCTGTACGCTCAACATGCTCCATAATACCGGGGATGTATACATCCTTGCCGTCGCAGATAGCATCTACCTCCAACTCCTTACCCTGAATATATTTGTCGACCAATACCGGCGACTTCTCGTTAATCTCAACGGCTGAACGCAAGTAGTGGCGCAAGGTCTCCTCGTTACCTACGATCTGCATTGCACGACCACCCAATACGAAGCTCGGACGCACCAAAACGGGATAACCGATGTTAGCTGCAGCCTCGACACCTGACTCGATATCGGTCACAGCCTTTGCCTTGGGCTGAGGAAT
>JAEIGA010010725.1_pt1 | contig 13908 bp, 14 predicted proteins | sample 9270691 | NCBI WGS metagenome assembly JAEIGA01 (sample SAMN17057246, study PRJNA624740) | gut metagenome | biome: biome; isolation source: fecal sample | host: Bos grunniens | place: China: Xizang | collected 2019 | reverse complement strand
CCTGATCGACAGGCTGATGCTTGGATACGTACGTGATTTTCTTGATTTTATTATTTTCGGATACGACTTCCCGATCTTCAACATCGCGGACAGCGCGCTGTGCATCGGGGTCGGACTGATGATCATCGAGATGATCATCGAAGAACGGAAGGAGAGAGCAGATGGCAAAACTCAGATTTGAAGCAGCTGAAGATTCAGGTGTCCGGATCGACCGGTATCTGAGTGATGTCAGCGATCTGTCCCGCAGCCGGGTTCAGGCACTTGTCAAAGAAGGTCTGATCACAGTCAACGGGAAACCCGTGAAGAGCAGCTATGCGGTCTGTGCGGGCGACATCATCGAAGCGGATGTGCCGGAAGACCAGCCGCTGGATCTCCAGCCGGAAAATATTCCGCTTGATATCCTGTATGAAGATGAAGATGTTATCGTTATCAATAAGCCGAAAGGGATGATCGTTCATCCGGCATCCGGCATCTATACAGGCACGCTGGTAAACGCGCTGCTGTATCACTGCAAAGACCTTTCCGGCATCAACGGCGTGATCCGTCCAGGCATCGTCCACCGTATCGACAAGGATACGACCGGATGCATCGTTGCCTGCAAGAATGACTTTGCGCATACAGCTATCGCTTCCCAGCTGGAAAGCAAGACATGCCGCAGGGACTATCTGGCAGTCGTGATGGGAAATATCGTTCATGATGACGGACTGATCGATGCACCGATCGGACGTGATCCGGCAGACCGCCAGAAAATGAAGGTGACTGACAAGGCATCGCGCGAAGCCCGTACGCACTTCCATGTACTGAAGCGCTTCAAAAACAGTACATATGTTGAATGCAGGCTTGATACAGGCAGAACACACCAGATCCGTGTTCATATGAAATATATCAATCATCCTGTAATGGGTGACCTGAAATACGGAAAGCCGTGCCGTTATATGGATACACAGGGTCAGGTGCTGCATGCGCACAGACTGACTTTCGTACATCCGCGCACGAACGAGACGATGGTCTTCGAGGCACCGCTTCCCGAGTACTTTCAGAAGCTTCTGACGATCCTGGAAGAGGAAACACTATGAGATTCTTCAAGCAGATCCCGCGCACGACACGGATCATCATCATAATCTGCTGCGCGGTATGCCTGACAGTCAACCTGGTACCGTTCTCCGGCAACCTGACGGAAAAAGCGATCCTGTTCGGGGCTTACTACAAAGCCATGATCATAGCCGGAGAATACTGGCGTATCCTTACTGCCGGACTGGTGCACGTCAGTGTCTGGCATCTGCTGATGAACATGTACAGCATGATGTACATCGGAGTCGTGCTGGAAAAGATCCTCGGCTGGAAAAACTATCTGATGACACTGATCATTTCGGTCGTGATCGGAAACCTGTTTCTGTTTGTCCTTACCGGCAACACGGTGGCAGTCGGTATCTCCGGAGGACTGTACGGTCTGATGGCGTGTGAGATCCTGATCCTCTACCGGAGAGGAGTCCTGAAAAACCCGGCAGTCCAGCGGGCAGTTATGCAGACGGTATTGATGAACATGCTGATCAATTTTATGCCGACTGTAGCCTGGCAGGCACATCTTGGCGGGGCGATCGGCGGACTGCTGTGTGCTTCGATCATCACGGCATCCAACCGGACACAGAAGATCACGGGATATTCGGCACTGCCGGTCCTCTGCGTGATCCTGGGGGTGATGTGCATGCAGAAAACAGTTATCAGGCCCTCGGAAACATATGCCGGAACTGACGTAAAGGTCCTGAAATATGAATATGACCATGGATTTGGCAGGCATGCATTGAATGTTGCCAGGAATCTGGATGAATTATATGATATTGATTATCTTGAAGCATATCTGAAACAGGAGAACTGATTATGACAAAACGACTTGATACACTCAGCTGGGATGAGTACTTCATGGGACTTGCTCATCTGTCCGCACTTCGTTCCAAGGATCCGAACACTCAGGTAGGGGCAGCCATTATCGATGAAAACAACCGTGTCGTATCGGTCGGCTATAACGGTCTTCCGCGCGGATGCAGCGACGACGAATTTCCCTGGGACAGGGAAGGCGGCTTCCTCATCAGCAAATATGCATATGTCGTGCACGCTGAACTCAATGCGATCCTGAACAGCCCGCGTCCCGTACGCGGATGCACGCTGTACGTATCACTGTTCCCGTGCAATGAATGCGCCAAGGCGATCATCCAGGCAGGCATTTCAAAGATCGTATATGAAAGTGATAAATACAACGGCACTGACGCAAACATCGTATCAAAGCGTATGCTGAAGGCAGCCGGCGTTGAACTGGTACAGGTCGAAAATACGATCAGACTGAGTGTTGAACGCATGCCGAACAGCGAAAAAGGCGAATAAAAAATGATACCGGCCATATCAGCCGGTATCAGAGTTTTTCCGTATTCTTGAAGTGAAGCTTGGCTACCTCGCCGAGCTTTTCCATACCATAACGCTTGACGAAAGTCCTCGCGCATTCATCTACAGCAGAAGAAGCACCTTTGACGAACTCCATGTCATATTCCCGTTCCATCGCCTCCATGCTTTTCAGAAAGGCATACCTGGCGATCATACTGGAAGCTGCTACACTGAGATATTTGTTTTCAGCCTTGGTTTCAAAGCGGATCTGTCCGATCACGTTCCGTTCGCCTTGAAGGTAGCGGTAATATGAAGCCTCGGGTGTAAACTGGTCGATGATGCGAAGGTCCGGAAGTTCAGTTTTCGCAGACAGATTGACATATGCCTGGTTGTGAAGTTTTGCCTTGATCGCATTCATGTTTGTCGTTTTATGAACCTCGTTGTATTTACGGTTGCTGACGATCAGCAGGCTGTGCTGAAGTCGCTCCATGACTGCCGGTGCGTGCTTGAGGATATAGGCATCCGTGATCTGCTTGGAGTCTTTTACGCCCAGCTCTTCCAGAAATGGGACATCCTTCTTCTGAACGATGCTGGCACAGACACAGACAGGTCCGAAATAATCACCTGTACCGACTTCATCGGAGCCGGCCTGAGGATAAAGGCTCTCATCCGGTTTCATAAAGGCTGATGCGTATACTTCCGCGTCCTTGCCCTGGAAGACGCACTTGCCTGATTCATAACATGTGATCACACAGTTTTCAGCTCTCAGCTGATATCTTGCATAAGCTGGGGGCTTTACAGAACATTCCCTGAATGATCCGTGCAGCCGGTCCTGCTGTTCCGGTGTCAGATTTAATGTAATTGTTTGATTTGCCATGGAACAATTCTAACATACGATTTGCGTAAATAATTTGATTTGAGTATGATATTGCAATAGACGGAGGTAGATATGGTTTCAATTCCTGTTGACTGGGTTACTTATATAAATATAGGACTTGTTGTCTTTTATATAGCTATGATGGTGATCGGGGCCTCCAAGGGGTTTCTGAGACAGATCGTATCACTGATCGGCGTATGCCTTTCACTGTTCGCGGCATGGCGCTACTATGATGTTGCGGCGGCGTATCTCCGGCTTTGGCCGAGAGACTGGACCCCGCTCCAGGACACACTTCTCAAAGACAGTGTCTATGCGTTTGCCAATCAGGCCATGTGGTTCGTTATCATCTTTGCTGTATGCAGGATCATACTGATGATCCTGGAAAGTCTCCTGAAGGAGATCGAAAGCACACCTGTTATACGCGAAGTGTCAGGACTGCTCGGCGGAGCGATCGGGATCATCAGCGCAACTGTCTGGGTCATGGTTCTTTTCACCGTGCTTCATACACCGTTCTTTTCCAACGGCGTGAATATTTCCAATAAGACATGGATCTCTCTGATCCATAATACAGTGGTCGCAACTGCAGATAATGCAGGCATTACCCTCGATACATCGGATATGATCGACAAGATCTATTCTGAAGCGAAAGCACTTGATGATTCTGACCGTGATGCTGTGGCTGAATGGCTGGAAGCACAGGGATTTGATAAATTCGGAGAGGATTAAAATGAGTACTGAAAGCAGTCTTGAGCTGGATGTAATTCTGCAGGAAATGGAGAATTCCTGCTCTTTTTCTCTTGGCAGGGAACTGATGCGTCGGACTGTACCGAGCTTTGATCCGCTTGTTATCAGGAGGGATCATGCCCTGATCAGCGAAGCGCTGGAAGCGGCTGTCCGTTTCGGTGAAATGCCGTTCGGCGGTATTACCGACCAGACAATGATGCTGGAAGGCGCAAGAAGACAGAGAATACTGACGGCAGCGGAACTGAACAATGAAGTTCGTCTGATCCAGGGGATCCGTGCTATAAAAAGCTACGAAAAGAATCTGGAAACAGACCATCCGTATATTCATGATCTCGTGTCCACAATGGTCGTCCATGATCACTGTGAAGCTAAACTGACACAGTGCATCAGCCCGTACGGGGAAGTGCTTGACGATGCTTCTTCAGAACTCAGAACGATCCGCAGAAACCTGAGAAACGCGGATGCGGTGATCGCTTCCGCAGTCAATCACTTTCTGTCGGCCCATGCGTCCAGTGTTGTGGACGGTATCGTCACATACAGGGGCGGAAGAGCAATGGTGCTTGTCAGGGCTGCCGAAAAGAACAATTTCGGAGGCATGGTCTACGGCGACTCCGCCAGCGGACAGGCATCCTACGTGGAACCTGCATCACTGCTCAACGCAAACAACAGAAAGCAGGAACTGCTTGCCCGGGAAGCTGAAGAAGTACAGAGGATCCTCGAGGAATGTTCCTATGAGGTATCACTGATCGCTGAAGAAGAACTGGCGAATCTCGAAACATGCGCGATCCTTGACTGCCTGTATGCCAAAGCTTTATGGGGCAAACAGCGTGATGCCGTTGTTGCCCAGCTGACGGAAGAACGCAGGCTGATCATTGAAAAGGGCAGACATCCGCTGATCGAGCGTACGAAAGTCGTTGCCAATACATATCACCTGGAAGATCCGAAGCATCTGCTTCTGATCACCGGCCCGAATACCGGCGGCAAGACCGTTTCCATGAAGATCATCGGTCTGTTCGTACTGATGACTTACTGCGGCATGCCCGTAACAGCAGAACAGGCGGTGATCCCGTATTTTGATCATGTTTTCGTCGATATCGGTGATGACCAGTCCGTTGTCAGTTCGCTCTCCAGTTTTTCTGCCCAGATCGTCAAGATCGCGGAAGTAATGCGTGACGCAACAGACAGAAGCCTGGCCCTGCTTGATGAGATCGGTTCCGGTACTGACCCGAGAGAAGGTGAAGCACTCGCGATCTCCGTGCTGAATGAACTGAGAAAACGGGAATGCATGACTGTAGCGACAACGCACTACGGCAGGCTGAAGGCATATGGTAAGCGCCATGATGATATCCTGACAGCCAGTGTTGAATTCGATATGGAAAAGCTGCAGCCTACATACAGATATATGGAAGGCACTACAGGTCAGTCCAATGCCTTTGAAGTCGCACAGCGCTATGGCCTGCCGAGCGGCATAATCAAATACGCCAGATTCCTGAAGGACCAGGCAAGGACACAGGAAGATAAACTGATCGAACAGCTGGAAACACAGGTGGCGGAAAACCGCCGGCTCAAAGAACAGCTGGAACAGGAGCAGCAGGAACTGGATGCCAGGAAAAAGGAAACCGAAGAACTGCTGAACCGGCTGGAACAGGAAAAAGATCAGTGGAAGGCAAAAGCCGAAGCTGAGATCAATGCATACCGGCAGAATGCTTATGAAGAAGCTGATGAGATCCTGCGCCAGATGCGCGAGATGCAGAGCAATGCGAAATATCATGAAGTGCTGGCAGTCAGGCAGAAACTGAACCGGAAAGAAGAGATCAGACCGCAGAGCAATGAACCGCTCAGGGATGACCGCGGCTTTGCGGTAGGCGATGTCGTTGAACTCAGGGTCAACGGTCAGGCAGCCAGGATCACGGCGATCCGCCGGAAAGACATCACGATCGAACTGAACGGCAGGCAGATGCATGTCAAAGAAGACCAGATCCGTCACAGTCTGAAGATCCTTCCGGAAAAGAAAAAGGAAGCCTTCGTAAAGTTCGGCGGAAATATCCTGACTTCGACGATGTCTCCAGAATGCAACCTGATCGGCATGCGTGTCGATGAAGCGATGGAAGAACTGTCGGATTATCTGGACTCCGCCAAGATGAACCATCTGCTGACATTCCGCATCATACACGGTGACGGTACCGGAGCACTCCGCAAAGCAGTCCATAATAAACTGGATAAGGACCGCGACGTTGATTCTTACCGTCTCGGCATGCCGAATGAAGGCGGTACAGGTGCTACTATGGTAACACTGAAAGGATGATCTCATGGACCGTGAATATTTGAAGGCAAAACTTGCAAATCTGCCGGATGAACCCGGAAGCTATCAGATGAAGGATAAAAACGGCGAGATCATCTATGTCGGAAAAGCAAAGAATCTCCATAACCGGGTAAACCAGTATTTTACCGGAGCACATGATTTCAAGACGACCAAGCTTGTATCAAATATTGATGATTTTGATTTCATTGTGACCAGGAGCGAAAAAGAAGCCCTGATCCTTGAAATCAACCTGATCAAAAAATACAGGCCGAAATACAATATCATGTTCATCGATGACTCGAGCTATCCTTACATCAAACTGACGAAGGAAAAGTATCCGAGACTGATGATCGCGCGTGATATGAAAAAGGACAGGAATGCCAGGTATTTCGGGCCGTTTCCCGACGCGACCGCAGCACGCAATACATTGAAGATCCTGCAGACGCTTTATCCGTTCAGAAGATGTTCGAAAATTCCGGACAAAGTCTGTTTGTATTATCACCTGGGACAATGCCTCGGACCGTGTCAGTATGAGATCGCCCCCGAAGAATATGAAAAAATGTCAGACGGGGTCACTTCATTCCTGAACGGGGATACAAAAGAGATCACAAAAGAACTGAATCAAAAGATGCTCGAAGCCAGTGAAAATCTGGAATTCGAAAAAGCAGCCCAGTATCATGAGATGATCACCAGCATCGAGCGGGTCATAGACCGTCAGATGATCGAAACAGACAAGAAAGGTACCCGCGACGTATTCGCATGGTATGAAGACCGCGGCTATCTGGCGATCACCGGATTCCTGGTCAGAAACGGTACCGTGCTGAACAAGGAATTCCGGCTGAAGCCGCTTTACGGCGATGCTTCGGAAGAATTCCAGTCATTCCTGCTGCAGTTCTATGAAGATCATCCCAAACCGAAAGAACTGGTGCTTTCTGGTGAATGCGAACCGTTCCAGCAGGATCTCCAGGATGCGCTTGGCATGGCTGTATTCATCCCGAAGAAAGGCTATCGTCAGAAACTGATCGATATGTGCATTGAGAATGCGAAACAGCAGCTCAATCTGAAATTCGATGCGGCAGAACAGCAGAACAGTATGACCGAAAATGCCGTACAGCAGCTTTCCGAACTTGCCGGGCGTCCGATGAGGCGTGTGGAACTGTTCGATAACAGCCATATTTCCGGTCAGTTTACCGTTGCAAGCTGTGTCGTATATGAAGACGGCGTACCTGACCGCAAGAGTTACCGGCTGTATAAACTGCATACCGGCAATTCTGATGTCGACTCCATGAAAGAAGTCGTTTACCGCAGATACTTCAGACTGCTGAAGGAAAACGGCAGGATGCCGGATGGTATCCTCGTCGATGGAGGCAGAACACAGATCGAAGCTGCCAAAGAGATCATTGACTCGCTCGGGATCGATATCAAGATCATGGGTCTGGTCAAGGATGACAGGCACAACACAAACGCCCTGATGGATACAGATTACAGGACATTCGATATCGACCGTGACTCAGGTCTGTTTTTCCTGCTGACAAGGATGCAGGATGAGGTACATAGAAGAGCAATCTCATATCACCGGAAGCTTCGTTCCAAAGCGCAGACAAAATCGATCCTTGATGAAGTGGAAGGTGTCGGTCCGAAACGCAAGCAGAAACTGCTGAAAGCATTCGGAAACTTCACAAATCTGAAAAATGCCGACGTAGAACAGATCGCAGAAGTGGTTCCGATGGAAACTGCCGTAAAAGTATATGCGGCATTGCATGATGAAGGATGATATAATATCAGATATGAGTGAAATAAACCGTAACAGCCTTAAGATCAGGATCCTGACAGCATTGTTTGTTTTCTGCGTTGCTTTGCTCGGCTCCGTATGTATCGGTATACTCAACAGCAAATATGATTCACTCTCAAGATATCCTTACACAGACCAGAAGAGCCGCGAACTGATCAAAGAGTATCTGACTCCTGATGAGATCGATTATATTATTGAATACTCCATCGCACCAAATGTATTCATCGCCTTTATCCGTGAAGAAGGATTCAACATCTACAATGCGGCTGAGTATAAACGTCTGTCCACATATCAGTGGGACAGGACTCCGGCACAGATCGTACGCATGGTCGAAGACACGAGAGATGTAATGGATATCGATACGCTGATCATCCTGCTGTCCCAGTATTCCTATGAAGAGATCAAAGACTATCTGGATAACGGTGATCCGTATAAACAGGACAGTGTTCTGGTCATGAATGCTTCAAGTCTTGACGCATGGGTCGACGCGAGCAATACGATCGTCAGGCGTACGCCGACACAGCTGCGGGTCGTATCAGAGGAAGTTCCCAGCGACAAGCAGATCCTGATGCAGGATGAAGCGAAAACACATCTGGAAGAGATGTGCCAGGGTATCCAGACCGGGCTGAAAACAGAAATGGCATGTGCCGGGCTGATCGTAACGGAAGGTTATGTCTCTTATGACAAGCAGAAAGAACTGTTTGATGAGGCAAAACTGAGATACGGCAAAGAAGTGCTCCGGTATGAACAGTATCCCGGACATTGCGAACGGCAGCTCGGACTGACCGTTGACTTCCGGGTAGACGGTATCAGCAACGCTTCCTTCGAACAGACACTTCAGAGTCTCTGGCTGCAGGAAAATGCGTATAAATACGGATTCATATGTACCTGGGATCATGAAAGCCAGAAGGTCACCGGGATCGGCGCACAGATGTACCATTACCGCTATGTCGGAAACCAGCTGTCTACACAGCTTCACCTGAATCACCAGACATTCGCAGATTATATCGCTTCTGCTAACCGCTAGCAGAAGCTTTTTTATAGCTATTCTTCGTACGGACAGGGCAGCAGTTTGAAGCATTCATATATTCAGAATGCTTCTTTTAGTGTGAAAACAGCTGAAAATATGCTGAAAGGTTGACATTTGTAAACTTCAGTAATACGATAAAAGGGACTACATATGTAGTCCTTTTGGGGGGATCATGGAAGGACTAAGCGAAGCCGAAAACAGAGTGGCTAGAATCATCTGGGATCAGCCGGGTATTTCTTCGATGGATGTCTGGCATATCTGTGAAGAACTATACGGATGGAAAAAATCTACCGTGTTTACTTTGATCCGGAGAATCAGGGATAAGGGGTACCTGCTTCCGCAAAGGAGCGGTCTGACGATGGTCATCAGCAAAGATGAGTATTACAGTCATAAGACCAAAAAACTTGTAGAAGAAGAATTCAATGATTCACTGGGTGATTTTATTACGAGTTATCTGAAAGACAGGAAACTGACAGTAAATGAAACGCAGCAGCTGACAGCTCTGCTGGAAAGTGTATCGGAGAAAGAAACAGGTAAATAAAATGAAGACAGTACGTAAAAAACTGATCCAGTTCTCAGCTGCTGTCATGACCGGTATCTGCTTTACGATCTATCCGGCAAGTGCCGAGGAACCTGATTACTCAGATTCCAGGTACTGGTCAAATCTGTGCTCCGGACTTCTTCCGCTGACACAGTCGGAAAAGAACAGCTGCGCCGCTTATATGGAATATATGTCCGCACAGAGCGATGCGCTGAAAAAACAGCTGGAGGAGATCGAATCACAGCGTGCTGCGATCGCTGAGAATGTTGTGTACTATGCACGTCAGGTCAGCGGATATCAGGCACAGGCTGATTCATTGAACGGTGAGATCTATGATCTGAACTACAAGATCGAGCTCAAACAGGCAGAGATCGATGAAAAACAGGCTGATATAGATCAGAGGGAAGCCGATATCACGGTTACCGAAGAGAAGATCCAGAAACGAATGGAGATCTCACAGGAGACCATGAGACTGAACCAGTTCCTTGATGTCATCATGGGTGTGCGGAAATTCTCGGATCTGATCAGGGTGATCAACGGTCTGTCGGACATCACCGGTTATGATGAAGAAGTCATGAGAGAACTGGCAGAAGAGATCGCAAAGCTCAATGAAGACAAAGAAGAGCTTGAGAAAGCGAAAGCTGAACTGGATAACGCGAAACTGGATGTTGTGACCCGTCAGAATGCGATCCTTGCATTGAAATATCAGGCACAGATCATTCAGGAAGAGTACAGAAAACAAAGCGCCAACCTTGAAGCACAAGGCAATACGATAGCAGGCGATATTGACAATATCCGTGAGATGATGCGCAGTATTACGGAAAAACTGAATCAGGTCACTGCAAGCAGCGGCTGGAATTACCCGGTACCGGGTGTCGGCATCAATCCTGAAGCAGGAACATGGCATTACGCTTCAGGCGGTGTGCATCTCGGTGCGGACTTTGCCGGACCGTTAGGCTCTACAGTCGTAGCAATCGGCAACGGTGTTGTTCTGAAAAGCCAGGACGGATGTCCGTACGGTGAGCTTGGAAGTGCATGCGGTGCCCAGAACCGCAACGGTTCACAGGGCGGCGGCAACCAGGTATATCTGCTGACAAAGGTCAACGGAGGACTCTACGCGATCAAATACCTGCACCTGCTTGCGGGTACACCGATCGCAACCGGTAGCATCGTCATGGCTGGTGATCCGATCGGATCACTTGGAAGTTCCGGCAACAGTACAGGCCCGCACTGCCATATCGAGATCTTCTTCCTCGGAAGCGCAGCTGACTTCACGAACTATGCCCAGACATGGAACGGTGATTTCTCATTCGGATGCGGATGGGGATCCGCTGCATTGAACAGGCTTTGTGAAAACGGTGCCGGAGCACCCTGCAGAGTCAAACCTGAAAGCATCTACGGAGGCTGAATCCAGAGAACCGGTATTCATACGAATGCCGGTTTTACATTTTTTTTATATTTTTATGTGACCGGACATGCAGAAAATCCGTGTATCAGTATGAAGGCAGTATTAAGCCTGGAGGTGAAATATGAACATTATTCTCAATCATGACAGCCGTACAGCTGAAACACCGCAGGGAACAGTTCATCTGACTCCCAGGGAATTTGAGATCCTTGATTATCTGATCGATCATTCCGAGACATGTGTTTCCCCGGAAGAACTGTATCAGTATGTCTGGCAGGCAGTACCGTTTGAGTGCCGCCCGGTCATCGCTGTACACATCAGACACATCAGAGAGAAAATCGAACACGATCCGTCCCGCCCCGAATTTGTCAAAAGACGCTGGGGAAGGGGATATCAGTTTAACAACGCATGAGTGAATATTCAGCATAAGATCTGAACAAATGAAAATGCACCCGGTATCAATTGCCGGAGTGCATTATTTTTATATAGATTCAGCAGCAGTTATTTCAGAAGCTTCGCGATGCTCTTGGCAAGCTTCTTTTCGTCCTGCTGTTTCTGGATCGCTTTTACTGTGCTTCTGCCGAATTCCCTGATGCCGTCCTCATCAGAATCCTGATAGAACTCATTTGCCAGACTCAGCAGTACGATCACAGGTACGAGTTTTTTGACTGTGGAAACAATACCGTTTACCATCGCAGTGACTTTTCCGGCTTTATCACCGGCATCTGAGGCTCTCAGTGAAATCTGTTCAAGAGGCTGTTTCAGATCACCTACAGCCTTCAGCAGAGGCATTGCCTTTACAACTGTCAGGATCAAGAAAATGATCAGCAGTACGATCGCTGCATAGAGGATATATAAATTAAACGGATATAAATTAATGTTCATAATCATCACCTGTATTCATTTTATAACAAAACATATATGATTTGCATACGAATCATTGAACGGTTTTTCAAAATATTCCGTGGAATCTGCCATTTCATGCCGGTATATTTAAGTGCCTGGGAAAAAGCAGAATGATACTCCCGTATTCAATAGAAGGAGGCAGCCCGATGAAGATACTAAATCGAATATGTTTTAAAACATAACATAGCCTGCTGCCATACGGGCAGCAGGAAGTTGTCTGTTGACAATACAGCAATGATTCACATATATCACTGATTCGTTTTCAGATATGTGAAATAAACAGACTGACCATACGGTGAGGATGCATCGGAATCGGTCAGTCGTTGATCCTCAAGCCTGCGGAGACAGCTCTGGCGGGCATTGCCCTCGGCAGTGCAGTTATCTGTCGCTGAAGCAGGAAATCTGATCTGGCGGAAATGTGTTTGATCACAGCCTGTGACAGGGGTTTTCCGAAAAATGATAGCGGCCTAATACATATTAGGTTATAATATCTGCCATGAAATATCCGGTTGAAATCGTAGCTATCAGTGACAACCACGGTCTGGAAGAACCGGTTGTCAGAATCAGACAAGCGTATTCCAAGGAGGCAGACTTTTTTTTCCATCTTGGTGACAGTGAGTTTCCAAAGAGGATGCTTCAGGGATATGCGTGTGTCCGTGGCAACAATGACTACTACGGTGACATGCCGGAATATCTGACGATCCAGATCGGTAAGTACAAGATACTCTTGTGCCACGGCCATCACGATATGTACTGGCGTAATGTTGCACCGCTTGTAAAGCGGGCAAAGAATATGGGCTGCCAGATCGTTTTCTTCGGTCATACCCATATGTATACAGAAATTGAATCGGACGGTATCATTCTGCTCAATCCCGGGAGTATCCGCTATAACCGTGACGGTTCAAGACCTACCTATATGATCGTCAAGCTTTATGAGGATCATATAGAAACAAAAAGAATGGAGTATGAAAAACTTGAAATCAGAAAACACTTCTGATATTATATTTCTGCTGTCCTGGTAGCTCAGTTGGATAGAGCACTCGCCTTCTAAGCGAGTGGTCGCGGGTTCGAATCCCTCCCAGGACGCTTTTTCTTTATTTGCGAGGTTATTATGAGCGGCTATTATGATGAGATCCTTGATGAGATCAGACAGCTGACAAAAAACGGTGAAGCAGATGAGGCACTGTTTCTGATCCGTAAAGAACTGGCAATGCCATACGTTCCGCAGGATATCGAACAGGAGCTCAGGAAACTGCAGAAAGATGCCGTTTATGCAAAGACCGATAAAAAAACATCCTATGAAAGGTCAGAGGATGAACTTCTGAAAATGCTGAAGGGGAAACCGGTCAGCCAGCTGACTGCGGCGCAGCAGCTGTCCGACAGGAATCTGCGCGGCTGCAGTGACGAGATCAGAGCTTATCTCAGGGAAGACCCGCTTCCAGAAGCAGCTGCTCTTCTCATAGATGCGATCGCCGAACAGGAGATCCAGGAGGAATTCGTAATCGTCAAAGACGGTATGGAATATACTTTCTGGGGAGATTCCGTCACTCCCGTCAGCAAAAGTCCGGGCTTCCGTGAGGCACTGGGCATGCTTGATGACCTGATCGGAAAAGATCCCGCAATGCTCGAAATGGCAAGGTCTGTACTCGTGCATCAGGCATATCTCTATCTGCCGCTGTCATATGAAACAGATGAAGCATCATACATCGCTCTGGAGGCGATCAGGCAGGTCAGCGAGCTGATGGATGATGGTGAGATGTACCGCAGGGCAGAGCAGATCATACGCGGAAGGTCATAATGACTTATTGATATCAGACAAAAATTCATCAGAAGGCAGCTGAACAGCAGCGAAATATGCAGAGGAATGAATCTTCAGCAAAAAATATAAAAATTTAGCAGTCAAGTGTTGACAGTGCTAAAACCATTGTGTATGAT
>JAEIGA010010724.1_pt1 | contig 13908 bp, 10 predicted proteins | sample 9270691 | NCBI WGS metagenome assembly JAEIGA01 (sample SAMN17057246, study PRJNA624740) | gut metagenome | biome: biome; isolation source: fecal sample | host: Bos grunniens | place: China: Xizang | collected 2019 | reverse complement strand
TACTACTGAGTTCTCAATGCCAAATGGCACATCACCATAGTGACGCACGAGCTCATAGTAGCAATATGCCCAAAGAGTCATAGCTTCACCGTGAAGCTGAGTCCAATCATTTACCTTCTTTGCTTCAATGGCACTCTGATACTCGTCTTTCTGGGCAATAATATTTGCGATACGAGCACAACGTGCAAGGATTGAATAAAGGTTATTGAACTGACCCTTCTTTGTATCTACAGTTGCAGCAGTTGGCTGAAGGAAACCGATACGTCCGTTACCTGAGTTATATTCTGGATAGTACTCTGCATCTGAGCAAGGGTCATTCCAGTTATAGTTACCACCACCGGCTACGCTACGGTATGTACCATAGCAGAATGCGAGTGTCTTAAATGTCTCTGCAGGAGTTGATGTTACAAAAGCATCATCAGTCTGAGCAGGAGAAGAAACACCGAGATAGTCGCCTGACTTACACTGAGTAAGGAAAAGGCAAGCTACAAGAGCAATAATTGAATATAAAATCTTTTTCATACCTGCCATAAATTAGAATGAAACATTTACACCAAGGACAAATGAGCGAGCACGTGGATATGCACCCCAGTCAAGACCAGGAGTTGGATATGTTGCATTGTTGTGGTGCTCATTTACGCTAACCTCAGGATCGAGACCTGAGTATTTTGTGAGAGTGAGAAGGTTATATACTGTACCATAGACGCGGAGAGCGCTGATACCAAGCTTCTTAGCAAAGTCGCTGCTTGTAGGAAGAGTATAACCGAGAGTCATAGTGTTGAGACGGAGGTAAGAACCATCCTCGATACCAAGAGTTGAAACTACGCCATCCTCATTGTAGCAAAGTGGATACTGTGCGTTCTTGTTGATTGCGTTGAGTTCCTCTGGAGTGTGGAGTCTCACGAGCTGACCATTCTGGATGTCATAGATCTTGTATGCATCAGCAAGGAATGCCATATGGTTCTGGTATACTGCAGTCTCCTTGTAACCCATCAAAGAAGCCTGACGGTTTACGTTGTAGATCTGGTTGCCTACGCTGTAGTTGAAGTACATACCGAGATCCCAGTTCTTGTAGTTGGCGTTGATGTTGAAACCACCAGTAAACTTAGCGTTCATGTTACCGATGATTGTGTAGTCAGCGTCATCAACGAGCATATTACCATCAGTATCAGCAAACTTAGCCATACCTGGATATGCATTCTGACCTGTAGGAGTTGTTACACCGTGTACAACACCTGTAACAGCTGGGCTCACGTCAGGAATACCTGGCTTAAGAGTGTAAAGGTTAGTTGTAGGATCATAAGTAAAGTCATCAGTAGTATACATACCTACATATGTAAGACCTCTTACAAGACCTACTGGCTTGTCTACATAAAGACCATAGTCGTTACCTGGATTACCAGCTGAGAACCAACCTGAACCGTAGATACCGGTTACACCCTCAGCAAGAGCGTCAACGTTGTTGCGGTTGAAGTTGATGTTACCACCAACCTGGAGGCCCCAGTCCTTAGTCTCAACGAGAGTAGCATTGAGAGAGATCTCAAGACCCTTGTTGCTTGTCTGACCTACGTTTGCATATGTTGAGGTGAAACCTGTGATACCAGGGATTGTTGTCTGCATAAGGAGGTCCTTAGTAGTGTTCCAGTATGCGTCGATTGTACCTGAAAGCTTACCATCAAAGAGACCGAAGTCTACACCGACATTACGAGTGATTGTAGTCTCCCACTTGAGGTCAGGGTTTGCCATTGAAGAGGCAAGAGTATATGATACGTAGTTTGTACCATTGTAAGTATAGTTGGTTGAGCTTGCTGACCAAGTCTGTGACCAGAGGTCAGAGCTGATACCATCGTTACCTACTGTACCATAAGATACGCGGAGCTTGAGCTCATCCATATCTACGCCCTGCATGAAGTCTTCCTCCAATACCTTCCAAGCAAAAGCACCTGCTGGGAAGTAACCCCAACGATGATTAGGAGCAAACTTAGAAGAACCATCGGCACGGAATGTAGCAGTGAAGAGGTAACGGTCCATCAATGTGTAGTTTACACGACCGAAGTATGAAAGGATGCGCTCAGGAGTGTTGTAACCTGTATAGAATGGGTTAGTCTCTGTGCTGTGCTCCTTGTCATACTGATTGATCATCGCAAAGGCATTGTCCTTTGTGAAGTTTGAAGGGAAGTGGTCAGCCTTGATTGTCATGCTGTCACCACCTGTGTTGGACATCTCCTGACCCACGAGTACATTGAATCTGTGGTTCTCACCGAAGTTGAACTCGTAACCGAGAGTATTAGTCCAACGCATTCTCCATGAGTTACCCATAGAAAGGGTAGCTGCACCGGCAAACTGCTTCTCACCTGTAGCGTCGTCGATATAGTTGTTGTGGATAGCACCACCCCAGATCTTGTTCTGGTTGTAGCTACGACGGAGAGTAAGATCAGTGTGATATCTCAAGCCCTTAAGGATGTTCCAGTCGAGAGAAACAGTACCTGTGAGGGTCTGACGCTGACGGAGAGGCTCGTAGTCCATGATACGGTTGTATGGATCATAGCGGTCCCAAAGTGGGTACTTACCATACTGCTCGATAGCGCCCTCTCTGAAAGCAGCTGTATCACCAAGGAGGTCCTCAGTTGCGATTGGACGGAAACGGTATGCAAATGAAAGGAGTGAACCGTTGTTGTTACCGGCAGACTCGTCAGAAACAACTGTTACGTCAGTGTAACGGAGGTCGAGACCTACATTGAGGTTGTTAGAGATCTTCTGGTTAACCTTGAGGGCTACATTGGCTCTCTGGTTGTATGAATTAACCTTCATACCCTGCTCGTCATTGTAGTTGACAGAGAAGAGAACCTTAGTATTCTCGTTACCACCAGAAACTGAGAGGTCGTGGCTGTGTGAGAGTGAGTTATTGTAAACCTTCTTCTGGATATCATATGCCTTTACATTCTTGTAACGGTTGATATCGCCATACTTACCGATACCGAAGAGCTTCTCAAATGGCTCAACAAACTGAGAACCATTGGCATCAGCATTTGCCCATACATAAGACACATAGTCATATGGGTTCATTGCCTCGATATAAGCAGTAGGAGTGTTCAACTTAGCATAACCGCTATAGCTGACCTTTACCTTACCCTCCTTAGCACCCTTGGTAGTGATGAGAACTACACCGTTGGCACCACGAGCACCATAGATAGCTGTTGAAGAAGCATCCTTGAGGATGTCGATTGACTCTACCTGATCTGAAGGGATGTCACTGAGTGTACCTGCAACACCGTCGATGAGGATGAGAGGATCGTTGCTCTGAGAGATAGAGCCACCACCACGGACGCGGATGTTGATAGTAGCATCTGGACGACCGTCCTGAGAAACGATGTTCACACCGGCGAGCTTACCCTGGAGAGCCTGTGCAATGTTTGATACAGGAGCCGAAGCAAGCTGCTTAGAGTTTACAGAAGCCACAGAACCTGTGAGGTCACGTCTCTTGACTGTCTGATAACCGATAACGACTGTTTCATCAAGGAAAAGAGCATCCTCTTTGAGAACAAAATTATAAACATTCTGATTCTGAGCCACAGTCATCTTCTCATCAGCATAACCGATGAGAGATGCAACGATTGTAGAACCAGCAGGAACTGTGAGTGTCCACTCGCCATCAAGAGCAGTGATTGTACCATTCATAGTACCTTCCACCAAAACGGAAGCACCGATGATCGGCTCACCATTGACATCTTTTACAGTTCCGGAAACTTTTTGCTGAGCAAATGCAACGCCACCAATAAGGAGGAGAACCGCAGCAAATGCAGCTTTAAGATGAGAATTCATCATAATTTGAACTGATTTAATTAAACTTATAGGTTATTATTGATTAGTTTTAAATATCTTAACATATGGGCGTAAGATAAAGGTACAAATATAACTATTCTTTTATACTTAACAAATTTTTAAATAAGGAGTCTTTGTTATTATAATTTATTGATAATTCCATCGTTTTTGTTAAATTTGCAAGTTGTAATAACTAATTTAAATCCTATGCCAAAAGTAATAACATTCGGAGAAATCATGCTCCGTCTCTCTACACCAGGTTATTTAAGATTCGGTCAAGCAAAGCAGTATGATGCCACATTTGGTGGTGGCGAAGCCAACGTTGCTGTATCGCTTGCAAATTACGGCCTTGACGCAAAATTTGTAACAAGACTTCCTAAAAACGACATCGCTAAGGCATGCATCAACGATCTTCGCTCATACGGTGTTGATACTTCTGATATTGTTTACGGTGGTGACCGTGTAGGTATTTATTTCCTTGAGACCGGTGCTGTTGCACGTCCAAGCAAGGTGGTTTATGATAGAGCCAACTCTTCTATCTCCACTATCCAGCCAGGCGAAATCGACTGGAAGACAGTTCTCCAGGGCGCAGATTGGTTCCACTGGACAGGCATCACCCCAGCTCTTAGCCAGGGTGCAGCTGACGCTTGTCTCGAGGCCATCAAAGCAGCTAACGAGATGGGCATCACAGTTTCTTGTGACCTTAACTACAGAAAGAACCTTTGGAAATATGGTAAGCAGGCTAGCGAGATTATGCCAGCTCTCGTAGAAGGTTGCGACGTAATCCTCGGCAACGAAGAGGACGCTGAGAAGGTATTTGGCATCAAGCCAGAGGGCTTCGACGTAACTTCAACTGGTGGCCAGATCGATCAGCAGAGATTCCAGAGCGTGGGTGAGCAGCTCATGGCTAAGTTCCCTCGTGCAAAGAAGGTGATCATCACTCTCCGTGGTTCTATCAACGCAAACCACAACACTTGGGGTGGCGTGCTTTGGGATGGTCAGACTCTTTATCAGTCTCCTCGCTACGATATTACTCACATCGTTGACCGCGTTGGTGGTGGCGATTCATTTATGGGTGGTCTCATCTATGGTCTCATCTCTTATCCAGAGGACGATCAGAGAGCTCTCAACTTTGCAGTAGCAGCATCTTGCCTCAAGCACACTATCTTCGGAGACTTCAACCAGGTGACTGTAGCAGAAGTAGAGAACCTCATGAAGGGCGACGGTTCAGGCCGCGTTTCAAGATAATTCATCAACTATGGCAAAATATTCAAAGCTCCAGGTCCTCCAGACCATGAAGGAGACAGGAATAGTTCCTGTATTCTACAATGCTGACGTTGAAATCAGCAAGAAGGTGCTCAAAGCATGCTATGATGGTGGCATCAGAGCATTTGAGTTCACAAATCGCGGCGACTTTGCTCAGGAAGTATTTGCAGAGCTCGTAAAGTATGCCAACAAAGAGCTCCCAGGTATGATTATGGGTATCGGCTCTATCGTTGACCCAGGCACTGCAGCTATGTACATTCAGCTTGGCGCCAACTTCGTAGTAGGCCCTGTATTCAATCCAGCCGTAGCTCCAATCTGCAACCGCCGTCTCATCCCTTATTGCCCTGGTTGTGGCACAATGAGCGAGGTCAGCGCTGCCCAGGAAGCAGGTTGCGATGTGTGCAAGATTTTCCCAGGCGATGTGCTCGGACCAGCATTTGTCAAGGATCTCCGCGGACCTATGCCATGGAGCCAGGTAATGGTAACAGGCGGCGTAAAGCCAGAGAAAGCCAACCTTGAGGCTTGGTTCAAAGCTGGCGTTACATGCGTAGGTATGGGTTCAAACCTCTTCCCTAAGGAAGTTATGGCCGCAGGCGAATGGGAGAAGATCTCTCAGATCTGCAGCGACGCACTCGATATCATCAAACAAATTAAATAAGTATGTCTACTCAGAAAAAACTAATGACTAATTGGCGTTGGTGGCTCTGCTCGCTTCTCTTCGTTGCGACCACAGTCAACTACCTTGACCGCCAGGTACTCTCTCTCACCTACGAGGAGTTCATTAAGCCAGAGTTCCATTGGACAGACGCTCACTACGGAACTATCACATCATTCTTCTCTATCTTCTATGCTATCTGCTGTCTTTTTGCAGGTAAGTTCATTGACTGGATGGGAACCAAGAAGGGTTACATCATCGCCATCGCAGTATGGTCGTTTGGTGCTGTCCTCCACGCTGCTTGCGGCTGGGGCACAACTCTCTTCGTTGACGGTGTTGACAGTGTAGCAGCTCTCAAGGCTCTTGACGTGGCAAGCACTTCAAGCAATGTGCTTCTTGCCATCTCTACTACATCCGTATATCTCTTCCTTCTCTGCCGTGGTATCCTTGCTCTTGGTGAGGCTGGTAACTTCCCTGCAGCAATCAAGGTTACTGCTGAGTACTTCCCTAAGAAGGACCGTGCATTTGCAACATCTATCTTCAATGCCGGCGCTTCTGTAGGTGCTCTTGCAGCTCCTCTCTGTATCCCACCTATCGCTAAGGCTCTTGGTTGGGAGTGGGCATTCATCATCATCGGTGGTCTCGGATTCCTCTGGATCTTCTTCTGGGAGTTCATGTATGAGAAGCCTGAGAAGTCTAAGCACGTAAATGCTGCTGAGCTCGAGTACATCCACCAGGATGACGAGGCTGAGGCTGCTGAGGCTCAGAAGGCTGCTGTTGATGCTGCTGACGAGAAATCAATCTCTCTTTTGGCTGCATTCAAGTTCAAGCAGACTTGGGCATTCATCACTGGTAAGTTCTTCACCGACGGTGTATGGTGGTTCTTCCTCTTCTGGGCTCCATCTTACTTCCAGAACCAGTTTGGTCACAAGGCTTCAGACCCAATGGGACAGGCTCTCATCTTCACTCTCTACGCTATCGTGACTGTAGTTTCTATCTTCGGTGGCTACCTTCCTAAGATCTTTGTAGAGAAGAAGGGTATGAACCCTTATGCAGGTCGTATGCGCGCTATGCTCATCTTTGCATTCTTCCCAGTTGCAGCTCTCTTTGCTCAGCCTCTCGGAATGCATTTCAACAGCGCTTGGTGGCCAGCTATCCTCATCGGTCTCGCCGGTGCAGGACATCAGGCTTGGTCAGCTAACCTCTTCTCAACAATCGGTGACATGTTCCCTAAGAGCACAGTTGCTACTATCACCGGTATCGGTGCTATGGCAGGTGGTGTAGGTTCTATGATCATCCAGAAGGTGGCAGGTAACCTCTTCGTTCACGCTGAGGAGATGGGTTCTGCATTTACATTCTTCGGATTTGAGGGCAAGCCAGCAGGTTACTTCATCATGTTCTGCTTCTGCGGTATCGCATATGTACTCGCATGGTCTATTATGAAGAGCCTCGTACCTAAGTACAAGAAGGTAAATATCTAGTATTAGATACTTCGTTGATATAAAAAAGACTCTGACTAAGTTTAGCCAGAGTCTTTTTTGGTTATATTTGTGATTGAATATAAATATAATATGTATAAAATCGGTATAATCTGCGCAATGCAGAGTGAGCTCGAGCTTCTCTCTCGCCAATACGACAGCAATTCGGAGCACATCCGTTGTGTGCTTTCCGGGATTGGCAAGGTCAATGCAGCGATGGCAGCCAGCACGCTCATCGACAGTTTCAAGCCTGACTGCATGCTCTCAATCGGCGTTGCCGGCTCATTTGCCGAAGGCATTGTGGAAGGCGACGTAGTCATCGCATCAGAAACCGCCTACCACGATGTATGGTGCGGCGAGCATTGCAGTTTCGGCCAGGTCGAAGGACAGCCGCAGAGATTTGCATGCGACAGCAAGCTGCTTGGAAAAGCGACTGCTGCACTGCCAGAGGCCAGAGTGGGCCTGAATATTACCGGCGACCAATTCTATATCAGTATGGAGGAGGATGCCCGTCAGAAAGCACTTTACCCTGACGCTCTCTCTATTGATATGGAGGCAGCAGCGGTAGCCCAGGTCTGCAGAGCCAAGGACGTGCCGTTCCTCGCAGTCAAAATCATCAGCGACCAGCACAATGACGACCGTCAGGCAGAGAGATATGCTGATTTCTGGGACAATATGGCAGACAAGTCATTTACAGTTATTAAAAAGATAATCAACTCATTATAAAGATGAAAGCAATTCCTAGTTTTACAATAGACCATCTCACATTGCTTCGTGGCATCTACGTATCACGCACAGACAAGGTGGGAGATGAAACCGTCACTACATTTGACATCCGCATGGTGGAACCCAACAGACAGCCTGCATTGTCACAGGAGTCTATCCACACCATCGAGCACTTGGCCGCGACATACCTTCGCAATGAGCCACAATGGCAGGACAAGATCATCTACTGGGGACCTATGGGATGCCTCACAGGCAACTACCTGATCATGAAGGGAGAGCTCCAGCCAGCTGACATCCTTGACCTTATGAAAGACACATTCAGATTTATTGCAGAATTTGAAGGGGAAATCCCAGGAGCAAAACCTAAGGATTGCGGAAACTGGTCACTCCACGACCTTGAAGCAGCTCGCAAGGACGCCCGCATCTACCTTGAAGAAGTATTAAACAAAGCTCAGTAGTATGCGCATTACTCTTCTGACAGTAGGCAAGACAGATGTTGATTGGGTAAAGAGCGGCTTGGACTTATATTGCTCCAGGCTCAAACACTATATCCCGTTTGACGTAGTCTGCCTGCCAGAACTCAAAAACGTCTCCGCTCTGAGCAAAGACCAGATTAAGGAAAAAGAAGGGTCAATGCTACTCAAGAGCATCAAGAATTCTGACCAGGTCATCCTTCTTGACGAGAGAGGCAAAATGTTCCGCTCAGTGGAGTTTGCAAAATATATTCAGGAGAAGCTCAGCCATAGCTCATCGGACATCGTTTTTGTAATCGGAGGAGCCTACGGTTTCTCTGATGAGGTATACAATAGAAGCAACGGAAAGATTTCGCTTTCTCCTATGACCTTCTCTCATCAAATGGTGAGAACGATTTTTGTAGAGCAATTATATAGAGCATTTACTATTTTAAAAGGCGAACCCTATCATCACGAATGAAGCTCAACCTGGAGAAGCATTATAAAGAACTGATCACCGGATTTCTACTTTTTGCAGGAGTCCTGCTGATGCTGTTGTCCTTTAACCAATTTGACACGGCGCCCGACAGCAACACCGTAGCTCGTCGCACATCTGCCATATTGGAGAAGCGCATGAAGTTGCTTGAGGACTATATGGTAGATGCTCACTCTCAGGATATCAGCAGATGGATAGACCTGGGAGAGATTCCGGAGGACATGGTCATCTACAGATATTGTAATGATACGCTCCAGAGCTGGGTAAACGAGTTCCCGGTATCCAATGATGATATTCGCACCAAGGCTTATATGCCTTTTGTTCCCAACCCTAGAATCTCTATCATCTCACCTCTCAACGATATAGGTCCTGAGATCCAGTATCTGAATTTAGGACCCAAATGGTACCTGACAAAGAGCATAGGAGATGAAAAATGCCGTATTCTGGCGGGACTGGAAATCAATAACACCAGATTCTGGGGCAATGCCAGCAGCATAAACCCTAAGCTGAAGATACACAGGCAGTTCAATATCCGGCCAATAAGCCAGGATATCGGCACTAGCGTCTCTGTACAGGGGCAGCCGGTATTTGTCATCACTCAGGAAGTCCTGATTCCTAGCAATAACAGTAACCTGCCGATGATGATGATTGGCGTGATTCTGCTCATCGCAGCATGTATCATGCTCCTCGACAGGAAACGCACGCTCAGAAGATCTATCTCGTGTGCCGCTGTTGTCTTCGGATCGCTCCTGCTGGTATATCTTTTAGGAGAGAAGTCGGGCGTTCAGTATCCGCTCTTCTCGCCTGTTTTGTATGCAGACGGCACAATATTATATTCGCTTGGCGCAATAGTTATATTTAACCTTGCAATATCTTATCTGGGAGTCAGCTTTTACCTGATGCGCGAGTACATCTGCGACAAGGTGAAGAGCAGAAAAGCTGCTATCTGCACTGTCATCGGCTTCATCCTATGCGTGCTCTCTCTCTTTGTGTACAGCTTCCATCTGCTGCACAGCATCATTCTGAACTCCAACATTTCTCTTCAGATATACAAGTTTATTGACATAACTCATTTCTGGAGCATTCTGGTCTATATATCGTTCCTCACAGTCTTGATGAGTGTACCTCTTCTGCTGCAGACAGTCCAGACGCTGTTTCAGGAGCAGTTGGGATGGAAGAGGTTTGATGCTTTTTCTCTAACCAGTCGCATCATCTGCTCAATAATCTTTGCATCCTATCTTCTTGTTCTTTCTTCCGTAATGGGCGAGAAGAAAGAGGCTCAAAGGATAGACCTGCTCGCCAAGAGGCTTTCATTTGACAGAGATATCGCTCTTGAAACCAGACTGCGCAGAGCGGAGGCACAGATTGCAGACGATATGATCATCTCTGCCTTATCCGTATTCAATAATACTGCATCATCAATCAGAAGCCGACTTTCAGACTATTATCTTGCCGGAGAAAACCAGAACTATAATATTTCTGTCTATGTCCTCAACAGCAGCAATACGACAAAGGCAGCTATAGACCAGTACAACGAGCTGATCGGAGATGGAACACCAATCTATAACGGTTCCCGCTTCCTTTATGTAAAGCCAGAAAACGGACATTCCTACTATGTGGGTGTTTTCCTCTATCTGATTCAGGATAGCGGCGTATCAAGGGTACTTGTCCGACTTGACGAGAGAGAGACAAGAGGAACAAAAGGATATGCCGGCATCTTCGGATTTAACCCTCCGGGAATGGTCGTATTACCTAATGGATATTCATATGCCAGATATAATGGATATGCATTGTCTTCTTACAAGGGCAATCAAATCTATTCATTGAAGCTTAGTCCGGAAGAATATGACCGCATCTATCGCAATCAGGAAAAGACATATATAGAAGGAGACACCTATCATTTCTATTACAAAATCGGCGACAACGAGGCTGTCATTATCTCCAGAGCAAAGACAAGCCTGTTTACCATCATCGTAGCGGGTTTGTTTATCGGTCTCGTTTCGTTCTTTGCAATGTCTTTGCTCGGCATCAGACGCGCACTCCACAAAAAGGACAGGATTCACCGCAGCTACTATAAAAACAGGATTTCTATCGTCCTGATGGGCTCACTGACCCTCATTATGCTTTCAATGGCAGTTGCCAGCATATTCTTTGTCTACTCGCGTAATGATATCAATCAGCGCAATATTATGACGGACAAGATCAGAGCTATCAACTCTATGATTGAGGCCGAGATAGACAATGGTCTAGCTATATCCCCTGCAAATCGGAATGCCCTGACGAGAATCATCGAAGTAATCGGCCGCGACACCAACTCCGACATAACTATTTATACCACAAGCGGAAAGCTTCTCACTTCTACTACACCTATAGTCTTTGAGAGCTTAATGTTAGGAGACCGAATTGATGGCTACGCCTACGAACAGATATACTATAACAACAAGCATCATTGCATCAGACAAGATCAGATCGGAGAGATCCGCTATTATAATATGTATGCTCCTATCCTGGACATAAACGACAACATAGTAGCGATTATGTGCTCTCCATATAACGAAGACAGCTACGATCTGGAGGAAGACGCAGTCAACCACTCTATGACAATGCTATCTATCTTCCTTCTTTTCTTGCTGATGGCACTGTTCTTCATTACCAATGTTGTTGACAAGCTATTCTCTCCTCTCCTGGAAATGAGTTCTAAGATGGACTCAGTAGACCTGGGTAAGCTTGATTATATTTACTATAAGAGAAACGACGAAATCAGTCCACTCGTAGTCGCATACAACCGCATGGTGCAGGAGCTTGAGGATAGTGCCAAGAAACTTGCACAAGCCGAGCGAGACAAGGCCTGGAGTGAAATGGCAAGGCAGGTAGCCCACGAGATCAAGAATCCTCTGACACCAATGAAGCTTCAGCTTCAGAGGGTCATCAGACTCAAACAAAAAGGCGATGAAAACTGGAAAGAAAGATTTGACGAGGCAAGTAGAGTGCTTCTTGATCATATTGATATTCTGACAGATACCGCCAACGAATTCTCGACATTTGCCAAGCTTTACACTGAAGAGAGCACCAGAATAGACCTTAACAAGCTGATTAAGGATGAGATCACGATGTTTGACAATAAGGAAAACATCCGCTTTGATTACATCGGCTTTAATGATGTGCACATCTTGGGTCCAAAGCCACAATTGACACGAGTATTTGTAAACCTGATAAACAATTCCATCCAGGCTATAGGTAGCTCTGAAAATGGTCGCATCATGGTATCTCTGAGAAACTCCATCCAAGAAGGCTATTATGATATAGTGTTTGAAGACAACGGACCTGGCGTCTCAGAAGAAAACGAGCAATACCTTTTCACTCCTAATTTTACCACAAAGAACGGAGGATCAGGTTTGGGTCTGGCGATTTCCCGCAGCATCCTTAACCGATGCAATGCAAGCATAAGCTACAGTCGCTCGTTTACTCTTGGCGGAGCATGCTTCTGTATAACCTATCCAAAAGAAGACGTAGTGGCTTAATATTTGTAAGATAAAGATTTGTGAGACTATTTAAGATTTTCATACTAGTATCAATACTACTTATCGCTTCCATCTCAGCATTTGCTCAGGGGCACAAACACGATGTTTTAGTACCTATCGGCAAATATATGGCTAAGGGGGATGCCGAGTGTCTCTCCGTCTGGTTTGATGAAAACCTAGAAGTCAGCATTTTCTCCAAAAGTTGCGAAGCCAGCAGGTCACAGGCAAGACGCATCTTCAAGCAATTCTTCAAGGAACACAATCCTCAGTCCTTTAATATCACTCACGTCGCAGAAAGCAGAAATATGAAACACGTGCTCGGACATCTGCACACAGGCAGTGAAAGTCTGACCGTTACGATTTTTGTGAGTTCTGAAGATAATATCTACAGAATTCAGCAGTTAAAGATTGAGCGTCAGTAATTTTGATTTGCGAAACTTGATTGTATTGACTAAATTTGCGCCGTCTTTTCGAGAATTTAATTATAAATCAATACAATTATGGCAACTACAGCTGATTTCAAAAACGGACTTTACCTTAGATATAACGGAAAGCCTTGTATGATCGTTTGGTTCCAGCACGTTAAGCCAGGCAAGGGTCCTGCTTTCGTTAAGACCAAGCTTCGCAATCTTGAAAACGGCCGCATCCTTGAGAACACTTTCACCGCTGGTGCAAAGGTTGAGACTATCGAGGTTGAGCGCCGTCCATACCAGTTCCTTTATGCAGAGGAGGATGGATTTAACTTCATGCACGAGGAGACCTATGAGCAGATTCTTCTTCCTAAGGAGGTTGTTGACAACGCAGACCTCATGAAAGAAGGACAGCACGTAGAGATGATGTTCATCGTGGGCGAGGAGAAGTGCCTCACTTGTGAGCTCCCTACTTATGTAACTCTTGAGGTTACATATTCAGAGCCTGCAGTTAAGGGTAACACTGCTTCAACTTCAGCTCTCAAGGAGGTTGTTCTTGAGACTGGCGCCAAGATCATGGTTCCTCTCTTCATCGAGACAGGCGAGAAGATCACAGTCAACACATCAGACCGCTCATACGGCCAGAGAGTGTAATTTTCTCAGAATTAAGATAAAAAATGACTCTGCACTATTGCGGGGTCATTTTTTTATTTTATATTTGCGATATCATTTTGATATCAATTTAAATCATAATAGAAATGGAAAACAATCAGAACTTTGAGTACAAAGGCTTCAAAGCCAATGGCTTCCTAATGTTACTCGTCTCTCTTGCTATTGTAGGACTTAGCATCTGGGGCATCGTAGTCGGCGCAACATCTGGCAATAACCTGATGGCTGTTCTTTATTCAATCAGCACCGTGATTGGTTTTGTTCTTCTGGGAGGACTTATGGTCATTGAGCCCAACCAGGCAAGAGTTCTCGTATTCTTCGGTAAGTATCGTGGAAATATTCTTAAGGAAGGCTTCTGGTGGATCAATCCATTTATAAGTGTGAAGAAAATCTCTCTCCGCGCAAGAAACCTC
>JAEIGA010010723.1_pt1 | contig 13908 bp, 20 predicted proteins | sample 9270691 | NCBI WGS metagenome assembly JAEIGA01 (sample SAMN17057246, study PRJNA624740) | gut metagenome | biome: biome; isolation source: fecal sample | host: Bos grunniens | place: China: Xizang | collected 2019 | reverse complement strand
AGTCAAACACTTTACGCAGTGTAGTGTAGAACACATCAGGTTCACAAAGGTTCACATAGAACACACTGTCACCTTCAGGTGTTTCAAGGTAGTGCCAGTGGGTATCACGCACACACACCTTGAAGCAGGTTTCAGATGATGCACAACTGAATAAATCACGCACAGTCATTTTTTAATCACCACCTTCCTGTTCAACTGTTCTGCCCTTTTCAGCACCTTCTGGATGTACTTTTCTGGGTCACCATAATGTTCATTCATGAAGTCATGACCACAGACAAAGAAGGAATTGCCTTCAACATAAATCTTCACTGTCTGGTAGTCTGCTTCAATCGTTGCATAGTATCTCACAAATCACCTCTATTGCAATACTGTCCATCACATTGTTTCTAAGCATCTTTTGTGCAAACTGTGTGAAGTTGTCAGGGGTTACGTTTGAATATCTGGTGTCATAGGAATCTATGTTTCCATTCTGCCAGTAGAATGTTGTGCAGGTTCGGTTTCCGTATGGACTTGCACCAGATACTGAAAGGTCTGCATCAACAACTTCATCAACAATGCTGTCATTCCATCCCTTGCCGAAAATGTGGAATTTTGCTGTTGCAAGTACATCACCTGCTTCATGTTCTTTGCCGTAAACGTTCATCTTTATATTTCCTTTCTGCCCGTATTGCCGCTAGCACAGCATATTTTATTTTAGAAATTTACAGTGACTTCATCAGGGAACATTTCAGCAAACCAGTTGCGGTAGTATTCTTCATTAGTCCAGACCTTGATGATGCGGTATGCATGAAGGTTTTCAAGTCCGTATTTGTTAATGATTGCCTTTCTCAATTCAGTTTCATTGGCTGCGGTGTAAATGTCATGGGAAACATAGTTAGAATTGAGATAGACTTCAACGCTGTAATCGTACATTTTATGTACCTCTCTTTCATTTGATGGTTTAATTGTATCACAAATTTTAGATGATTGCAACAATTATTTTTCTTGAAATGTTAGAAATTTTCTGATATTATAATTACATCAGTATGCCACTACATTACAGGGCAGAAAGGAAAGAAAGCATATGACCTACTACGCACACATTATACTACCCCTGCTGACCATTGCAGCCTTCCTGATTGGTTATGTTGTCGGCAGTGTCTGTGGGAAGGGGTGGTAACATGGCACTACACAAAATTAAGCTGCAGCACCTTGACGGAACAACAGCAACCTTCTTTGAAAATACTGATGGCACATGGGATTATTGCTTGCATAATGGTGATGTTCCCAACTGGTTCAACAGCATTTCAACACAGATGATGATAGCATCAGTCTGTGCAGCATCAGACCTAGGTGCAGAAATCAAAATAGAAAAGAGTGAAGATAACTGATGGATGAATTACAAGTGCCTTCCTATGCGGAATGGTTGGATGCAGCAAACACTGCCACTGACAGACTGTTTGACTGTGTAAAGAACAACGCTGAACCGCAGATTATTAGACTGTATGAAGTTCTGTCAATCGCAAGCAGCCTGTGTGCCGTAGCTGCTGCCATTAAAGAAAGGAAGTAAAGCACATGGCATGGACACAAGAACAACGCAGACAGTATGATGCACTGCGTTATCTGCTAGACACCTGTGACCCATACCTTGAACCCCTGTCCAACACTGAACCATGGTATGACAGTATCAGCACAGGCAACATCAAGGACAACAACCACATACTTCAGATTGACACCTTTCCTGTCTACAGGGTGTTTGACTTCCTGATAGCATACTATGGTGAAGAAATCACTGTATCAGAAAGATCATCCAGAAGGTCAGGCTACCTGCCAGAGCAGAATGAAAATGGTCAGGTCATGCTGATAATTCCTTACAGGGGCAGGTTTGGTGCAGGTTGGATAGTAGCAACACACTTCAACAACACCACAGTAAACTGCAAATACTGCCTGTTGGCAGATGGGGGGTTGAACCATGGCACAGACTAAAAAGCGGAAACTGACAGAAGCACAGAAAGCAAAAAGGAAAGAATACAGCAGACAACGTGATATTGCCAGAAAACGTATTTTAAGGGCACAGGCAAAAGGTGAACTTCTTGACATGGAACTGCCACCCAAACTGGCAGATATTAAGAACACACGGCAGCTTGACAAGGAACTGGCTAAACTGATGAAATTCCTGAACAGTCCATTCAGCACTGCCAAGGGCAGGGAAGAACAGAAAAAGAAAAGGTTTGAAGGCTATAAAAGGGCAGGTTACACCAATATCAATGAAAAGAATGAAAACCTGTTCAAGGAATTCATGAAGCACATGACAAGGGTCTATACTACCATGACACCTGATGGGAAGCGGTTGTTTCATGATAGTGATACCTTTGTAGAATTCTTTGACCAGATGGTTGAAGAAGACAGAATCAATGACAAGACCAGACTTTCTGACCTTGTGCGTATGTTCAACAGGTGGGTGGGGTGACCAGATGTGTATTATCTGCCCCTGCCCCTTGAACCATGGTGTGATGTAAAGGACTTCAACGCAGGGATGCTGCACCAGTATGGTGTTATCAGAAGACCAAGGAAGGGCAAGAAGACCAACAAACCTGAATACCTTGATGTTACCTGTGCATTCGATATAGAAAGCACCAACATCAACAGCATACAACAGGCAGTCATGTACATATGGCAGTTTCAGGTGGGCACTGAATTAACAGTGTTCGGCAGAACATGGGGTGAATTCATCTGGCTGCTGCAGCAGATACTGCCAGTTCTGGAAACAGGTGTTTGGCTTGTGGTATATGTGCATAATCTGTCCTATGAATTTTCGTTTCTGAAAGGGGTGTATGACTTCAGGGAAGATGAAGTGTTCTGTTTGTCCAGAAGGAAGGTGTTGAAGTGTACCATGTATGACAAGATAGAATTCAGGTGCAGCTACAAACTATCCAACAGCAGCCTGAAGGACTTTACCAGAAAGTACAAGGTTAAGCACCTGAAACTGTTAGACTTTGACTATGCAGTTGACAGATACCCATGGACACCCCTGACAATTGAAGAATTAAGGTATTGTCAGAATGATGTTCTGGGTCTTGTTGAATCAGTGAATGCATTGATGCTGTCAGAGAAAGACAATCTGATGACAGTTCCCATGACCAGTACAGGCTATGTCAGAAGGGAATGCAAGAAGGTCATGCGTGAAGGTGTAGGCTACCACTATGCACAACCCTTCTACCCTGACCCTTTACAGTACAAACTGCTGCGGAAAGCATTCAGGGGTGGTGACACCCACTGCAACAGGTGGTATGTTGACCAGACACTTGAAAATGTTACAAGTTATGACAGAAGCAGTTCATATCCTGATGTTCTGTGCAATGAACTGTTCCCAATGACACCATTTGTGCAGATACTTGAACCATTGACACAGGACAGACTTGAAACCTTGATATACAAACGCAACAGGGCAGTTCTGATGCAGGTAAGACTGACAGATGTAAAGTTGAAAAACAGATACTGGTGTGACCCATACCTGACAGAAGATAAGTCTGAATTCATAGTCAATGCGCAGGTCTTCAATGGCAGAATCCTTTCTGCTGATTCCCTTGTTACCACCATTACTGAAATTGACTATGATATAATAAAGAAGATATATGATTTCCATTTGGAAGTTCTGGTATGGTACAAGGCAACAAAGAAACCGCTGCCTGAATGCTTCAGAAATTTTATCATAGACTACTACAGAAAGAAGACAGAACTGAAGGGTCTGAAGGGCAGCACCCCTGAAGAAACAGAATTCTTTGAACGCAGCTACCAAAGGGCAAAGAACTTCCTGAACAGTATCTATGGCATGACAGTTCAGGTGGTTATCAGGGAAGAAGTGATATATGACCAACATGACAGGGATTTTCACTATAAACCTGTAGATGAAGCAGAACTGTTTGAATCGTCAAAAAGCAGATACTGGCTGCCATACCAGTGGGGTGTATGGTGTACTGCATACAGTAGACAGATGCTGTTCAAAGGTCTGGCACTGGTGTCTGCCAATCAGGATGAAGAAGATGATGACAGGTTTTCTGATGCAGTGTACTGGGACACTGATTCTGTAAAATATCTGGGTCATGCAGACTGGACACCCTTCAATGAAGCAAGAAAGCAGAAAAGCCTTGAATCAGGTGCTTTTGCTACAGACAGGCATGGTGTGACACATTACATGGGTGTATTTGAAGGTGAAGGCACATATGACAAATTCAGATCATGTGGTGCAAAGAAATATGCGTATGAAAAGAATGATAAACTGTCTGTAACTATCGCAGGTGTGAATAAAAAGAAAGGTGGAAAGGAACTTGCTGCAAAAGGGGGAATTGATGAATTAAAAGATGGTTTTGAATTTTCTGATGCAGGTGGCACTGCTGCAGTCTACAATGACAAGCCTGAAATAACTGACTTCAAAATTGATGGGCATTGGCTGAAAATCACATCAAATGTTTTTCTGTATCAAAGCACATATACTGTGGGTGATATGGAAATTTACAAAAGAATGCTGCACATTTCTAAAATTGACCTTGACAGAATTGAACGTATCCTTTATAATGAAGGTGTTCTGTTAGATGATGCAGAACCAAATTAATAATTTTATTTAAGAAAGGAAAGAAAACCATGGAAATCATCAAAACCGACATTGCAGACCTGAAGGAGAATAAGAAGGCATTTTACCGTATGACAGAATCTGTCAGCACCAGTGTACAGGATATGACTGATGACCAGTATGATGACCAGTATGAAGTGCTTGCATACCTGCTTTATTCTGACATTGACAGCAAGGGCAAGGAACGTGAAATTCTGACTATTCAGACTGACAAGGGTCTTTTCACCACAGTCAGCAAGACCTTCAAAGATTCATTTTTTAAGGCTGCTGACCTGATGGATGGTGACCCCTTTGCCATCCGTATGTTCACTGGTGTCAGCAACAATGGTAAAACCTATGTTGACTGCAGAATGATCTGCGATTAATCCACACAGGAAGCACAAAACAGCAGCAGGGCATTGACCCTGCTGTTTTTGTTATGGGGGTATATGATGCAAAATAAATATTACAGACCTGATGGTTATATAGACATGGCAAAGATTATAGAAATGCCTTTCCCCTTCATCTTTATCATGCATGGAAGGGGTACAGGGAAGACATATGGTGCTTGTGAATACCTGCTGAAGCATGACCAGAAGTTTATGCTGCTGCGTAGAACACAGGTTGAAGCTGATACTATTGGTTATACTGATTTCAGTCCGTTTCAGCCTGTACTGGCAGACAACCCTGACCTGCAGCCAGTGGTTGTGAATGCACTGCCTAATGTGAAGAATGTACATGGTGTCTGGCATGGTGCTTTGAACCCTGACACAGGGAAGTTAGACCCTGAAGGTGACCCCATAGGGTATGTGGCAGCACTGTCCACTTTCAGCAACATCAGAGGCTTTAATGGTGAACAGGTCAAAATACTGCTGTTTGACGAATTCATACCAGAAGCAAAGTCAAGGGTGATAAAGCATGAAGACCTTGCTTTTCTGAACGTAGTGGAAACCATAGGCAGAAACAGGGAACTGAAGGGGCAGCCACCACTGAAGGTGGTTTGTTTGTCGAATGCCAACAAATTAGCATCACCCATCTTTCAGGCACTGGGTATCATGGACAAGGTTGACCGAATGGCAATGACAGGGAAACAGGAATGCCTTCTGCATGACAGGGGCATTGCCATACTGAAACTGGCAGATTCACCCATCAGCAACCGAAAGAAGGACACTGCACTTTACAGGGCAGCAGCATCTAATGAATTCACAGATATGTCACTGAACAACACCTTTGATATGTCAAACTGGCTGTATGTGAAGACTGAACCCATTGAAGAATACAGGGTGGTTGCACAGTATGAAGATGTGTACATCTATAGGCACAAGACCCAAAAATGGTACTATGTCAGCAGACATAAGACAGGAACTGTAAAAAACGTGTATGTAAATGAATCCTTCAGCAAGAGAAGGCTGAAGCGTGAACAGATGCAGTTTTATGAATGTTGGTTGCATGGTGCAGTGTCTTTTCAGGACTTTTACTGCAAGGTTCAAATGTGGGAAAGTCTTGACACATGACTTGACAAGATTTCTAAAACTATGGTAGTATGAATTATAAATGGGGGTAGCACACAGCCACCTGCCAGAAGCAGGGTGCATGGGTCGGCAGCCCTTAATTCCCCCATTTTAATTATATACAGATGGGGGTGAATCAATGGATATAATTGTGATACACAAATCTGCGTTTGCCACAGGTGAATTCAGGGGTGTCAAGAAGATTGAGTATAATTCTGCAACATACACCTACACCATTACCAAATCTGATGACACCACAGCGCAGTACAATTCTGCAAGCTATTATATCCAGTTTATCTGGGGGTGACTGACTTGTATACACTTATATTTGAACCATCCTATGTGAACACCACTGTGTTGCAGCTTGTTCCGCAGATTAAGACAGGAATACCTGTCCTGTGCATGATTGGCTGTGATATAGTGATAGGACTGGTAAAAGCATTCACAACCCATAGTTATGAATCAGGCATAATGCGTGAAGGGTTATTTCACAAACTGGGTGAACTGCTGTGCTTCATTTTCGCTGTGGTCTGTGATCTGACCCTGCCTTCACTGGGCATTGCTTTACCAGTGTCCATTACCAGTGCTGTGGCTGTGTATCTGGTATTCATGGAAGTGGGCAGTGTCATAGAAAACATAGGGGTTATGAATCCACAGTTGGGGAAATACCTTTCTATGGTGTTTGCAAAAGTAAAGCACCCAGAAACCGAAACAGAAGAGGAGAAAGAAACAGATGCTGACCCTTGAAAACGTCTTGAAACTGGCTGAACTGGGTTTTACAAAGGATGAAATCATGCAGTTCAGCAACAGTGAACAGCAGGTTGAAATCATTGAAGGTGAACCTGCAGTGTTCACACCACCTGCGGAAACCGCAGAACCTGCACCTGCTGCAGCACCTGCACCTGCAGCACCTGCCCCTGATAACACTGAACTGATTTCGGCTATTCAGGACTTGAAGAAAACAATACAGGCAAGCAACATTGCAAGCACACCGCAGCCTGTGCAGGAATCCCTTCAGGACAAGGCTGATGATGTGCTGATGAAACTTGTTAATATGTAAAAGGAGAAAAGAACCATGCCAAGATTAATGGACATTGAACAGGCATCAACCCTGCTGAATGCAGTTGTATCACAGGCAACAGGTCAGACTTCCCTTGCTGCCATCAGCAATGTCAGTGACTTTGTCAGCACTGCACAGGTGCTGCTGCAGATGGGTGTTGACCCTGTAATGAACGCAATTTCACAGGTCTGGCGTAGGACTGTGTTTGCTGTTCGTGACTATGATAACCCCCTGTCCACCCTGCGTATGACAGAATCTGCCTATGGCAATGCCACTCGGAAACTGTCACCTGTCGCAGATGCAATGGTGGATGATGCTGCATATGACTACCCTGCAACATATGATGCAGGTCAGACACCACCCAGTGGCGATGGATTAGGAATCGATCCTTGGATCATCCACAAGCAGAAGCAGTTGCAGACCAATTTTTACGGAAGTTCCGTTTATATGCAGCATTACAGTGTATTTCGTGACCAGTTGCTGTGCTGCTTTGACAGTCCTGAACAGTTTCTGCAGTTCAATGCTATGAACATTACGGAACGCAGAAATGACAGGGAATCCTTTGAAGAAGGCAAGGCAAGACTGCTGCAGGCTAACATGATTGGTGCAATCATTGATGAAAACAGCACTGAACGCATTATTCATGCCCTGACAGAGTACAACACACTGACAGGTCAGACCCTGACAGTGAATGACATTTACAAGGCAGGGAACTTTGAAGCCTTCATTAGGTGGCTGTATTCCAGAATCAGAACTGTTGTAGGTCTGATGGGTGCAAGGTCTGAAAAGTACCAGACCAAAATTTCTGGTATTAACATTCTTCGTCACAGCAAACCTGAAAATCTGCGTGTTGCACTGTTCAGACCCTTCATGGAAATGATTAATTCCATGGTGCTGTCTAACCTGTACAATGCTGACATGATGAAGCTGCCCACATATGAAGCAATTGATTTTTGGCAGAGCATTGACACACCTGATTCCATCAATCTGTATGCGGAATACACTGACACGGCAGGTGCTGCCAAAACAAGCAGCAGTGCTGTTTCGCAGGGCAGCATTATCGGCATTATCCATGACAGGGATGCAATAGGTTATGCCATGACAGATGCTGTTTCTGCAGTGACAGGACTTAACCCACGTGGTTTATATTTTAACGAATACTACCATGCGAAGTGCTGTACAGTGTCGGATAACACGGAAAAAGTTGTGGTAATTTTGCTCGATTAAGTCTGCTGTTCCTCTTTATCCTTCTTCTCTTTCTTTTCCTTTCTTCCCTTGGCAAGGGGCAGTGTTTGTCGGTTGCACTGCCCCTATTTTATAAAAGGTAGGAAAAAGCATTATGGATGTTTACTTGATGACCTTCACTAAAAGGTCAAACAGCACTGCACAACCTAACATGACAGGAAGAACTCCTTTCACCTGCAAACTGAAAGCACCCTGCAGCATCATGCAGCCAGTGTTGCAGTTCAACTTCTCTGATGCATGGAAAGCAAGCCTGTACTATATGAACTATGCGTACCTGCCTGACTTTGGCAGATATTATTTCATAACCAACTGGACGTATAACGGGGCATTGGCCGAATGCACACTGAAGGTGGACACTCTTGCATCCTTCAAGTCTGCAATCACTGCAAGCAGTCAGTATGTGCTGCGTGGGTATTCTGATTATGATGGTTTTATAAAGGACACCAAATATCCTGTAAAGGCTGCTGCACCTGCCATTCAGGTGGGCACTTATGTTCAGAACCCACTGCAGCCACCTGTGGTGGGTGGTGTCAGGCTGAATGGGTGTTTTGTTGTCGGCATTATTTCAGATGAACCTTCTGTAACTGGCTGCGTGTCCTATTACGCAATGTCAGACACTGAACTGGCTGAATTCATGACAGGTCTGTTCACACTGTCTACCCAGTGGGGTGGTGGTGGTCAGGACTTGGCAGATGGATTAAAGAAAGCAATCACTGACCCCATGCAGTATGTCATTAGTTGTACATGGCTGCCATACACTGTCACTGACTTTCTAAATCAAAGTCTAGTGACACAGACTGCTGTTGTTCCTGTAGGTTATGACACTGTTACTGTGTCCACATACGCATACCAGTTCATAGGTTCTGTCAATATCTCATTCACGAACCTGATTGATATAACAATGCCTGTACACCCCCTAAGCAGCAGCAGGGGGAACTACATGAACTATGAACCCTTTACAAGGTATTACCTGTCATTTTATCCATTCTGTGACCTGTTAGAACTGGATGGTACACGGTTCAATGGGCATTGCTACCTTGTATATACTGTTGACCTAAGGACAGGTAAAGCAGTTTTAAATATATGCAGTGCTTATTCTGGCTCGACTGCAGCAGACTGGCTGCCTTCTGTGACAGTCAGAAGCATAGAGGCACAAGTGGGTGTGCCAATTCCCTTGGCATCTATCAGGACAGAATTGCCTTCCACCATGACGGAATATACACAGAATCTGGTTGCTGCAGGTATTAATTCTGAATTCGGTGGGTTTGACCAAGTGGCAGAAAAAACAAAGAATTCTGCATCCAACTTTATCATGAAGGGCATTGCAAAACTGTTCAAGTCAGATGAACTGATGGATATGGTCAATGAAGCTGAAGCAACCACAAACACATGGTCTGCATCTGACCTGTCGAATGTGGCATCATCCGCACTGGCAATGAAGTCAACTGCAGAGTCCATCGGCAGTCAGGGTACTATGTCACTGTTCAACAGAATGCCACTGGCAATGTGGGCAGAATGCTTCACACCTGCAGACAATGACCCTGCATTGCATGGAAGACCACTGTGCAAGGTCAAAACACTGTCAACCATGTCAGGTTATGTGCTGTGTGACCACCCTGCGGTGGCAGTGCCTAATGCGTATGTGGTGGAAACAGATGAAATCAACTCATTCCTGTCTACAGGGTGTTTTCTTGAGTAGGTGAACCACTATGCCATGGCATAACAAGAATACATACGGATATGTCAGGACAAGCACAGAAGCACATGACAATGCTGAAATGGTGATGAATATTCTGTCACCACTGGGATGGGGCAAGGCTGCGGTGTGTGCTGCACTGGGGAACTTTGAAGCAGAATCCAACTATAACCCTTGGAGATGGCAATCTGAAACTGTGCTGCCTGTGGGTGACAGCAGAATCGGTGTAGTGTGCGGTGGCAATACTGGTCATGCTTATGGCATTTTCCAGTCTGACCCTGCTGCAAATTACATCTACAGACCAGAAGCACAGGGATATACAGGTTATGCACCAAATTATTCCAATCAGGTGGGTGGGCAGTATGACGGAACTGCACAGATGCACTATCTGAACTGGGTATGCACACACTATTCTGATGGCAGTTGTGGTGGATGGAATCAGTCATATCTTGATGCAATTCCTTTCGCAACGTTTAAGGCACAACAGGACTTGTCCGCCTACACCATGGCACAGTTGACCAAGATTTTCCATGATGGTTATGAACGCTCGGCAAGGTGGTCAAGCACAAGCAGCACCAGAATTGCTGCTGCTAATTACTGGTGGAACTATTTTCAGGGGTACACACCACCCACACCTGATGATGGTGCAGTATGGTATGGTGTATTCAAGATGCTGCAGAAGAAAAAGAATCAGGGCATATACTACAAGAAACGGCATAGAGGATGGTGGTTATAAAATATGGATATGCCAATTTCATGGGATGTTATTAACATAGTAAACGCAAGCTACACACCTTCCAGTGTAGTGAAAACAAATAATTCAGCCTTCCATTTCTTCTGCCGTTATTTCTGGCAGAAAGCAGTGAATGTGTTCAAGTTCACCATTCCTGATACATGGTCACACAGGCTGTTCACATTCGCACTGTTCGGCGGTGGATGTGTCGCAGTGGTAGACACTGATAAGTTCGGTGTGATTCCGCAGTGGGGTGTTGCAGGTGGATTTAACGTGTTCTATGACCCCTTGTATATGGTCATTGCTAATCCCCTGCTGAATGACCTGACAGGAAGACAGTTGGAGATAGGAAAACAGTGTGCGGCAATTCATCTTACACCTGACTGGTGTGGTATTGGTGATCTGATAGGGTTCTATGCTGAAAAGTGTGCATTGGCAACACAGGCAGTAGATGTGAACCTGATAAACAGTAAACTGGCATATGTATTTGCTGCAAAGGATAAGACTTCCGCAGCATCCTTCAAGACCATGTTTGATAAAATCACCACAGGTGAACCTGCTGTGGTCATAGACAAGAAACTGTTCAATGACGATGGCACACCAAACTGGCAGGTGTTTCTGCAGAACCTGAAGCAGACATACATTGTATCAGATGTGCTGTCTGACCTGCGGAAACTGGAAGAAGAATTTGACACAAAGATTGGCATACCTAATGCCAATACTGACAAGCGTGAAAGGCTGATTTCTGATGAAGTGAATGCCAATAACATTGAAACCAATATTCTGGCAGATGGATGGATAGAGAATATCCGTACAGGCTGCAAGCAGGTCAAGAAGATGTATGGCATTGACATTAAAGTTGAAAGAAGGTACAATAATGATAGCACCAATGTACTGGGGGCATCCACTGCCAAATACGGCAACCCTGTCAATAGCAGGTCTGTACAGTTGGGATGACCATATATTTGACCTGATGCAAGTTCCCACAGGGGTGAACAAGCAGAATGTCATTGACAATATCCTTCTGGAATGTCAGGAACTGACTGTCATTTATCCTGATTGGAATTTCATGCAAAAGGCAATAGGTTCATGGTCAGTCAAAGAACTGGAAATCTGGCAGAAGGTCTATGACCTTGAACACATGGACTATAACCCCATTGAAAACTATGACAGGTATGAGGATGAACTTGAAAACATAGGGAACAAGGGTCAGACCATGCAGGTGGGCAGTTCTGAAACCACCAACAGTAACACACAGAATACTGATACTGTAAACAGGGTGGCAGGGTTCAATTCATCAGACCTTGCAAACCAATCACAGGCTGAAACCAATGACATGAATGTTGGCAGGGGTGGCAATGCTGCAACGGATATGGCATATTCCAATTCTGACCAGACACGCAGCAGGGGCAGCAGAATTCATGGCAATATCGGTGTGACTACCACACAGCAGATGATGGAACAGGAACTGAACATTCTGCCAAAAGTTCACATTGATGATTATATTATCAATTCATTCAAAGAGAGATTCTGCATACTTGTTTATTAAGGGGTGATGAAATTTGTACCAATACCCATATGGAAACAGTCAGCAATTGAACCTTGACTGGCTGTTGACACAGTGGCGAATGTTCCAGAAGGCAATTGAAGACATGATTGCACAGCAGTGGTCAGACACTGAATCTTATGCGGAATATGATATTGTCATCCATGAACATGCACTGTTCTACTGCAATACTGCTGCAGCCACTGTCGGTGAATTCAAGCCTGATGAATGGACTGCATTCACACTTGCAGATGCCCTTATGGGCAACATTTGAAAGGGGGGTTGATTGATGTATCAATACCCTTATGGAAACGCACAGCAGTTGAATCTGGACTGGATTTTGAGCAAAATACAGGAACTTGAAGCAGGGTCAACGTCTGTTAATATTGAAGAAGTAGCAAATGCACTGGTGTCTGCATCGTTTGATGCAGGGGTGTCCTATCGCAGATATGATTATTGTTTCTACAATGGCAAGCTGTACAGGGCATTGAATGACACTACTGGTGCTTTTAACCCTGCTGACTGGTTGGAAGTTGTCGTTGGTGATGACATTCCTGTGCTGACAAGACTACTGAATGCTGTTGATGCAAGCCTGACTACACTGCAGGAGCAGGTTGCAGAGCTTGACAGTGACGATGTAGACAATGCAAGCAATGTTACTGGAACTACAGTGTCTAATGCACTTGATAATTTAAATGGTGCATTAATAGTCATTAGAAATGATATTACCCAATTCATTGAAACAGGGTCAACAGCAAGTAGAAATTATGGAATTGGCGATTTAATAATTTATGATGGACGTCTATGCAAAACAATTACACCAATTGCATCAGGGGCAACATTTACATTAGGCACAAATCTTTCATATACATCATTGAGAAATGAATTTGCAGAAATAACCGACGCAACAGAAATAACAGCTTTTGCAAACAATTGGGAAACAAATGGACTTTGTTTTTATCAAAGAACGAGAAATGTATACCATTTACATTGTGTAATAAGAAATGGTGATAATGATTCTCTAATATTGAATTTCGGGTCAAGTCTTGCGCCAGCGTCAATCAGTTCTGCTATTATAATGGGAGTAAATGGATATAACGGATATGTAACTATTAATACTTCAGGGCAAGTAATAGTACACAACGTAACCGCTCTTACATCCGTTTTCTTTGATTTATATTGGGTGCATTAATAAATGGGGGTATATATAATGAAATATGCTATTATCAAATGTGTCAATGGTAATTTTGTAATTCATGCAGAAGGAATTACAAACATTGAAAATGCAAAAACACAGTTCCATGGTCTGTGCCAGACATTGTGGAATGCTGATGACGTAACCACTGCTTATGTCATGATTGCTGATGAACAGCTTGATGTTGTTGAAGGATACAAAGAGTTTATTCATCACGAAGCAGAATAATTTAATTCACTATAGTATTGGTGACCATGCGTTATAATTGAACAATGAAGTTGACCCTGCTGTTGACACTGGACTGGTGGAAGTGGCAGGGTCTAACATTATCTTT
>JAEIGA010010722.1_pt1 | contig 13908 bp, 18 predicted proteins | sample 9270691 | NCBI WGS metagenome assembly JAEIGA01 (sample SAMN17057246, study PRJNA624740) | gut metagenome | biome: biome; isolation source: fecal sample | host: Bos grunniens | place: China: Xizang | collected 2019 | reverse complement strand
TTGTTTGTTTCCCCTCAAAATCATTTTTCGACAAGAGCGGGGGGACAAATTTTCTAGCCCTAGCTTTCCATTTTTAGCCTTAGTGTTATAGCCTTGCCTTATAGCGTTATAGTTCTAGCCTTCCATTTTTAGCATTATTAGTTAGCTCTAGGTCTGCCCATACTCTACCTAGCACATCTGACGCATTCTTTACATAGCTTAGAGTTTCATCTCGCAATATGTACAGAGTATCGCAGTCGTAGCATTGATACAGTTCTAGTTTTCCATATTCGTCTAGAGTTTCATATTCACACTCTAGCTTTTGTCCACAAGTAATGCAGTGCATCAATCCCATCTCTCCTCTGGTTCAGTATTTGTTTTATCTTCCTGTTTCTTCTTGAGCCAGCCATACAATCTTTCGTTAGCATGAACTTCTTCGTGACACTTATGACATACAGCTACTAGGTTTCTATGCTTGCCTTCTTCGTCAGATACATATTGACTTAGCGCATATTGTGGATAGTCACGAACATAATATTCATGATGTGCTATTGTTGCTAGGCTTATCTTTCCTCTAGCTCTACAGTATTGACACTCATGATGTGCTTCATCTAAAACCTTAGCTCTTAGTTCTCTGAACTCTCTAGACTTGTAGAACTTGTATAACTTATCTTCTTCAATAAGTTCATTGATCCATCTCACTAATGTTTGTTGGTCCACTATCTCACCTCGTAATTACTTCTTCATTCATATCTTACTAAACGTGAAAAAGCCGCTCGATGTGAGCGGCTATCTATATTAATATTAATTCAAGGAGGATGATATTATGTCAACAATTAGTTTACCAGGCTAACTGTTTTCAATAATACTACTTCATAGAATTAGTTGTTTCATCTAATAATTTATTTAATTCTGCTAACTTTTTAAATAATGCTATTCTGTATTTCTTAACTACTGGATAACTATGATCTCCTTTGTTGAAACATTGCATTGTTGCTAAATCCACATGTGTTATTATTGCATCCATTATATAACTCTTTTGATTTATAGCTTTTATTATTACTTTGTCAAACTCAGGATTGTCTAATAGTTTTTCAATATTGTTTATGGCGCATTTTAATTCGTTGATTCTTTCGTTCTCACAATTGTTGAATGTATTGTTATAGGCTTTCATTGTAGCTTCATATATTCTTTTTCTGTATGCACTCTTATTTGTCTTTGACATATTTTCATCCTCCAAGAATAATAATTGTTTTGGTGTTAAGAAGTTTTCTTTATTTTGATTGAACCATGAAATGAAGAATATTATATCTATCTCTGTTTCTAAATCTAGGTCTGATGTTTCTAGAATATGGTTTAGATTTTGTTCGTTGTACTCTATTAAATCAAATGTATTTATCATACCATTTCTTCCATCTCTTCTATGTCCTGATAATTTACATTTAACATCTAGTATTGCTAACTTATATACTCCTGTTAAGAATTGATTAGTGATTTCTATTTTTCTAGTTTTTAAATCGCTATGTATTAATCTTAGTTCATCTTCTGTATAGTTCTTTGCTATCTTTAACATTGTTTCATATACTGATGCATATGTTTGATCTCTTAATATTTCTTCGTCCCAATCTTTTGTGCATAACCCTTTACATTTCTTAATCACTGCATTTATTGAATAAAAGTTTTTGTATCTGTATCCTACTAATTGTTTGTTGATTGCATTTTTATAATCGAATGTAATTATCTCTACCATATCATTTAGTATTGCATCTACTATTTGTTTTTTGTTGTCTGCCATTGTTATCAAGCTCCTTTATAATTATAATTTGTTATCTTACTATTATATTACGATCATATGTTCCCCTATTAACAAATGATCCCTAAATATTTTTATTATTATTGAAAAAAGATAAGTGCAGTTTTGCACCTATCTTTTATTTGTGTTTGGGATTTTATAATTCTCCGTCAGTTAATGTTTGTATTTCAATTGGATCTAAGTTCTTTAATGCAAAGTATACACAACCATTATCAAATGTTTCTGAATATGTTAAATACTTTCTTGCGTGAACATCTGCTATCATTTTGTCATCAAAGTCGTAATGTTTCTTTAGTGCATCTATGAATGATTTAATTTGATTATCTACATCAAATGATTCATCTCTCATATAGAACCATATGTCTATTTTCATATATTCATTTGGATTCACACCTAGTTCTTCTAATGTAGGTAAGTTTTCTAATTCTTTAGCCGCATTTGTTTTCCATTGTTTATATGATTTACTACATTCTATTTTGTTATCTATTGCTCTGTATGCTGTGTTAATAGTGTATGGATGCAAATTAAATTGTTGGTAGTTATCAAAGCTATCTAATTCGTAATGTCTTATTTCTTCTTGCAGCTTTTTAATTCGTTTAGTTTGTTGTGCTAATCTTGTTCTATTTATGTATGTCTTTTGTAATTCTATTTTCTTATTTAAATCATCTAGAGTTGCTTGAATCATAAGTATTTGCCAAGATTCAGTTAGTGTAATTTTAATTTCTTCTAGCGCATTTTTAGCTATTTTATAAGCTGCTAATCTTTTATCTGGTGTATCTGATTCATGTGCTTGTATGAAATTAGTTGTTTCTTCTGGAACATCTTTAACTTTAATTGCTTGAAGATATTGTTTGAAGTTGTAGTTGTTGTATTTATCGTAGTTTATTTGAGGAACTTCTGGAGTAGGTAATGCGTGAGCCATTAATTGTTTTTCACATTCTATAAAATATCTTCTGAATTGTTTTCCTAATTCACTTCTTTGTACCATACATATTTCTTTTGCCATATCTAATCTTAATGCATAGTCTTGAAGCTCTTGATTTGCCAGGGTGTTAAAAACTTTACACCCTACATAATCCACATTTTCATCGAATCCATATTGTAACATTCTATTAAACCAGCTACTAAATCTTTCGCTGACGTTTAACCCTTTATGTAAATCTCTAGCACTTACTAATAATTCTCCATTTTGATTTGTTACATTAATTAATTGATTTGTCATATTTATTATCACCTTTCTTGAATTAATTTTTATATTCTTCTACTATAACTACTTCAACGAAGAACACTTTCTTGATCTTCACTAATGTATTACCTACTAGGAAGTTTGTTTTGTGAATCAATAAAAAATTTTTTCAAAAAAACAGAGGCGATTTCTTCCTCTGCTAAAAAGTTGGTTGGTTGGTAATAGATAAAATAGTTGGTCAATCTATATGATGAATTAATCTATTCACCTATAAATTTATTTAACAAGTGGGCCTTGTTATACTATTAATATATGTTGTTTAATCTGCTTAGGTAACAATTTATTAAAGTTTTAATAATTTCTTCATCGTCATATGAGGCCACGTCCATTTGGACGTCGTTAAAAATCACTCACGTACATTTGTACGTCAGCTAAAAATAGCTCGGATACATTTGTATCTCAGCTAAAAATCAACCACGTCCATTTGTACGTCGTTAAAAATCAAAAAAAAAGAACCAGCTATTAAGCTGATTCAATATCTTCTTCTATTCTATCTAGTTGTTGTTTTATTTCCTCTGCTAGTTTAATCATTGCTTCTAGTATCATTATTCCAAAATCTTTATTCATATTTTCTACCACCTTTTTTATTATTTTGATATGTAGTTTTAAATTTATCAATTTGATCCATATTTACATGACTTCCATATTTTTTATGAAGTGTTAGGTGAATATCGTGAGTTAATACTACTGGAATTACATCTTCGTGTAGCCTTACCACTTCATCAACTAAAGCCTGGAAATCAGCTTCACTATAATCTTTAGTATCCTCGTGATATTTTAAATTTAAATTATTATGTGCTTCTTTGAATATGTCAGCGAATGAATGGTTGGCATGGTGAATTTCTAAGTCTTGTTCTGAGCCAGTGATATAACATTTAGTTTGGGTTTCCTTTACGCTGCGCTTCCAGTCTATTAAACTTCTTCTTATTTGTTTCTTAGTTTTTGGGTGTTGCTTCATATGTATCGCTCCTTTAGTATTTGTTCTTCATCTATGTATTACTAGAAGGAGAATCTTATTTATGTACAATTCTAAAAAATTTTTTTTGAAAATAAAAAAAGAGCCAGCTAAGGCTCTATTCGTCTATAATGATATCGCTGTTATTTAGTTGTTCTAGCATCGCATTCATTAATGTATTGATAAGAGGTAGCATTCTTACTATTACTTCTTCATCCTGTTCATCTTCATTATCGCACCAGAATCTGCTTTTTAAGATTTGTAAATAATCTACTAATGCTCTTTGGTAAACGAAAATATCTTCAATATCCTCAAAAGAGTTTAGGTATTCGTAACATTCATCTGATAGTTCCTGTTCCGCTTCATCTAACAATACTATTAATGTGTCTACTATTTGTTCTTCGATCCTCATATAAATTACCTCCTCAATTTGTTTTGTGAATCAATTAATACTCCTTCATAATCCTATTATATTACAGTACATAACAAAGCATTGCATTATTGTCAGGGATTCAATTGTACCATAGAATCAGGTAATCATTAAGAGTAATTATTGTAATATAATTTTGTTATGAAGTAGTATTAGTATCCTATATTTTGCAGGTAAAACTGCTACCTATTTGCCGCTCCTAGTGAGTGGTATTTTTTTTGCTCTGAAATAGGATATGCACAGAATGTACTTAAAACGTTCTATATTGCATTTTAAATATTGGATGATTATTTTATTGCACAATAGCTATGCGTGCTGAGAATAGTGCTTAAATGATGTTCTAGATAGTATTAACATTGTTAGTGTGTGTGTAAGAATCATATAGAACAAAAGTATTAAGTGTATTTAGTATTGTTCTAATCCCGCGTATATTCAAAAAATAGGGATTATTCAGTATTAAAATTGCGCCAACCCATTGGAATAGCTACGCTTGAGCATTGTTGAATATCCGCAGGTAGTTAATAATACATATATAAATGCATCTTTAACTACCTGCCATTACTTAACATACTCCAAACTATTGCAATTACTACATCACAGCCTCTTTCACCTCTCAAAAATCCCAAAAGCACATGTTTTTTCATTACTTTCTGTGCTTCTCAATACTTTTTTATACATAAATAATTATAATTCTAAATTATTTAACATAGCTTAATCCATTGCGATTGCTGCAATACAAAGCTTTACATAGCTTAAAAATCCCGGGATTTATTATTATGAACACGAATAGCGCACTAGAATAACTCTGTGCGCTTAGTGTTAAGCTGCTATATAAACAAATGTATTAGATTTATATTTAGCAGATATATTATGTTGTTTTCTTGATTCTTTATTAACTCTAACTCTTTTTACAGTTCCATCAGCTATAAATGCTGGTATGAAATCTAACACAGTTTGTTGTGCTTTAGCTTTAGTTAAGTGTTTTTTATCAGTTGCATAGTAAGCTTCTTTAAGATCATCTTCGCTAAAGTATTTATTTGATTCAAGAATATTATTTATTGCTGATTCTAATTTAGCTTTAGTTTTGTTATGTTTCTTAGCATCAACTGTAGATTGTACATTAATATTTTGTGTAACTTCTTCAGCGCCAAAAACATTAATTCTACGGTTAATATTATTTTTTCTTTGTCTTACAGCGTTATCTTTCATGGCTTTAACTATACTCATAGCTTTAGCCATTACAGATGGAGAAAGATCCACAAGTTCATAGAAATCTACTCTATTTAATGATTCTTTGCCTAACTTTTCTTGTAATTTCTCACGTTCTTTATTAGCATTGCTTAATGCATCACTTCTTATTTCTGAATCAGGTAATCTTCTTAATAAACCTAATTCGCATAATGCTGTTAATTTTTGATCTGCTTTTCCAGAAACATGTCCTCGTTTCATATATTCTTGTAAACTATTGTGGCTCATAAAGAATGCTATTTTATCGTCATTAGCTAATGATTCAAATGTTACATGTTCATAAACGAATTCTATGATTAATTTATAAGTTTGATATAATTTTCTTCTGCATAAATAATCTTTTAATTCTTGTGTCATAGCTTTATCTACACTGAATAGAAGGTCTGCAACATATAGCTTAGTTTCTTTTTGATATTCAGAACCATATGATATTTGTAAATTTTCTAATATAAATTTTCTTACTTTGTTTTCAGACATATCTAAAACTTTGCTTAATAATGTTATTAATCTGTATCCACAAGCATCGCATGAGCAGAAGTACACTTGCTCTTCACCACATGTAGCTATTCTTGCAGATGGGTTTTTATCTTCATGGTCTGGTAGTATACATCTGAATCTAACATTTTCTTTGATACCTAATACATCTGTCATTTTTATATTTTTATTAATCCATTCATATGATTCATTTGAATCTATTTCATGTACATCTATAAATTGTTCTGCTATAACTGAAAGATTTTCTAACACTTCAATTTCAGTTATTTCTATATTTTCTTCTAAAACTGATTCAATATGTGCAGTATTTGCAACGGTTTGAACTTTTTTAGCTTCAACTCTATCTGGATTTAATGATGGTGTTTTATTTATAATTTCTTCAAAATAGCATAAAGTTTTTCCACCAAATAATATTTTTCCTGGATCTACTGATGGATCTATATCTACACCTGGATATTGTGCTTTAACTTCGTTATATAGAGCTACCATAGTATTATAATCGTCTATAATACTATCGAATGCGTATACAACTCTGAATCTATTATGTCTGTCTGTACTGCTGAAAGTTTCGTATATAAAACATGGTTGATACTTATGGTTTAGAGCCATAAAATCTTTAATTGATGTATATGATTCTTTATTATCTATATCTAAAGCAACTAATGAAGAAGCAACAAAAGTATCGTTAGTTGTTCCAGTTAATACTGATGCTTTCCAGCTACGTCCACAAGCAGTTGCCATAGCTAAATCCATTAAAGATACTGATTCATGATTCTTTGGTAATCTATTTGTTATACCACTTATTTTTCTTCCTTGTGGCTTTTCATCATATGCTACTGTGTCTAACAATACTTCTACTACTGTTTCTTCTTTAGCTGCTTGTAATGCTTCTATTTCATCTAATTCAGCTAATAATTTTTCAGTTATTTTTCTATCTTCTTCTAATTTTTTTGCAAGTCTTTCTTTACTAGCTCTTCTTGCCATGTTATATAAAGCTGCGAATTCTCCTCCTAATATTTCTTCTACGTTAAAATTAAAATTCATCATTTTCTTTCTCCTATATCTTGCAGGCTCGACCACCTGCCACCTAAAAATTATTAATTATTATTGTTATTACATTATTATTAATTCGTTTAATTCTACGTTATATATCTTGCAAAGTTTTACTATGTCTTCAACACTAAACTTTCTAACATTTTTTATTTTACCGTTATATGCACTTTTAACTTGATAACCCATCATTATTGCTACTTGTTCTTGTGTGTATCCATGTTGCATTCTTAATTCTTCTATTAAATTTATATTTATCATTTTATTTTTCTCCTTTATATTTAATATTGTGGGTGGGGAACCAAGTCCCCTATTATAAAGTTTCTAATAATATTACATCATCTGGGTCTACTATTATTTCTGCTTCGTTTCTGTCTGTTATAAAAGCTACTACCTTTTTTATATGGACTTTATATTTGTTTACGTATCCTTCTTTTTCTCCCCATCTATTAGAAAAGTATATTGCCACATCTTTTGATAATGTAAAACTGTTGCCATCTTCTCTTGAGTTTTCGTTAAATCCTCTATAAACTGTTATATATCCATCTGCATCCATTTGTTTTTTTAATTGCTTTTTTAATTGCTTTGTTATTTCTTTTCTACATTTATAATTAAATCTAAAAAAATCTAAATGATAGAACAATGTTTCAAGGTCATATCTATCTTCTATTGAACTCCAATATTTACATATAAAATCATATAAATATTTATTTGAATAAGTACCTTCGTTTATCATTTTTTCTAAAACAGGAACCACGTCATGTTTATATATATATCCCATTTTACCCTCCTCGTTCTCGTTTAGAGAACTTATTATTAAAATTTTTTGAGCATTCCTGCTCATTATTTACTACTTCAATAATGTATTACTTTTTATTATTTCTATTTAACAATTTTTAAAAAAATTTTTTGGTGGTAATTTTTGTGGATCATCATCTGTGGCTTACTAACTATGATGTCTTACCTTAATTCTAAAATCGCTCTAGGCTCTATGACGAAATCGCAATTATATATGATTCGGAATCTATGTATCCAGTCCAACATTACTAAGTTCGTTTTTTTCTCACATGTGATTTCGTAAGAGTCTCGTTGTGTTTCCCGCTGTTCTGTGTCAGTGTAAAGGATCTCTGTTCTATTCATATAGTGTGTTGCTGGTTCCTTCGTTTTTAGAATCAAGGCTCATAGATTAGTATCTGTATTCTTGATGATCCATCTTGATTACCTCTTGTACTACTAATATATTACGTGTGTATAGTGTTGTTTAACAAAATTTAAAAAAAATTTTTTTATTTTTTTAAAAAAATAAATTTGATAACACACTATTCTTTTTTGATAACTTAATAATGTCTGCATTATCCATGCTTCGTAAATAAATTTGCGTAATCTTAATATCTTCGTGCCCTAACATCTTTTGTAGACTATATAAATCTATTCCATTCTTCAGACTCATTTGTGCGAATGTGTGGCGAAAAGTGTGAGGACTAACCCTTACACCTTCAATACCTTTACCACGCCTTTTAATCATATGTTCCATACCACTATTTGTTAGCATCTTCCCCGTATATGATAAGAAGTAATAGTCCTCCATGTTTCTATAAGCGAAGTAGTTTTCTTTGCATCTATCATAACGCATCATAGCTTTCTTTAGATGTGGACTAATAGGTACTATCCTTTGTTTATGATTCTTACCCTGGATAATCACATAATCTTCGTATATATCTTGTGGTTTGATACAGCACAACTCATAACATCTCACACCAGTTTCTACTAAGAAAGTGATAATAGCCATATCCCTAATTGATAAGAAATCATTGCCTCTACAGTTATCAAGGAAAGTTTTGATATCTCTAGGAGTAAATGCTTTAACAACTGGCTTTTCTTCCCTGAGCCAAGTAAACTTTTTATTTCTTGTGTTAAACGATCCTTCAGTACCATCATATTCATCCCAAATATATTGTAAGAAACTTTTAGCTGATTTTAGCAACCCATTAATATAAGTTGCCTTGTGTCCTTTGCGTTTCATAGCAGTAGTGAATTGTTTAATAACTGCCATATTAATATCGTCCATATCATCAATTTCTAATTCTTCTTTCAGATATCTCGCAAAGATTGTTAATGTAATTTTGTATCCTCGAATCGTTTTATGCGTATAACCTCTTACTTCACACTCTGTTAACCAGTCTTTGATTGCTACTTGAACTTTCATTTGGCACACTCCTTGTACATCCTAACACTACTAATAATGTATAGCACAACTTACCAAATGTTTATCACAATCGTAAGGAGAAAAGGCTCAAGAAATGGCTTGAAATCAACGTTTTAAACTCCTTCTACATTCGTATATACTTGTTGTTCACCATAACTTATGGAAGCTTTTTCACTTGACATATGTTTATACATAAGCATTAGTTGTGTTAAGATGGTTCATATTTACGATAATGTATATCGTAACCAAATTATAATATAAAACATAATCAAATGGAAATAATATGTTCTAAAAACAAAAAAAAGACGCGTCATAATGACGCGCCACTTTTAGTTCATTATATATATCCCAAGCTAATTGAGTATCCATTATCTTAATAAGCTTCATATAACCTCTTTCTGATAATAGATATATATTTTTAGCTTGAGTTATAGACTGCTTGGCATAACCTAAGTCTAGCAACGTATCGTTCTGAACGATACGTTTTAAATCAAGATAATCTATAATTTCTGCTCTACACTCTTAATCTTCATCAAGAGGTCTATACAGGTCTAACCACATATCATAAGCTTCTAGATCATCATTAAATACAGTTTCTATTAGATGCAGCATTAATAGTTCCTCTTGAAGCTTTGCTACTAAATCATCATTCATTATTATCACCTACAGTTTCTTAACATATTTGCTACTAATATTAATCCAGCCTGCACCTGATTTGAGTTTGCCCCAAGTATTATAATTAGCTGTTTCCACAATAGTAAATACCTGTCCTTCTTGGACAGAACCTACTACTGAATAAGAAGTACTAGGACCACTTCTTATATTCAAGGAATCACAAATAATCTTAACTGTAAAGCTATTAACTACAGGCTTAGGAATAGCAGTTATTTGAGCTTTGAACCATGCCCAAGTATAGCCCCATTTACCTTCTATTAACCAAGCAGGACAGTGTTTCTTTGTCCAGTCATAATGGCGCTTAACTTGTGAAATACTGAACTTATGATAAGACATAAGTATTTTAACTAGCGCAATAGCATTGTCATAGGCTTTCTTTTGTCTCTCCTTATCATTAAACATGCATATTTCTACACCTATACTACTGTTGTTTCCAGTTGCATTACCAGCGTGATAGCACTTATAGTTAGTACTTTGCGCCTGATATATTTCTTTATCGTCAACAGTGAAATGCCAAGATGCTACTCTAGATCCATTTTTATTGCAGTTCTTCATGTAGTTATGATTATTCTTAGCAGTTGCTCCTACATTCCCTGTCATATGAATAGTAATGCTAGTAGGAGTTATTTTTGTATTAGGAATAACTTTACCTTTTGGTAGTATATCTACGATTACTTTAGCCGAACCTATTTTTGTTTCATTTAGTCTATTATTTAACATGCTTATCACCTTTCTTATGCCCATAAATTGTTTCAATTCTTTGTAAATATTTGTGCCATTCTTCTGGTGAATCAAGATTACCAATTAGTAATTCTACTTGCTGTCTGTAGTACATCCAATCCTGAATATGTCCACTCTTTTTTGCTACTTGATACAATGAATCAAGAAAGTCTAAATCTGATTTGTTTAGTTTATCGTTAAAAGCCATGGCTAATCCCTCATTATATATTCTTCAACCTTCTTGTTGCTCTCAATCATACTACGCATTTTAACTAATGCTTCATCTACTAATGCACTGAACATGTCAAATGTTATAAGCTTAGATACAATTCCAAATCTATCAAGGAATAAGTTATACACGAATCTAAGCTTTATTTGCCCTGTTCCTGATCCTAATGCCTTTTCAGCTTGGATAACTGCTATTAATAGCCACTCTGAAATAATCTCAATTTGCTTTGCTTTTTCAAGTTTAAAGAATTTATAAACTGCAAATCCTGCTACTAATACTACAGCAATTAGTCCTATAACAACTGCAACGTTTTCGATCATATGATCCATCTCCTTATTAGAATAATCTAGTTATTACACTTAAAATAGCACTGAATACTGCCATGCCAAGACTGATATAAACGCTAGTCATTTGTTTCTTAGAATCTACCATATTTGTTCTAGTGAACTGTTCCATAGCGTCTGCTCTATGTTCAAGACTTTTAATCGTCCTATCATGTTCACGATTTTGAGCTTCTACTGCATCCATTCTTGAAGCAAGTTCTTGTTCTTCTAATGCTTCTAATTTTGATTTAATATAGGCCATATCTTCTATCAGTTTTAGCAGAAGATCTTCGATCTTATTTGTGTCCATACAGCCGCTCCTTTCTTTGTATTAAAATAGACTAGGTGCAAATGCTCCTAGCCTTTAGCTATATATAAATTTCCATGCTGACAATTCTGTATTAACTGCGTCAATCATAACGTATGCATTGTATTGAACTCCGTTGAATTCAATTGTGCTGTGAGCAATACTTACGTCAAGATATTCAAAGCCATTGTAATCTTTAATTGATGTTAGCTTACCAAATGAACTAGGATACATATATACTGTTTTCAAAGGAACATTTCCTGCACTGATAAAATCATAGTATAAAGTAGCTTCTTTCGATGTATGTAAAACTTCTTTAAGATTCATTATGTCATTTGCATCAAATGTGTCATATTCACTAATGAATCCATAATATGAATAAGCATAGCAAGGTATTGTTACATTTGCTGTTACTTCTCCTGCTTTAATACTGGTATCTGGATATGGGACACCATTAGCAGTATTTTTAACTGGCCCATTTTCATATTTTACTACTGCTGTAAATGTAATTTCTTCGCCATGTTTAGCATATACACCTCTTTCGCATTGGATAACTTCTCCTTCGTGAATACAAGAAGTACTATTACTTTGTAATACTTTGTAATCAATTACAGCTCCAGCATCATTTGCAGTAAAGCTAGGTGTAAACATAACATTATTTGTTTTATTATGAATCAATATATTAGGCTCTACACTTAATGATAATGTAGGTTGTGTGTAAGTAGGCAATACATCATGTGCAGAAATTATTCTTCTAAACAATTCATTTATTGCTCCTATAATTGTTTTGTCAGTGGTTTCTAAATTTGAAAATATAGCGTCTACATCAAATGTTCCAGCAGGTCCTTGTGGTCCTTCTGGCCCTTGTGGCCCAGGAGTCAATTCAATATTATTAATTGCTTCAGTTAACTCACTTTCAGTTGCATAATTACTATCGTTTTCTAATTCACTAACCTTACTAGGTATCGTTGGTTTGTTAATTAAATTATTATAATCACCGTCGAATGAACTTTTGTTTTCCCAGGATTGAATCCTTTCTTCTGTGATAGAATCCAAGATATCTTTATTATCGTGTTCATGAGCGAATGCCGCTCCACTATTAATATTAACTTCATACAAAGCATCTTCAATCTTGTTCATTCTTTGAGCAGTGATTAAATCACCACCAGCCCAAGTTGTTTTATTATAGTTTCCTTCGTCATCAAATAAGTCTACATTATCGCCATCAACAACCCTAGCTGAATCAACATAACCAGCGTTTATAACATCACCTTCACACAAAGGTTCTTTGATAGTTATTCCTGCTGTTATTGGAACCATAGTAGCCCTAGATGAATGATCATCATTAAACATTCTTATTTGGAAATCATAATCACCACATTCTTTTAATTCGTCTATCATGTGTCCTGTAACTATAAACAGTACTCTACCATTAACCATTTCTACTATTTCTGAGAAGATTGGATTTGCGCTAGGTCTTTTAATAATCAACTGAGCATATGTTGGATTATTGTTATTCTTGTATTTGAATGGATTATTTCTTATCAGGAATTTAATCTCAACATTTTTGTCTCCTTTGTACAAAACAACCTGCTCATTCAGTGTTGCATTGTTATTAGAGATGGTAATTGTTCTTTCTAAATAAATCATTTTATCACCTCTTTCTTCGTATTATAAAAGGAGTCAATTAAGACTCCTTACTAAACTACTTGAAAATAATGTCCTATTAATGAACTAGGCATATGTGCTAATGCTATTCCACTATCCCTAGTACATAGATACAGTACACCATTTTCTATGTAATACTTACCTGCGAAATACTCCATGTTTGTTTGTGCTGGTATTGGATCTGCTTTAGTTCCTGCATGTTCCTTATCTATCACAACAAATAATGATGCAGTAATATCAGGTGTCCAATGAGCTTGTGCTGTGTGCGCCTGTATTACCCTATACAGTTTATCATTATGTTGCACATATTCTCCTACTGCTAATGGCTTACCTATTTGACTATTGAATTCTTTGTATAGGATTTTAACTTCTAAAGCATCTTGGTCGTTTGTTAAATTCCTAGCATATTTAATTGCGGTTTGAATAATTAATCTTATCGTTTCTTCATTCATTATTTGTTCACTTCCTCTCGAAGTAGCCTTTGTATTGTTCTTTCCACAGATTCAACATAAGGTTCTTCTGGATTTGGTTCTTCATATTCATCTACTGGAATTTCTAAATAGT
>JAEIGA010010721.1_pt1 | contig 13909 bp, 10 predicted proteins | sample 9270691 | NCBI WGS metagenome assembly JAEIGA01 (sample SAMN17057246, study PRJNA624740) | gut metagenome | biome: biome; isolation source: fecal sample | host: Bos grunniens | place: China: Xizang | collected 2019 | reverse complement strand
AGCCTCGATAGTTCCTTCGAACTGACCGTGCATGGTGTCGTACTTAAGCATATAAGCCAAATAATCTACTGGGCAGAGGTCGTTGATACCTACGATCTCAATGTCATTGCGTTTCATGGCAGCACGGAAAACGAAGCGTCCGATACGACCAAAACCATTAATACCTACTTTTGTCATTTTTGTAAAGGTTTAAAAAATTAATATTAATTTTGTTGTAAAGTTTCAAAGTTTCAGGGTTTCTAGGTTTCAAAGTTTCAGTTTGTTGAAACAAGAGCCGAGGCTCATGAAACCATGTAACTCTTTGGTTGCATAGCGTGCTATGCGAAAATCGGTGCAAAATTACAGAAAATAAATGAAATGTGCAAATATTTTTGTTTAGTGTTTAGTGTTTAGTGATTATTTTTTTTCTATTTGCTATTTTTGTTTTACAAAAAAGTGCATTTTTGGTCATTTTCGCCCGAAATCTGCAGGTATCTCACCCCAATGCTCTGTATCCCATTTGTATATAGCAGTTGTCCATGTGTTTTCATGTAGCCATTTTTCTGCAGCACGCACTGCGAGCAGAAGGTCTTGATTCTTGGCGTTCCACTCCAGTTTTGTCTTGCACTGCTTCTGCCTTACCCACGATATGGCTGTCTTGCTATCGGAATACAACGCCCATGGCAAATTGTTGATTTTCAGATATGCTAATCCGAGCACAATAGCCAAAAACTCGCCAATATTATTTGTGCCATCCACATACGGACCACGATGAAAAACCTGTGTTCCTGTATCCGCAATCACTCCGCGAAACTCCATCAGTCCCGGATTGCCTGAACATGCTGCATCTACAGCCAATGCGGGCAGTTTCACACCTTTCTGTATCATCTCTTCTGGAGAGATTGTCCCCCTAATAATCGATGCTTCTTGCTCGTTGTTTGCTGGACGATTAAAAGAAATGTGCTTCTCGAAGCCCTCGGAAAACGCTTTCTCGGCTTCTGCACGGGTAGCAAAACCTTTGTATTTGGCGGCAACGCCTTTCACCTGCGCTTCGCACGCAGCCCACGAGTCGTAGATTCCCGCCTCGCGACCTTGCCAAACGACATAAAATTTTGCTTTGGATTTTGCCATGTAAGAAAAAAGTAGTATCTTTGCATCGAAGTTTGGTAGCTCCATCGGGAATCGAACCCGAATCTAAGTCTTAGGAGGACCTTATTCTATCCATTGAACTATAGAGCCGCAAATTGCGGCGCAAAGGTACAACTTTTTTTTGACATATGAAAGAAATACTTGATTTTTTGACAGAATTATCCTGTAATAACAACCGCGAATGGTTTAATGCGCACAAAGATTGGTACTGTGATTGCCACCTGCGATTCGAGCAGTTTACCGCCAATTGGTTGGCTCGCCTTGCAGATATAGATTCCGAAATGGCAAGCTTGCAGCCGAAGGATTGTATTTGGCGCATCTATCGCGATGTGCGTTTCTCTCATGATAAAAGACCTTTCAAGGATTGGTTTGGTGCTTTTCCGGCGGTCAAAGGTGGCAAGAAGAGCGATAGAGGAGGGTATTATATTCACTTGCAACCCGGAAAATGTATGTTTGCAGGTGGTATATGGTGCCCCAATAAGGACCTGCTGCGCGCGCTCCGTAGTGAGGTACTCGCCAATTATGATGAAGTGGAGGCAATCTTTGCTAATCCACAGACTAGCAGTTATTTCCATGATTTTGATACGGATCAGATGCTCAAGAAAGTACCACAAGGCTTTCCAGCTGACTTTGTGCATGCTGATTGGCTAAAACGTAAGGCTTATACGTTCTCATACGCTTTGACGGATGAGCAAGTGTGTGCGCCCGACTTTATGGATCTGCTGATGGATCTCTCTTGTGCTGCCAAGCCCATCAATGATTTTCTGAATTACACTTTCGAGGAGTACGGCGAGTTTCCTGATAGATAATCCACGTGAAATGATCGCTATATACAACACACTACCCTCGCAAAGGCAAGGGTAGTGTGTTGTATATACGCATATTGGGTAGCGTGTTGAATTAGTATTGTGTCGCTATTGGCTGGCATTTCGCCTGCAAGAATGCAGCCTCCTCTGTGGAAAGTAGTGGTGCTATCTCTGTATATACCCAGTTGTGGTATGCGTTGATCCAGTCTATTTCATCTTTGGTCATGCGACTGATATCAATCATGTTGGTATCGTAGTAGCATAGTGTTAGCGTTTCAAACTCTAGGAATGTTTCTCCAGTAGCCTGTGCTCCTAAATTGCTGCATTCGCGTACGGTGATAAGGTTCTCGGTACGGATACCATACTCATTGGCGCGATAGATACCAGGTTCGTCGGAGCATATATTGCCAACTTGCAATGGGTTAGGATTGTTGTCTGTACGGATGTTTTGTGGTCCTTCGTGACAACCCATGAAGTGTCCCACACCATGACCTGTACCATGACCATAGGTCATACCTTCTTGCCATAGGAACTGACGTGCGAGTACATCGAGTTGGTTGCCACGTGTACCTTTAGGGAATCGCGCACGCGCGAGAGCGATATGTCCTTTGAGCACGGCCGTGTAGTCACGCTTGACAGCTGCGGGGATATTGGCAGGATTGCCCAACCATATGGTACGGGTGATGTCGGTAGTGCCATCTAGGTATTGTCCACCCGAGTCTAGCAATAGAACGCCTTCTCCCGCGATGGTGGCGCATTCTTCTGGCGTAGCATGGTAGTGCACGATAGCACCATTGCCTTTCCAACCTGCGATGGTGCAGAAACTATCATCGGTGTAGTTCTCACCCATTGCACGAAATTCGCCGAGTTTGGCTGCAAGGGCAATCTCTGTTTGAGGCGATGAGGCGTTAGATGATAAGGCTTGCGTCTCCAGCCAATAGAAGAAGCGGGTCAATGCTACTGCATCTTTGCGCATGGCTATGCGTTCGCCTTGCAACTCTACCTCGTTCTTTACGCTCTGCATCTTTAGTACAGGACTTGGACTGACATTCACTTTGTTAGCAGCAGGATTGATGGCTTCGTACAATGCCTCGTTGACCTTACCACCATCATACATGATGGCAGATGCGTTAATATCTTTTAGATAATCAAATACTTGGTCGTAATCTTGTGTGCATATATCTATGCGTTGGAGATATGCGCGTGCGGCGTCATTGAGTTTGCTAGGCGCAACAAAAATGGTGCAACGCTCCATTTCTACTACCACATAACTAATCAGACAAGGTGTGTAATCCACATCTTTTCCGCGGATGTTAAGCAGCCACCCAATCTCGTCAAGCGCAGATACCACAAGCGCATCGCAGCGTCGTTCTTGCATCGCTTGGCGAACGCGAGTGAGTTTGCTGCTGACGCTCTCGCCTGCGTATCGCTCCTCGTATTCGTAGAGCAATGAGGTAGGAATGGCAGGACGACCTTCTGTCCAGAGTGGAGAGATCAAGTCAATGGATATTAATTCTAGACCGCCTTCCCCTAGAGTAGCTCTCAAATCACGATAAGCATTCACACTATACATCTCAGGATTGACTGCCACTTTCCCGATTCCCGATTCCCGAGTCCCGATAGTCGTGCATAGCCACTCAGCGATTGTAGGACAATCGATATCGCTTTCGCGCATCAGTTCCACCGTTGTGCCTTGCAGTTCTGCCTCTGCTTGGAGATAGTATCGGCTATCAGTCCAGAGCAATGCTTGGTCTAGGGTGATAATCGCAGTGCCAGTCTCGCCAAGAAATCCTGTGATCCAGGACATCTCAGTCCAGTGTTCAGCCATATATTCGCTGGCGTGTGGGTCGGTGCCTGGTACGATGCAGGCTGCCACGCCATGTTGTTTCATCAGCGCACGTAGCGCAGATAGTCGATTAGGGATCATAATTGCGAATTTTGAATTATGAATTATGAATTACTTTACTGCCTTGAATGACATGTCCAGACTCTTGATGGAGTGGGTGAGTGCTCCTACGCTGATAAAGTCCACGCCAGTCACTGCATAGTCGTGCAACGTATCAATAGTGATGCCGCCGCTAGACTCAATCTCGATGTGTTTGCCATTCTCTTTTTCCCATGCACGGATAATCTCCACAGCGCCTTTGGTGCGCTCAGGTGAGAAATTGTCGAGCATGATACGATCGGGGATGTTGGTAGCCAAAGCCTCGCGTATCTCGTCCTCGTTGCGGGTTTCAATCTCGATTCGGAGGTCTTTGCCTTTCTCCTCGCAATAGTTTTTCGCACGGGTAAGTGCTGCGGTGATTCCACCTGCAAAGTCCACGTGATTGTCCTTGAGGAGAATCATGTCAAACAATCCAATGCGATGGTTCATGCCGCCACCAATAAGCACAGCCTCTTTCTCTAAATAACGCAGACCTGGTGTAGTCTTACGGGTATCAAGCACGTGACAATCGGTATCTGCTATGAGCGACTGATAGCGGTGGGCAGTGGTAGCTACGCCTGACATGCGTTGCATAATATTGAGCATGGTACGCTCTATTTGCAGCAGACTGAGTTCTTTGCCATATACGCGGAAAGCGATGTCGCCAGGACGTACATGCGCACCGTCTTCGAGCAACTGTTCGAAACGACACTCAGGGTCGAAGTAGTTAATGATTTGTTTGGCTACTTCAATGCCTGCGATGATGCCTTCTTCTTTTACGATGAGTTGTTGGCAACCCATTTCTGTAGAAGGGATACAACTCAGCGATGTGTGGTCGCCATCACGGATATCTTCCTCAAACCAGATGGCTATGAGCTTTTGTAATTCTTTTGTGTTCATATTGTGTAGTATTGTTTAGCAGTTGTGTTGTGTTGTATTGTTAAGTGTTGTGTAGTGTAGTTTTGTATAATTTGGGCTACAAAGGTACAATATTTTTTGCATTTATGCAAATAATTGCAGAAAATCTTGTGTATGTTCAAATATTTTTGTACTTTTGTGGCATAAATTTATCAAATTATGAATAGTAACGACTTATTGGCATATTGTAAGTATTACAAAGGCGAGCAAAATCATCCTTTTGGGAATAACAAAGAACTAGCACAACTATGGGAGTGTGAGCGCTATTGGGCACATGCTGGAGAAATGAATCAAGTGGAGGTGCTGAAATCATACTTGCAAGAATTGATGAGCGCAGGTATGATTATCCTCTCTATCGAAGATGAGGTGCCTATTACGCTTAAAGCAGTGCTATATCACACATTCTGCCAACGCAACGGACTGCTCTATACCGATGGCGGAGAGCAGTTCAAGGCGTATTATTTGAAGTACTATTTTTGAGAATTGTTCAGGGTTAGAGCAGTTGGGCAGCGTGGTTCTTTGTATCCACTTTGTCAACGATTTGCACGAGTGTTCCCTGCTCGTCAAAAACAAAAGTCTTGCGCAAAGTGCCAATGCATGTCTTGCCGCACATCTTCTTCTCGCCCCATGCACCAAATGCTTGCAGCATCTCGGTAGAAGGATCGGACAGCAGGGGGAAGGGAAGATTGTTCTTCGCTATGAAATTCAAGTGTGACTTTTGACTATCCTTGCTTACTCCATAGACTTGGTAGCCAGCTGCTATGAAACGCTCGTAGTTATCGCGCAGGTTGCACGCTTCGGCGGTGCAGCCTGGAGTGCTGTCTTTAGGGTAGAAATATAGTACTGTCTTTTTGCCAAGCAATAGCTCGTTGGTTACGGTGTTGCCATTCTGGTCTGCCACGCTGAAAGCTGGCATTTTATCTCCGATGTTTAGCATAGTTGTTATTGTTTTATAGGGTTAAAGATCCATATTCTTGCCTTTGTCCAAGTCATTTATTCGTAGAAATATAGCCGTTGGACACGGCGTGAGATGGATGTGAGTATTTCGTATGGAATGGTTTGGAGTTTGTCGGCAATTTCTTGTATTGGTAATTGGTCTCCGAAGATAATAGCGAAATCGCCTACTTGTGCATCCGTGTCCGTCACGTCAATCATAGCTTGATCCATGCATACGTTTCCCACCACTGGACAGCGCTTACCACGCACCAGCACTTCGCCACCGTAATTGGAGAATCGGCGGTCAAAACCATCGGCATAACCAATAGGGATAACCGCTATCTGCCGTGGGGAAGATACTGTCGTATGACGCCCGTAACCAATGGTGTTACCTGCGGGTACAGTCTTGATACTCAAGATGGTCGTCTTGAGTGTGCAGACGTTGCGGAGCTTGGGGATTGGGTGTTGGGTATCGGTTATCGGGGATTGAGTATCGGGTGTTGAGAGGAAAGAGAAACCATACATACCAATACCCAAACGGCACATGTCAAAGTGATATTCGGGGAAACGCTCAATACCTGCGGTGTTGCAGAGGTGGAGTAGAGGTTGTGAGGCGATGGGGCTATCAGGCGATGAGGTGATGAGACTAGAGGCGCAGGATTGGAAATAAGCAGCTTGCTCGTGGGTAAAGGCGTCAAATTGCGCTTCGTCGCTACCTGCTAGGTGTGAGAATATAGATGCTACGTGTACTGCCTTCTGATTCTGCAAGCGTGCTGCTAGTTGCGGCATGTCTTCGCGATAGAAACCCAAACGGTGCATGCCCGAATCAATCTTGATATGCACTGGCAAATACTCTAGTCCCTTGGTCTCAACCGCACGGATGATCTCCTCTAGTACCTGGAAAGAATAGACATTGGGTTGTAGATTGTTTTCTATGATGAGATCCAAGGCAGCCACCTCTGGGTCCATAATGATGATTGGCAGAGTAACGCCTGCTTTGCGCAGTTCTACTCCCTCGTCTGCCACGGCTACTGCCAAATAATCCACCAATCCCGATTGTTGTAGTGCTTTGCTAACCTCCACACTTCCAGCTCCGTAGGCAAATGCCTTCACCATACATGTGAGTTGGGTATGGGGATGGAGCAATGAGCGGAAATAATGGACATTATCCACAAGGGCAGATAGGTTGACCTCGAGGATAGTCTCGTGTGTCTGATGCAGAATACGCTGTGCGATAGTGTCCTCATCGTAACCTAGCGCACGCATGACTGCTGCACATGTGCGAATATTTTGGTGTGTAGGGTCTTCAATGATGGTGGCGCATTCCGAAAAGAGTAGCATCTTTTCTGCTCGTTTGGCTTCTAGTGAAGGGAAGTTTTCGCCGTGTTCAGCGCCAATATATGTGATAACTCCTATCGTAGGTTGGATGATAGGTTGTAGGCGGGACATCTCGCCCACTTCGGATATGCCGGCTTCGAAAATGGCTAGTTCGGTTTGCTCGTTGAGTTGCCACACACTAAGAGGTACGCCAATCTGGGAGTTGTATGAGCGGGGGGAACGGGTGATGCGATAGTCGTCTTTGAGCAACTGATAGAGCCACTCTTTGACCACAGTTTTTCCGTTGGATCCGGTGATTCCTATCACTGGTCCGTGGTAGAGCGAGCGCTTGTAGGCAGCAAGGGTTTGCAGAGCTACGAGGGAGTTCTCTGTGACTAGGAAGACTAGGCTGTCTAGTTCTGCTAGTGGTACTAGTTCTGCTAGATTATCTAGTGATTTTTTTTCTAGCACAAATGCTTTTACTCCGCGCTCTGCGAGCTGAGGAATGTAGTTGGCACCATCGTTTTTTGTCGTTGAAATCGCGAAAAATAGCGTGTTTTCTGCTTTGCTACCCAATTGACGACTATCGGTGAGTAAGTGCTCAATATTCAAACTCTGCAAGCCGTCGGACATACCGATGACTTGCAGAGGATGAATAGCTTGTATGATTTCTTGGATTAGCATCCTTCGAATTGTTGCAAGAAGCGAACGTCGTTCTCGGAGAACAAACGGAGATCCTTAACGCGGTATTTGAGGTTGGTAATACGCTCTACACCTAGACCGAAGGCATAACCTGTATATACCTTAGAATCAATGCCGCAGGACTCCAATACGTTAGGGTCCACCATGCCGCAACCTAGGATCTCTACCCAACCAGTACCTTTGCAGAATGAGCAACCCTTACCGCCACACAGGTCGCACGAGATGTCCATCTCAGCTGATGGTTCGGTGAATGGGAAGTAGCTAGGGCGAAGACGTATCTGCGTCTCTGGACCGAACATCTCTTTGGCGAAATAGAGCAGAACCTCGCGTAGGTCGGCAAAACTAACGTTTTTATCAATATAGAGTCCCTCTACCTGATGGAAGAAGCAGTGTGCACGTGCCGAGATGGCTTCGTTGCGGTACACGCGACCAGGGCAGAGCACGCGGATAGGAGGCTCTTGGCTGAGCATGGTGCGTGTCTGCACGCTAGAGGTGTGGGAACGGAGCAGGATATCCGATGGCTTTTGTACACCCATCTCCTTTTCGATGAAGAAAGTGTCTTGCATATCGCGTGCAGGGTGCTCAGGAGCGAAGTTGAGGAGGGAATAAACGTGCTTGTCATCCTCTACCTCAGGACCTTCAGCTACGGTAAAACCTACGCGGGAGAAAATATCAATAATCTGTTCGCGCACTAGCGAAAGTGGATGACGTGTGCCCAAGGCAATTGGGTCTGGTGTGCGGGTGAGATCTAACTCTTCGGCAGCCTTGTTAGTTCCGTTGGCTTCGAGTGTTTCTCGCAATTCGTTGATGCGCGTTTCGTAGGTTTGACGCAGGGCATTGAGCGCCTGTCCAATCTCGCGTTTTTGCTCTTTAGGCACATTGCGGAAATCGTTGAAAAGTTCCGTGATAATGCCTTTTTTTGAGAGGTATTTGATGCGCAATGCTTCTACTTCTGCTAGTGTGCTAGCTGCTAGTGTGGTCGCCTGAGTAGTCAGGTCTTGAATACGGTTGATCATATTGTTTGTATGTAATTTATATCAGTTTGGGGCGTTTTGCAGGAAAAATGACACAAAAACGCATAATCGCCTGCAAAATTACAAAAAACTATTGAAGTGTGCAAATTTTCATAAAAATATATTCGAAAAAATGCGTTTTCATTCCTCTCTGACTATACGTAGATATGCTATAAAGTTGCTTAATAACTAACGAATAACTAACGAATAACTAACGAATCACTAAAGATTTACGGCTGAATTGCAGTTTTTTTTGACTACGCTGGACTGATATTTGACCTTGTTATTGCTTTGTCTGAATTAAGCGATTGTTGCAGCTAGTGTGGCAGAATAATTTTCGTTATTTTACTCCTAGATTTGCATATGTGAAAAAAAAGCAGTACCTTTGCACGATTTTTCGCGTATTCGTACGCGCGTGCGTAATAGATTGAAGGTTGAATAGGTAGAGGCGGGTTGAATAAGTGCGTGGCAGGTTGGATATGTAGAAACAAGAATTTTTTATTAGATGAACCGAAAAGGATGTTGCATATCATTGTTGCTGTTGTTGCTGTTGGTGTTTCCAATGGTAGCACAGGATGTGGTGCCGGGTGATCCTTTCGTAGGTTCAGACCCGCTGGTAGATCCTATGGCGGCGTGGGATAGTGTGCCTGCTTCTTCGGAGTCAGGACGCAAGCAAGGAGCAATTGATGCTCGTGTGGAATATACTAGTAGCGATTCGCTAGTGATGACAGGTAAGGGCATTGCGCATATGTACGGTGATGGCGAGGTGCGCTACAAAGCCTTGGAACTGAAGGCTGAGTATATCCGCGTATGCATGGACAGCAGTACGCTGTACGCTAGCGGTGTGCTAGATACGATAGAAGATGAGTGGATAGGGCAGCCTGTGTTTAAGGATGCCAATGATAGCTATGAGTCAAAGCAGATAACCTATAATCTCAAGACGCAAAAGGGTAAGATCACCCATGTGGTGACCGAACAAGGCGAGGGTTTTCTGATTGCCGACGAGACTAAGAAAATGGAAAATAATACGCTGATGATGCACGGCGGTAAATATACCACCTGTGACGATCATGAGCATCCGCACTTTTACTTGCAGATGACGAAAGGCAAGGTGCAACCAGGCAAGGATGTGGTGTTTGGTCCAGCGTATTTGGTGGTTGGCGAGGTACCATTGCCGTTGGCGGTGCCGTTTGGCTTCTTCCCATTCACGGATTCATATTCCAGCGGAATCATCATGCCAAACTTTGGCGATGACTATACGCGCGGTATGTACTTGCAGGGCTTGGGTTACTATTTTGCTATCAACGACTATGTGGATTTGCAAATCAAAGGCGATATCTATACCCGAGGCACGTGGGCTGTGTCTGCTACGAGTAAGTATGCGCTACGCTACAAGTTCCGTGGTAATGTGAATATCAACTATCGTTGGGACGTTACTGGCGAGAAAGATATGCCCGGGTATAATGTGGCAAAGAACCTGCAAGTGCAGTGGACCCATATGCAGGACGCGAAAGCCAATCCATATAGCAATTTCTCGGCGAGCGTCAACTTCAAAACGGCTGGTTATAACCGCAGTAATATCAATAGTTACTACGATGTACAAGCTAACTCCGAAAATACTACCAGCAGTACGGTGAACTATACGCAACGTTTCCCCGATAGCCCTTGGAGCTTGAGCGCGAACATGTCCATCACACAGCGCAACCGCGACTCTACGCTGGTGGTTAGTTTGCCAAATATCAACGTGAGCATGAGCCGTATCTACCCTTTCAAACGCAAACAACGCGTGGGCAAGGAACGTTGGTACGAGAAGATTAGTTTGCAGTATAGCGGAAACTTCTACAATTCCATTACATGTAAAGAGGATTATTTCCTCAAGTCGAACTTCGTTAAAGACTGGCAGAATGGTCTCAAACATACACTTACTAGTTCGGCGTCCTTCATGTTGTTCAAATATATTAGTGTGACGCCTAGTCTGAGTTTCAACGATCGTATGTTCTTCAGTCGTGTGGATCAATCGTGGGATGAAGAGCGATACGAAGTGAAGAAGGATACTGTGATGGGCTTCTACAATGTCTATGACTTCAATGCCAGTGTGAGTCTATCTACTAAGTTGTACGGATTCTACATCCCTTTCCGCAAATGGTTTGGCGACAAGGTGGATAGATTCCGACATGTGATGACGCCTAATTTGAGTTTTAGTTACCGTCCGGACTTTGGCGACCCTATGTGGGCAAAACGCTATGGCGGTTTCTATGGCACTTACGATAAGATGGTCACTATGCGCGATGCGGCGGGTAACCTGGTACCTAAATTGGATGAGAACGGCTTGCCAATCTTTGAGGTGGTCAATTACTCCCGTTTCCGCGAAGCGCCTGGTAGAGGCAGTTCGGCTAGTTTGTCCTTCTCGCTGGGCAATAACCTAGAGATGAAAATGCGCAACGACAAGGATACTACGGGCAAAGAGCCCTATAAAGTCTATAGTATTATCGACAACTTGAGTATCAGCGGTGGCTATAACTTTATTGCCGACTCCATGAACTGGCAGAACTTCTCGGTGAACCTGCGTATCAAGATCCCTAAGGTGAACTATACCATCAACCTGAGCGGTCAGTTTGATCCATATATGTACACCACTACGCCTAGCGGACAACATGTGCGTTGCAACGAACTATACTGGAATCACGGGCAGTTCCCACGTTTCTTGGGTACTAGCACCAGTTTTAGTTATACCTTCAATAATGATGTAGTAAAGCGTTGGTTTGACCGAAGCCATGAAGATGAAGAACCTGTAGAGGAAGTGGTGGAACCTACGATTGATCCGTTGACGGGCGAACTGATAGAACCCGAGCAACCTAAGAAAGAGAAGAAGAAGGTGGACAAACCGAGCGACGATGGTTATCTATTCGCTAAGATCCCATGGAGCCTGAGCGTGTCGTATAGTCTTCGCTACGCTCCCAATACGAGCATTTGGGATGAGAAACGCAATTTTTACAAAATGGAGTTTCGCCATAACCTGAGTTTTTCGGCTTCCTTAGGACTTGGCAGCGGTTGGAAAGCAAGCACCACGCTCAGCTACGATGTGAATGCCAAGAAACTAGCATATTCTAGCATCAATGTGAGTCGCGACCTACACTGCTGGAGCATGAGCGCTAGTTTTGTGCCTTTTGGACCATTCAAGAGCTACACCTTCCATATTGGTGTGAATGCTAGTATGCTCAAGGACTTGAAATACGACAAGAGCAGTTCCGATGGTTCGGGCAGAAGGATAGATTGGTGGTAGTTGGGTGTTTAGTGAATGCGGCAGAGCCGCTACTGTTTAGTGTTTAGTGAACGCTTTGCTACTGTTTAGAGTTTAGAGTTAAAAAGTTAAGAATATATGAAAATCGAAGAAAGAAAAGTAGTGACCCTCCAATACGATTTGTATGTGGATGGCGAGAATGGACAAGAAGAGTTGATGGAGAAAGCCACCGCTGAGGCTCCATTGGTATATTGCCACGGCGAGGGCATGATGTTGCCTGTGTTTGAGCAACACATGCAGGGCTTGGCAGAGGGAGACGCCTTTGATTTTGTCATCGCGTGCCAAGACGCCTACGGCGAGTATGACGATGAAGGTGTACTGACCCTGGATAAGAAGATGTTCTACAATGGCGATGGCGAGTTTGATTCCGAGCGCGTGTACGTTGGTGCTATCGTCCCAATGAACACCGTGGACGGACAAATCATCAATGCACAAATCGCAGAGATCACCAAGGATACAGTCACCATCGACCTCAATCACCCTTTGGCAGGTGAGAACCTCCACTTTGTGGGCAAGGTGCTCAATATCCGCGAGGTAACCGAGGGCGAACTCAAGGCATTGCACCATCGTGGTTGCGGTGGTGGTTGCGGAGGTTGCAAGGGTGGCTGCGATGATTGCGGCAGCGATTGTGGCGGCAACTGTAACTGCTGATAGCAAACCCCATAGGCGGGTAATCAACAATAATTATTAACCCTTTAATTAAACGAACGTTCGCCCGTGTGGCGGACAAAGAAATTCTATGGCAAATATTTTAGCGATAGTGGGGCGTCCCAATGTAGGGAAATCGACCCTTTTTAACCGCTTGACCAAGACTCGTCGAGCGATTGTGAATGATGCTGCTGGTACTACGCGCGACCGCCAATATGGCAAGAGCGAGTGGTGTGGCAAGGAGTTTTCGGTGATTGATACGGGTGGTTGGGTAGTACAGTCCGACGATACCTTTGAGAGCGAGATCAATCGCCAAGTGAATATGGCTATCAAGGAGGCCGACGTAGTGCTGCTGGTAGTGGATGTCAATTCGGGTGTTACCCAGTTTGATATGGAAGTGGCACACCTACTGCGTCAGGCTAAGAAAGAGACCGTACTAGCGGTCAACAAGGTGGACCAATTTGAGCAGCAATATGGCGCTCCTGAGTTCTATAAGTTGGGCTTGGGCGAACCATATATCCTCTCTGCCGAGAATGGTCTGGGCACAGGTGACTTGCTCGACGAGATCTGTAGCCGCTTCAAGGATACAGGAGCAGCTGACGACTTTGAAGAGTTGCCACGTTTTGCTATTGTGGGACGCCCTAATGCAGGTAAAAGTAGTATCCTCAATGCCTTCATCGGCGAGGAACGTACCATCGTTACCGACATACCAGGTACAACGCGTGATAGTATCTATACACGATACAACAAGTTCGGCAAGGAGTTCTATTTGGTGGACACTGCTGGTATCCGCAAGAAGGCTAAGGTCAACGAGGATTTGGAGTATTATTCTGTGGTGCGTTCTATTCGTGCTATCGAGAACTCCGATGTATGTATCTTGATGATTGATGCCACACGTGGTATTGAGGCGCAGGATTTGAATATCTATTCGCTCATCCAGAAGAATAAGAAGGGTCTGGTGGTCTGTGTGAACAAGTGGGACTTGGTGGAGAGCAAGACCAATGCCGATATCAAGGGCTATGAGAATGCTATCCGCGAGCGTATTGCTCCGTTCAAGGATTTCCCTATTATCTTCACTTCAGCTTTGACCAAGCAGCGAATATTCAAGGTGATGGAGACTGCTCTGCATGTCTATGAAAACAAACAACGCAAGGTGCCTACTGCACAGCTCAACGAGCGATTCTTGCCGCTCATTGAGAACTATCCACCACCTGCT
>JAEIGA010010720.1_pt1 | contig 13909 bp, 22 predicted proteins | sample 9270691 | NCBI WGS metagenome assembly JAEIGA01 (sample SAMN17057246, study PRJNA624740) | gut metagenome | biome: biome; isolation source: fecal sample | host: Bos grunniens | place: China: Xizang | collected 2019 | reverse complement strand
GGTTGCCAATTCTCTTTATGTTGGCTATAAAAATAATTACAAACGTCGTATATATCATCATCAGAAGAAAGAATAACGCCACTAGCAACAGCCAAAGTGGCAATAGTAGCAACCATAGATGCAGTTATAACACCACTATCAACAGTTAAAGAGTCAATATTGTTATTATTCATTTAGTTTTTCTCCTTTCATTATAATATTTTTTTATCTTTAAAGTATAACTGAGCTTGCTTATCCATGTGCATAATTAAAAGGTCTTCATTGCTATAAGGAACACGAGGGTCTTTAACAGGTGTAAAGTTTACACTGAAATTTTTATATATATCTTCCTTAGAACAAGACATTGCGAGAGAGTCATTTATATAAAATTCAAGTTCTTCTTTTTCTTCATTAACTCTAGTATCTATTGTTAACAATTCTCCGTATGGATTATTATCAAACGTGCTTCCCCCATATGTATAACAGATTCCAGCCCCCTCACCGCCACCTATAGGGTGCTTGCTAAATGTTAAACCTCTTGTATAAAACTCTGTATTATACCCTGTATGAAAAAAGTGATAAGTACAATAAAACTCAACTCTAGCAGTCTTATCTTCATCATAATAGTAATGTTCAGTATATGAATCCGGATTTTCTACATGGAAAAGTCTTTTAGGAATTTTAAATAAAACTCTATCTTGATATATATGGTCAGCTAGTGTATAAGTATATCCCATATGAATCACCTCCTTTCTAATTTACATATTACTAAAGAAAAAAGCTCCTAAAATAGGAGCTTAGAAATTGTGCAATGTGAACCATATACAACCTTCTTTTTTATCTTCAACAGTAGTTTTGCCGTAGCATTCATAACATTCAATTATATTATCATTGAAGTTATAATGTCTAGATAATTGGTCTATTAAAGACTTATGACAATTAGTTACATCCCATGATTCAGGACACGCAAATGCCATATGAAGTTTGATAGGTTTTTCTGTATCTATATTTAATTCTTCTAAAGTAGGGAGTTCTTTTAATTTATGGAAATCACCTATCCATTTAATATAAGCAGATGTTTTAACTCTATCATACTTGCTTAAACCTGGTTCTGAAGGTTTATATTGATAGTTTTCACTAAATGGACAAATAGGTAAATGATACATTTCCGGAGGAGTTAGTTGTTCTTCTAAGAATTGTATTTTATCTTTGGCAATGGCTAGTTCTTTAGATGTTTTGTTTAGTTTTCTAGTAATAGTAGATTTCTTACCACCTTGCTGTTTGATTCTTAGCTTGTCTATATCAAGGTGAATTCTAGATTCTAAACAATTAAGCTTTTCTAATTCCCAGCTTTCAAGAGTTGGTGTTAGTATTTCTTTACGTTTTATTTCATGTATAACGTTTATAATTATATAACTAGATTCAATACGTTCATCATTATTGATGTTTCTATTCTTTCTAGTCATTTCTGTTATTTCACAGAATTTATCATATTCATTAAAGATATCACTAGTATTTTTAAATGTATCATAAACTCTTGTAGGTTGATATAATGCTCTATAGATAATTCTAGGAGGTTCTGCCTCTGCTGATATATAGCAACCGTCCTCATTAATTGAAGGAAGAACAGTATGCGTAATCCATTTTTTAAATTCACGACAATTTCTAGTTTTGGATTCTAACATAAAATCATATAATTGTTCTTCATCCATATATTTTTTATTTTCATATTCAATTAATTGTATATCAGCATTTCTAACTATTTTATCTATTCTATCTTTTCGTGGGAATAACTTGTACTTTATCTGTCCGTTTTGGTCAGACAATGTTTCTATTGTTTTCCCATCAGTTTTGGTATAACCAAGAGCCATACCTACACTATATAATTCGAATAAAGGTTTTCCATTTTGTTGCTTTATGATTTCTATATCATAATCTTCAAAAACTTTAGTTATTATTATACCATTCATATATTATACCTTCCTAGCTCTTATAGTTTTGTATATTAATCGAGCCACATTAATATACTCTTACTATATGTCTGGGAAAATATAACAATTTATAAAGGAGTGTTTATTTATGAAAAAAATATTTAAAAATGAATTTAGTTTTATAATTTTTGGTTTTGCTATTGATTTAATAATTATGTTTATAATAATATCTGCATTAATGATGACTGCAAGTAAATTAATGTCAGTAATAGCTATACCATTATTATTTGGAGTAAGTTTAGATATTTTATTTGGATTAAACATAGTAAAAGAATTAAAAGAAAATAAGAATAAATAGAGATAATAATTTTAATAGAGTTTAAAAAATAAAAAAATATAAAAACCGGGGGTAAACATTTATGAAAACATATTACAGAGTTTGTTTTGAACCAGAAAACTTATACGGAGTTATAGCACAAAGAACTAATAGCAAGAAAGAAGCATATAGATTATATCATAAACTTAAAGAAGAAATGGCAATAAGACCAGGAAGAGTATATGTGACTCAAGAGTTCATGTATGAAGATGGTTCTACTAAATCACAATACGTTTGTAGTTATAGAACAGGAAAAGATCGAAATGGTCTTGAATTAACAAAAGAGCTAATAAAAGAATTAAAACATATGAATAAGATATATAATGCTGAATACCTTAAGAAAAAAGTAGACGATTTATCTTTATTAGAATTAGATGTTGTTCATGGTATAGAAGTTATAGACTTATCTAAAGTAGACGCTGAAGTTGTTAGTAAAATGATAATAGAAAAACAACAAGTCATAGCAGGAGTAAGAAGACAATATAAAGCAGATTTAGCAGATGCAGAAGTTATAAGCAAGGAATTACAAGTTATAACTGAACAATTAAAATCTATAGAAAAGAAATTAAAAAACAATTATAAATTTAGAAAGCGCCAACCAAAAGAAGTACAAAAAGCTAATCCTTCAGAAAAATATTTAAAAACTATAGGTATAAATATAGAAGCATATAATAACGATGATGAAGAGAACTCTATAAATTTAAAAGATTTAATAGAGCCTTTAGTTTTATATAAAAACAGCAATAATACAGATAACTAGGAGTGATTTAATGTATAAAAAAGGAACAATAATAACAGTTACAGATGAGAAGCTTCAAATGCATAATATAAAAGGAGCTATAGTTAGTTATACTGATAATACTATATCTTTTAGATTAATAGCTAATAATTATGTTGGAACAAATATATATACAACAAATATAAACAATTGTATTATAAGCAACAAGCTTTACGAAGGAGAATATAAATTTAATTAGGAGAGGTTCAATTGAGACGCAAAACATCTTTGGATAGACATTCAGCAATTGCATTGATAGTCTGTTTAATTTTAGGAAATAAATAATTAAATAGGGCTTGTGCTCGCTAAAGCTTCGCACACAAAAGCCCTTCTCTTGTATTTTTTTAAGAAAAATAAAGGAGGACTAGGATTGAAAATATTAAACGCACCAACAGTAACCAAAAACCAATGTAAAGAATGGATAAAAACAGTTAAAACGGCAAACGCATTAGCATTAGATTTAATAGATGAATTATATGATTGTGCCGTAATAAACGGAGTAGATCCTGTAGTGTTAATAGCACAAGCGATGTTAGAAACAGGTTATTTTAACTATGGAGGAAAAATGACTGCAGCATATCGAAATACATGTGGATTAAAAGCTCCAGACGGTAAAGATTATGCTAGATTTAATACATGGCATGAAGGAATAATGGCTCATTCAGATCACTTAGCTTTATATGCAGGTTCTAATAAAACACCTAAAGCTAATAGTCCAGACCCTAAACATTATTCTTCCTTACATGGTGTAAGCAGTACTGTCGAAGGCTTAGTAGGAATATGGGCATCAGATTCTAAATATGCAACAAAAATAATAACCATAACTAAAAATATACAAGCTACGAAAGTTAATACAATTCCATCTAATACTTGTAAACCAAGTACTAATGGAAATTCTGTAGATGAAGATTCTATGAAAAAAAATATAACACAAATAAATAAGATATATACAAAAAATAAAGCGAAACAAATGTCTGATATGTTTAAATCTAAAATTAATAAGAAAAAACGTTAAGGAGGCTATATTATGATTAATCCTTTAGATAAAGTAAGAATAATAGGACCAAGACATACTAATTATGTAGGCATAGTAACTGCTGTAGAAAGAAATCAATATAGTGTTGTATTTAATCACGATATACACGGATATATAAGAGTAGTGTTTTCAGAAGATGAATTAGAATTAATGATATAAAATAAAAACAGGGAGAGATTGATTATGATTACAATGAATAAATTTGAAATAGGCGATGTAGTAGCAAAAATCGAATATGAATATGATTCATCTATATCTGAAACAATATCTAAGCTTTATCCATTCTTTATAGGTAAGATTATCGAAAAAGAATATGTAGATGAAGATAGTATATATTGGATAGAGGAATTAGATGTTGAGCCTCATTGGTTATATACAGCAGAAGTTAAATATTTAAGAGACACAGAAGTTGAAGAAGATTTAAGAGTGGTATTTATGGAAGAGACTGTTTGTTCATTTGAAGAACATTTAAAAAAAGGAGATTTTACTGTATTAGAATATATTGATTATAAAAATAAGAATCTTTGTTAGGAGTGATTATTATTACTATAATATTTGACGCTATCGAAATGGTTAAGGAACATCAAGAAGCTCAACGACAAAAAGTAGAAACCATCACTCAAAGAATAAATGGAAAGCCTAAATTCATAATAATAAATGCTTCGGATAATCCTGCAAATCAACGTTATATTGACAATAAAATAAAAGCAGGAGAAGCTATAGGTTTAGAAGTAGAAGTAAGGAAGTTTGATGAAGATTGTTCAAACGAAGATATACTTTCAGTAATTGAATTCTGTAATATTCTTAAGATACCTGTAATTCTACAATTACCAATTTATGAGCATCTTGATGAAAAGAAGTTAGTTAAAGCCATAAGGGCTTATGTAGATGCTGATTGTTTTAATGAAATATGGTTAGGCTTAATAATGACAAACACTGATGTGTCTTTAATGCCGGCCACTCCAAAAGGAGTGATGAATTTATTAGAATATCATAAAGTTCCTATAGAAGGTAAAACAGCTTTAGTTATTGGCCGTTCTACTCATGTAGGGAAACCAATAGCAAACATACTAATCAATAAAGGAGCAACTGTTATAGTCGCTAATAGCAAAACAGAAGATTTAAATAGTTTAGTTTCTAAAGCAGATATAATAATATCATGTGTAGGAAAGACTAATTTAATTAATAAAGACTACATTAAAACTGGAGCAACATTAGTAGGAGTAGGATTCTCATACGAAGGCAGAAAACAAGTTTTAGATTTTGATGTAGAAGCTATTGTAGAAGACAGCAAAGCATCACTTGTATCTAATAGAATAAACTGTACAGGAAAAGCAACAGTTGACTCTCTTATAGATAATGTGTTAGAATTATATATGATGAATTACCCCGAGTGATTCTAGACTCTATTAATATTCTTTGAACTGCTACAGAATTTGTGGCAGTTCTTTTTTAGGAGAGATAACTTTTGAAAAAAGAATTATATAAATATTGTGAAATAAACTTAAAGAATTTGATGAAATCTTTATTAACTAATAAATTTGCCGATATAAATATAAAGATTGATATACAAATTAAGATAAATATATTCAAACATCTTATGCGTTATAAAATATATAATGATTTTAATAACGTCGAGGAATTAGCTAGATACGTTGAAGAACAAGTAAACATTGTTCGTTCTTTTTATGATTAGGAGGTGTACTTATGATATATTTTACTGCAGATTGTCATTTTGGACAAGAACGGACTTTACATTTAAGCAAAAGACCTTTCGCAGATGTATGTGAAATGGACAAAACTATGATTAACAATTGGAATAATACTGTAAGTAAAAATGATGACGTATATATATTAGGTGATTTTGGAGTATATAATTATACTAAATATCTTAATGGTCGATTACATTTAATAAAAGGTAATTATGAAAGAAATGAAGACCATGAATATCTAAAGCAATATTTTGATACAGTATTTTTATTAAACAATATCACAAAAATGGTTTCTCATAATAAACGTCATTATACAGTAACTATGACGCATGAACCATTAAATTTAACAGACGCTATATCTCCATATGAAATAAACTTATTTGGTCATGTTCATAAACTATGCTTAGTTAAAAAATATGGAGTAAATGTAGGAATGGATTGTCATAATTTTACTCCTATAAATATGGATACTATATTACATTATCATAATAGCATATTTAATTATTATGATGGAAATGTATTTAATTAGGAGGTTTATATGTCACAAGAAAAAATAGAAAGATTAGAACAAATAAATAAAGAACAAGAAATAACAATTCAACACTTAGAAGAAGCTTTACAAGCAATGAATAATTATTTAAATGATTTATTAACAGAAATAAGTTTTATTAAACAAATAAACAAATAGATAGATATATAAATATAAAATTTGAAGGGTTAAGGTGAGAATATATGAAAGAATATAAAAATATTATAATCGTTGGTGAAAAAGATCAATATGTAAGTATGGCTTATGAAAATATGTATAAACCAGTTAAATATGTAAGATACAATGATTTACCATCTAAAGGAAGTACACTATCAACAAATATAAATGCATTATCTATAATTAATAGATATCTGGCAGAAATCTATGATAATAGAACAAAAAATGATAATGTACATTATTTTATAATTCCAAATAAAATATGTAAAGCAATAAAAAATGGAACTTATAAAAATTGGATTAAAACAGGTAAAACAGCAAATGGCGATGCTATAAAAGATGAAGAACTTTACCAATGGATAATATTTGCTGCATTATATAAAGAATTATTTACAAATGTAGACTTCAAACCTATAAGTTATTATTCAATGAAAGAAGTAAAATATAATTATAAGCATATGCAATTTACAAAAGAATTAATAAATAAAGCTCATGAGTATTTAGAAGAAATAAAAAATAATAATTTTGAAGACTCTTTATTTAATATCATAAAATAATCTGCATATAATAGTAGTACATTACTCATATATTCCTTCCAACTTGTTATTTTATATGTAGCCACACGAAACTAATCGTGTGGCTATTTTTTTATATAAAGGAGCGTATTGTTATGATAGTTAAAATAAATACAGAAGTAGATTTAGATTATGATATTCCAATAGTTGACTATTTAAAAAGTAATATAGAAGATTTCAATATTGAAATGAAAATAGCAAGAACAGAATATTGTATCTTATTTAAAAGATATGTAGAAGATAACTTAGACATAGATTTAGATGAATTAGATGTATTAGTAATAGCTAATTCCGAAATGGAGTTAACTTTAGACACTTCTATTTTAGAAAAGAATGATGAAGAAGAATACTATTTATTAGTAAAAGAATTAAAACATCATTTTGGAAAGTCTGTTTTTTCTAATAAATATTCACTTAGCTCTAGAATAGTGAATAGACGTTTATTTTTCGGCTGTATTGATTATTGCGTAGAAAATGATTACATTATTGTTAATTATTGTATAACTGATTCAATGGCTAACGATATAATAGAATATATTAATATAAAGCGATGTTAAACTATTTAGTTGTTAATACATTTCTTTCTTAAAGTAGGATGTAATGTCTCTATAATTTTGCATTAAAAAGTTATATTTTGATAAATTTTGTAATAGTATATAAAAAAGGTTATATCTAGGAGGTTTATAAAATGAATCAAATTAAGAAGTGTGATATGGATTTAGTATCAAAAATTGAAATACTAGAGCATTTAGAAAGCGAAGGTGCTAATGAAAGCGAGTTATGTGAAGTATGTGGTACAGATACAGTTTATTTCATGGTTTATCCAAATACAATGACTGATTTTGATTTTGATTTCGATAACATTGGAAGAGTTATAATTAAGTGTAAAGAAGGATTTATTCAGATGCCTATATTAGAATATTATAATGGTAATGGATTTGAGCAATTTGATTTAGATAAAGTTGAAACTATTTCAAAAGAGGAAGTTAAAAAGTATTATGATACATTCATGAGAACAGCTAAATTTATAAATGAAATGCTTGAAGATTAATTTTACTGAATAATTCAAAGACAAAAGGACATCTATAGATAGATTTCCTTTTGTTGCATAACAACCATTTTGTTTAACAGAGCCTAATATAAAAGAATAAAGGAGATTGTAAATTATGATTAAAGGAATATGCCCCAATCCAGATTGCTTATGCAACTTAAGCGACCCTAACAATGTTATAGTAACTAAGGAGTCTAAAGTTTTTCCAGGACATAATGTTTATGTTTTATGTAAATCTTGTAATTTAATAATGATTTACAACACAACTAGAGGATTCTTATATAGATTAGATCAATATCAAAATGATCAAACAGTCATAGACGAAATAAATGAATTATTAAAAGAAGTTGATGACAACTATGAAGTAGCCAATCAAGCAGAAGAACAAACAACAGGAGAAATAGAATTAATAAAACAAGAAATCGTAGAAGAAAAAGTAGAGGAACCTATAGAGATAATAAGTGAAAAAGACGAAGAGCTTATACAGCTTTTAAGAGAATTACAGCTAGGTTGTTCTGGAGACTGTTCTAATTGCACAAATTGTGATTGTCATAATCATGTTGAATCAGAGCCAGAAATAGAAGAAAAAGAATTATTACTATTAATACACAAAGAAACTGGGCATAAAGAAGTGATATGCATAGATAATTTAGATTCTGTAGACGATATTGACGCATATAATGCATATATATTATCTCCTGTAGAAATTAAACCAATAGTAACAGTTGAATATAAGATAATCAGAAAATAACAATATTAAATCAGAAAGGTGAGATGTAATTAATGAAAAAATATTTATTTATGGATACTTCAGCTTTAATGCACAACAGTGAAGAACTACAAAGTTTAATAAATGAGGAACACAAACTTGTTGTATGCTCTACTGTATTAGAAGAATTAGACAAGCATAAAGATTGCGACAATAATGAAAAAAAATTTAGAGCTAGAAAAGCATTTAGATTATTAAATAATAATACAGATAGTGTTATTTATGTAGTTAATGAAGTACCAAATAAATTTGTTCTAGATACATTATTTTATGGTTTTGATATTGATAAGGAAGATAATAAAATTTTATATGCATTCTATGATTTCCAAAAAGATAATCCAGATACAACATTTATAACTAATGATAACGGATTAATAGCGAAATGTGATTTATTACAATTCCCTAGCTTAAAATTAGTTAAGGCCCAAGAAGAAGACGGATTATATAAAGGATTTATTGAGATATACGGTACAGAAGAAGAAAATGATAATGCTTTATTAGAATTAATGGATTCAGGAACTTTACACGCTAATCAATATGTAATAATCCATGATTTAGATTGCGACACAGAATCTGCAGTTAGATGGGACGCAAATTTACAAGATTTCGTTGATATTAAATATAGAACTTCAAAAGTTAAACCATTAAATATATATCAAGAATGCGCTTTAGACTTGTTATATAATGATTCTATACCAGTTAAAGTAATAGCAGGAAATTATGGTAGTGGTAAAACTCTATTAACAATGAAGACTATGGAAGAAAAGATATACACTGGACTATATGATAAAATGTTATTATTGAGAAACCCTATAGCAGTAGATGGTATAGATATAGGTGCTTTACCTGGTTCAGCTTATGATAAGATAGGACATTTCTATACTCCTATGTTACAATACTTAACTAATAATTCTATGTATGATACTAAAGAAGCATTCAATCCTGAAAATCAAGATATGATGAAAACTAGAGGGTATCAATTAGATATGGAAATGGTACAAAACTTAAAAGGTATATCTGTTGATAGAACTATAGTTATATTAGATGAAGCAGAAGACTTATCATTAAAATTAATAAAAGTAGCAGGTACTAGAATAGGTAAAGGCTCTATGTTCGTAATGATGGGCGATATAAAACAATCAGAAGATAAATATAAATATAATAACGGATTGGCGGCATTTGTAGAACAATCTAAAGATGAATCGTTAGTAGGTGTTATCTATTTACCAATGGATGTACGTAGCGAAATGTCTAAGATTTTCGCTGAATTAAAATAGATTGCCTTTGGCGCATATATTATAAGTAAATAACAATAATAAGTGCGAAAAGGAGAAATACTATGAGTGATAACCTAATAAAATATACTATAATGCCAAAAAACGATAAAGATGATTACGAACACAATTTTAATTTAAGTCTTACAGAATTCGCAAAATCTTTAGAAGGTAAAGTTTTTATATCACCTTTAATAATATACAATAGCGAATTAGATGTGCCTATGGATATAGAAGAATGTATAGATGAATTCATTATATTCGCAGATAAAGAAGATATATTAACAACTTTACAGAAAGAATCATTACACAACGATTTTAGAACGTTAATACTTCATGGATATGATATATCATTAGACGAAGTAAGAGAGATATATTGTCCTTTAGCAAGAAAAAGCAATGCCAATATATGCATAAACGTTATACAAGACATAGACATAGATAGTAATTTAACTTTCTATCTGTATAGCGATTTAGATACTTTTGATGATGATGAATGGGAAGAAACTAAAACTGCATTATTTGATGAAATGCATGAATATATAGAAGAATATAAACAATTTGGAACTAATAAAACTTATGATTTAGAAAAAGAATTTATGAATCTATTATTAAGTTTATCAGATGAAGATCTAAATGATTTAGAAGAAAGTCTAGATAATATAATAGCAGATGCAGAGAAAAAAGAAAAAACTAAATCTAAAGATAATGTAACTTTATTACCAACAACTACAAAAAAACCAGAAGAGAATAAGTTATTTAGAGACATTATAACTTGCTCTTATGAATATAAAGATTATATATCATTAAATAAATTAGAAAATGATTTATACACAATACAAGATGATGAATTTGAGATATTATTAACTACAGATCAAATAGAGTTCTTATTTGACTCATATCTAAGAATAAAAGATAAAGATATTGATTAATTATACAGGAGCTACATTAGTAGCTCCTATTCTATTTTAAATAGGGGTGATCGTTATTAATAATAAACTGAATTACAAAGAATTTTCAAATGAAGAGCTAGTTTTTATGATTCAAGAAGATGAAGGGAATCAAGAATTATGGAATGCTCTATGGTTTAGAACAAAAGATACAGTTTATTATATATATCATAAAAAAGTAAGCAGATATTATAAGGAAAACATGAATGATGATATATTAGCAATATTAAATATGGGATGGTATCAAGCAGTTAGAACTTATAAAAAAGAAAAAGCTACTGCACCTTTCCATTGTTATGCGACCTTCATAATAAATCAACAATATCATCAATTTTTAAGAAAAATTAAGCCTGAACGTATAGGTAAAAGTGTAAGAGCAGAGTTATTTCAAGATATTAAATTACCTAGTGTTTCAGGCGAGTCGCCTAGTAATTCTGTAGATTTTTGTATATCAAATATTCTAGAAGATGAAACTAGTGAAGATGCTTTTAGAGAAATTGAGCTAAAGAGTTATGTGAATACAAAACTAGAAATATTAAAGCAAGAACTACCTGATTCATATCTTTATATAATAGAAACAGTATATAATAATAAAACATATAATAACTTAGTCCAAGAATACAATGTGACTAAAGCAACTATTTCTAAAGCAATCAAAAAAGGATATGAATTTCTTAGACAAGAATGTGTCATAGATGATGTAGAATCTTTATTTTAAATAATTAATAAAAAAAGGAGACAATAATTATGAATAATAACAATATATTAAATGGACCTTTATGTATGCTAGATAACTGGAATAACGTTACTTCTGGGTTAGTTCCTACAGTTCTAGAAAAATCATTAGATGGAGAAAGAAGTTTTGACTTATATTCAAGATTAATGAGAGATAGAATAATATTTGTACATGGACCAGTTGAAACTGGAATGGCAGATATAATAGTAGGTCAATTATTATTATTAGAAGCAGAAGATCCACATAAGGACATAACAATGTATATAAATAGCCCTGGAGGCGAAGTAATGGCTGGATTAGCAATAGCTAATACTATGAATTATATAAAATGTGATGTAAGAACTGTATCAATGGGTATGTCAGCATCAATGGGTGCATTCTTATTATCTCAAGGTACTCCAGGAAAACGTTGTGCATTAGAAGATGCTCAAATAATGATACATGAAGTAAGTTCTGGTAATCAAGGTAAGAGACATGATATGAAACGTAGCTTTGATCATACTGAAAGATTAAATGATAAGCTTATGAGAAAGATGGCTAATAGATGCTTAGGTAAAGTAACTCAAGAGGAATTAGCTAAAATGTGTTACGAAGATATATGGTTAGAGCCAGAAGAAGCTTTAGAATTAGGATTAATAGACGAAGTTATTCATGAAAGAATATAACAAATTCGAAAGGAGAATTTAATAATGGCAGTTAAAATATGTAACTTTTGTGGTTCTGAAATAGATTCTAAGAATAAAGACGTAGTATTATTCAAATCTTCTAACGGCAATGATATGAGAATATGTTCTGATTGTGTTAAGAAATGTAACGAAATATATTTAAATAAAATGGCTAAGAAAAAACAAGAAGAAATATCTAAAGTTAGATTAGATATGACTCCTATAAAAGTAAAAGAAAAACTTGATGAATGGATATTAGATCAAGATATAGCAATGAAGAAAATAGCGAGAGAATATTATAATCATTTAAAAAGAATAAAAAGATACGACGCCGATAATGAATGTAATAATAAGCTTAGAATAGATAAATCTAATATGATATACATGGGTCCTACTGGTTGTGGTAAAATAGCATAAATATTCCTCATATAACCTACTGGTTGCGGTAATATATTAATAACAAATTATAAAAAGGATGTGTTAATATGGCTGCAATCACGAAACAAGAAATTCAAAAAGCAATAGATATGTTTAATAATGGTATGAGTATTACAAAGATAGCTAAAGAACTAAATAGGGACCGAGGCACTCTTACAAAAAGATTAAAAGAAGAAGGAATTAATATAACTCAACATTGCAACAAAAAGCAAGTAAATAGTGAATTCTTCGATGAATGGAACGAATTAAGTGCTTATTGGTTAGGATTTATATTTGCAGATGGACATTTAACTGATAAAAATAGATTAGAAATATGTATAAAAGATAAAGAACATATAGAAAAGTTTAAAGCAAATATAAATAGTTCACATGCTATTTCAATTAAAACAATAAAAGATAATAATTATTATAGAATAAATATTATGGATAATCATTTAGGAAGCAGATTAAAAGAATTAGGTGTTTCTTCTAATAAAACATATGGCTGGACTATTCCAGAAATCCCTATTGAATATATGAATCATTTTATAAGAGGACTATTCGATGGCGATGGAAACTTCAATAATAGAAAATATAGACCAGTATGTAGATTAGTGGCTTACGATATGAATTTATTAGAAAACCTAATAGATATAATTACAAAACAGATTCCTAATATAAAAGACCATATAAGAATATATAACTATGATAATAGAATACCGGAATTAAATATATCATCAAAACAATCTGTAAAAGATTTTCTTGATTGGTTATATGATAGTGCTACTATCTATTTAGATAGAAAGCATGAACAATATTTAGGCTTTGCCGTCTCAGGAACAAATCGTAAAGATTCTTGAGATTATTAGTGCGGAATTAAGCGGGGAAGCCGTAAAGCGAAAGCAGGTAATCCGAACCGAAGGCTTATAGTGATATAAGTCAGGGGCAACGCAT
>JAEIGA010010719.1_pt1 | contig 13910 bp, 7 predicted proteins | sample 9270691 | NCBI WGS metagenome assembly JAEIGA01 (sample SAMN17057246, study PRJNA624740) | gut metagenome | biome: biome; isolation source: fecal sample | host: Bos grunniens | place: China: Xizang | collected 2019 | reverse complement strand
TACGAATCAAGCTATTACGCATTGGGTAGCCTCCGCTACAACAATACAGCATTGGAGCGTACCAGCTCAGGCTTGAAAGTATCAACATCACGCACTCCTGCTGAAGATGCTGACGTACATTGGATGTTTGTCCCCACAGGAGTAGAGAATCAATATTACCTCCAGCATATCGAAAGTGGTATGTACATCTCCACATTGCCCGATAATGCACGCGCTAAAGCCGAAGCTACAGCAACAAGCAAAGCTATCGCATTCAATATTATTGAAACAGCAGAGGGAAAATTCCTTGTACAAAATAGCGACGCGCCCCAAATATACCTTGCTTGCGATGCTTCAAAGAATGTTATCGGCTCAAAGGATATGTCTAACACCACCTCACAGTGGAGTATTACCCTCGTCGCAGACAACCATAGCGCAGCCATCAAAGGACAACTTGAGACACTGCTCAGCATGGTTTCAAACACAATAACCGAACTTATTGCTGCCACTGAACCGGAGTTGCAACTCCATTCAGACATAACTGTGTTAGACGAGCAATTGCCTCTTTATATTGCAGAGCTACTGGAAGCCAATGACTCTGCCATCAAAGGCATAAATGAAGGATACGCATTCCTCGATGATCTTTACACAACGCTCAAGGCCGCTTATGACAAGGTAAAAGTAGCTTACCGCAAGGCTCTCGCCTTACCAGAGGCTACTACAGACTCAGAGGTAATGGCTTACTATATCCAACATATTGAAACCGAAACCTATGTACAGACCTTCGAGGGAGCTGGACGTTACAAAGGTGCACTTCGCACAAGTGAACTCACCGATGCCGCAGACCACAACTTCTGGTTCTATCTCCGTCCTGGAGCCGCTGAGGGTGAATACTACATCTACAATTGGAAGACAGGTAAGGCAGTTGGCACTAATAGCAACAATTACATCTATGCAAACGGGACTACCGATCCGACAAGCTACAAGATTACCATTGCCGAAGATGCATATGGATTTATCATCAGCACTGCTGACGGCAATTGGACCAACTCTTCCAATGGATATGTGCAATCTAAGTCAACTTCAGCTATGTGGAACCTTGTATCCATAGGTAAGTTTAACACCAATGGCATTGAGACCATTACCCCTGCCGCGACCAACAATATCTATTATGATCTTTTGGGCCGTCCTGTAGAGAATCCTACAACTGGTATCTACATCCTCAATGGACGTAAAGTCATTGTAAAGTAACAAATAAAACATAATTTATCAAAGGCCGGTCGCAATTTGTGACCGGCCTTTGTTAAAGTTACACACTATCAACAATCAAATAAGCACAGAATCCTATATTCGCAAACAACCGATTGATTAAACTATAAAAAAGCGGGCGACTAAAACAATTAGCCGCCCGCATATCTTTTTAAGCAATAATATAGGAGTTTACCCGGGCCTCTGAATTGTCCACCTAAATTAGGGGGACGAGCGAAGCGGAGGGGGTATTTTTGAGCAGACCATCATACCACCTCCCCCTCTTCGAGGGTACTCCTCCTATCTTAGGAGGAGAATTTTAAGGTGGGTAAACATCTATATTATTGCCTCTTTTTATGCCCAATCATTTCACCACCCCTTGCGATACAAGATATTCAGCAATCTGTACAGCATTTAGTGCTGCTCCTTTTTTAATCTGGTCCCCCACAATCCAGAAGGTGAGGCCATTATCATTGGAGAGATCCTTACGAATACGACCTACGTAGACAGGATCCTTACCCGCCAAGAATAGAGGCATTGGATATTCCTTCTCCGCAGGATTGTCCATCAATACAAGTCCATCGCCTGCTGCAAAGGCTTCGCGAGCCTCCTCTACACTGATAGGACGCTCCGTTTCGACCCAAATGCTTTCTGAGTGTGAACGTAAAGCGGGAACACGCACACAAGTAGCGCTAACGCGTATATCAGAATGCATAATCTTCTTTGTTTCATGATACATCTTCATCTCCTCTTTCGTATAACCATTATCGGTAAACACATCAATCTGAGGGATAAGATTGAAAGCCAACTGGTATGCAAACTTCTCCACAGTAACGGGTTCATCAGCCAATACTTGGCGATATTGTTCATAAAGCTCTGCCATAGCAGCTGCACCAGCGCCACTGGCAGCTTGATATGTTGACACATGCACCGTCTTAATATGTGACAACTGCTCAATAGCCTTCAAAGCAACAACCATCTGGATAGTTGTACAGTTAGGATTGGCTATAATGCCACGCGGGCGTGTGAGAGCATCTTCGGCATTCACCTCAGGGACCACAAGAGGCACATCCTCATCCATACGGAAAGCACTGCTGTTATCAATCATGATTGCACCATATTTGGTGATGGTATCGGCATACTCCTTTGAAGTACCAGCACCTGCCGAAGTAAAAGCAATGTCGATACCCTTGAAGTCGTCATTATGCTGCAACAATTTTACCACAATCTCTTTACCGCGAAAAGAATAGATGCTACCTGCACTACGAGACGAACCAAACAATACCAGTTCATCAATGGGGAAGTTTCTCTCTTCGAGTACGCGAAGGAATTCTTGTCCTACGGCGCCGCTGGCGCCTACAATAGCCACTTTCATTTCTTACTTATATATTAAACTTTTAACTAATTCAAGCGCAAAAATACGAAAAATAGTTTTAACTTTGTCCCGTATATCTAAAATATTCATCAATACGCAGAATTAAACATTGAAACACCATGAAAAACCGACAGGAACAAGACTTTCCGATTCATATTAGTTCTCGTAATCTGCGACCTATGTAATCTTCGTTCATACAAATTACGTTAAAACAATCGGAATCATCCTGCTACGAACGTCCAAACAAAATCAAATCTACAACAGACAGGAAAACAATCAAATCTTTTTATAATATGAAGAAAATAGCATTTTTATTCGTTATGTTAATGCTTGCGTTCTATGCCACAGCACAGGATAAGGCCGTAGGCATATCTAGTGCCACTGCAAGCAGTTATCAGCCAGGGAATGAAGCAGCGCTGGCTATCGATGGTGATGCAAACACCATTTGGCACAGTTCATGGGGAGCTACCCCCACTACTTTCCCCGTGAAGTTTACCATAACTCTAAAGGAAGACAGTCACGTTGATTATGTACGCTACATTCCGCGACAAGATGGTAACACCAATGGTAACTGGAACCAAGTATATGTAGCCTATTGCCCCACGACAACAGGAAGCGAATTCACCGACGTTGGAGTTTTCACCTTGAACGGAAGCAGCAGTTCCTATGATTTCGTTCTCAAAGAGGGTGGAGTTGTATGCGGAAAAATCCGTTTCACCATAGAGAGTGGTGCCAGCAATTTTGCTTCTGCTGCAGAAATAGCCGCTTATGCTTATGACAACAGCAAGAAGGAAGCTTTCACCCCCTATTTCGCAGACAACTTATACACAGAGCTAAAACCCGAGATTACAAGCAGCGAAGGAATAGAAGATGCCGATGTCAAGCAATTGGTAGAAAACCTGCTTGCCGATGCTGCAGCATACAAGAAGTTCCGTGTAGGCGAATATGAACCCTACATGACTCTGGGTACCTTGCAGAAAAGACTGGGTACTAAAAATCAATACAACAAGTATGAGAACCCGACAGGTATATACTTAAAGAATGGCCAGTCATGCTTTGTGGTTGTAAGCGGTATTGGTAACGATCCCGTAAAACTAATAATCAAGAACTGGTACTTGAACGAAAGTTATAGTAGCTATTCATTACATAATGGATTTAACCACATCACTGCGGCCTCAGAAGGTAATGTTTTTGTAGACTACTATACCGACAATTTCGAGAATGCTCCTAACGTAAAAGTTCACTTCATTAATGCTCCGGTACAGGGATATTGGGATCAAGAGAGCATGACCAATGAAGACTGGGTAGAAATGCTCAAGGGACGTTCCAGCGATGACAACACCATTATCATCACTCGTTCTAAACATGCTCAGCTGGCATATCCCGTATCTGCATGGCTCAAACATTGTCCCGACAATGTAGATTCTACCATGACCCTTTACCAACAGGTGCAATGGGCTGAGCGTGACATTCTCGGATTAGAGAAGTATGGTCGCCAAACGAAGAATCGCCAGCTCTTCTATGCTACAAACTATGGTTTCATGGCTGCTGGCGGCGAGGGTTCTTATTGTAACGTCAACAGCTTGGGAGCAATTATGACACCCAATGCTGCAAGCTTCGACTTTTGGGGCGTAGGACACGAATGGGGTCATAACAATCAGATTGATGCTGGCTTCCATTGGTCAGGTTGTGGTGAAACAACAAACAACATCTATGCATCTTGGGCTCAGATTCACTTTACGGGCAATCGGGACGCTTCAACAGGAAAACCTACCTATTTACGTCTTGAAGATGAGTTCTCAGGCATCGATGAATATTCCGGTACTCGTGGTGGCCGTATGCAAACCTATTTCGAGGAAGCACTACGCAAGGGTGTAGCATGGCAGTTACAAGATGGTCCCGATTATCATGGTGCCACTCCCGATCAAAAAGAAGTAGTCGGATATGACGCCGATGGCAACTCTATCGGTATGGTAACTACCACTTCGCGTAACTATGACCACTTCGTCAAACTCGTCCCCTTCTGGCAGCTTAACCTTTGGGGAACACTCGCGGGGAAATGCCCCGACATCATTCCCATGGTAATTCAGAGTATTCGTACAACCGATAACTACTCAAGAATCTACAATACCAATGGAAAGAAGCAGGTCAATTGGATGAAACTTGCATGCGATAGTGCAGGTATCGACCTCCTTCCCTTCTTCGAAAAAGCAGGCATGCTACGTCCTATCAATGCATATATCGAGGACTATGGTGCAGGTTGGAATATCATCAGCGAAGAAATGATTGCTGAATTGAAGGCCTATGTTAAGGAGAAAGGATATCCTGCATATACCGAAGAAATCAACTACATCAACGGCCATAACTACCACATATACCGTGACAATCTGCAGCTTGAGACACCAGAAAAGATGGGTGAGGGCTGTACGCTCAGCGGAAACAGAGTGAAGGTCATGCACAACGTTGTACGCAATGCCGTTGCTTTTGAAACCTATAATTCCAATGACGAAATTATCCGTATCACCATGTATGGCTTGGCAAGCAACGATACCCACTCTTACACCCAAGTCCTCTATCCTTCGGGTAGCACTATCCATGACACTCCTGCTTATATCATGGCAGTAGGCTATGACGGAACACGTAAAAAGATTTATGCCGCATCTGAGAACATTCCTCTCACGCTTTTGAAGAAGATGTTGACCCAAGTTAAAAGCATATTAAACGTTGTCGACTCAGATGGAACAAAAGTAGGTTACTACAAACCGGCAAGTCTGGCTAATCTGCAAAATCTATCGTCTGAGGCACAAAAGGCTATCGACAACGACGACACATCTGCACATAGCTACGAAGAATGGATTCAGCTCCTTGAAGAAGAGGTAGCACTGCTTGAAGCAAATGAAATGGCAAAAGTGCCTATCTACGAGTCAAGCTATTACGCATTAAGTAATCTTCGATACAACAACACAGCCTTGGAGCGCACTTCTTCAGGTTTGAAGGTTTCAACATCACGTACTCCTGCTGAGGATGTAGACGTACACTGGATATTCGTCCCCACAGGAACCGATAATCAATATTATCTCCAGCACATTGAAAGTGGCATGTATATTTCTGCAGCAACCGAAGGTGCACGTGTAAAAGCAGAAACAACTGCTACAGACAAAGCTATCGCATTTAATCTTGTTGAGGTATCTGCAGGTAAGTTCCTCATCCAGAACAGCGATGCAACCAACACCTATCTTGCATGTGATGCTTCAAAGAATGTTATAGGTTCAAAAGATGTAGCGAACACCACCTCTCATTGGAACATAACCCTCGTCGTTGATCATCACAGTGCAGCTATCAAGGCACAACTTGAGATGCTACTCAGCATGGTTTCAAATACGATCACTGAGCTTATTGCATCAACAGAGCCTGAGCTTCAGTTCTATGAAGACATCACAGTTCTTGATGAACAATTACCTCTTTATGCAGCCGAACTATTAAAAGCCAAAGAGATAGTTGTCAATGGAATTAACGAAGGATACGCATTCCTCGACGAGCTCTACGCCATACTTAAGACGTCTTATGACAAGGTTAAGGCGGCTTATCGCAAGGCTATCGCTCTTCCTGAAGCGACAAACGACTCTGAGGTAATGGTTTACTACATCCAGAACCTTGACACAGAAGCCTACGTATATAGTTTTGAAGGAGCTGGCCGATACAATGGCGCACTTCGCACAAGCGAGATGACCGATGCAACAGATCGCAACTATTGGTTCTACCTCCGTCCTGGAGCTGCTGAGAATGAGTACTACATATACAACTGGAAGACAGGTAAGGCTGCAGGTACAAGCAACAATGACTACATCTATATCAATGGCTCTGTTGACCCCACAAGTTATACGATGACAATCAATGAGGATAAAACGGGCTTTATCATCAGCACAACAGATGGTAGTTGGACCTACTCTTCAACTGGTTATGTACAGTCCAAGTCAAGCTCCGCGATATGGAATCTTATCCCCATAGGTAAGTTTGACACGACTAGTATCGAAACCATTATACCTACTACCCCCAGTGGAATCTACTACGACCTCTTGGGTCGCCCAGTAGAGGAACCGACAACAGGAATCTACATCTTCAATGGCCGCAAAGTCATTGTTAAGTAACGGACTACACATAAAAAGGATAGGGGATGGTAAATTTACCATCCCCTATCCTTTTTACGCAATATCTGACATATGCTATATCTTGACAACTCGACTGCCATCAGGCTGCTCCTCAATTATAACCTTTACCGTTTCTTCGGGGAGTAATTCCTCTATGAGTTCAGGCCATTCAATAAAACATAAGCCACGGCCATAGAAGTAATCCTCATAACCCATATCATAAACCTCAGCCAAGCGTTTGATACGATAGAAATCGAAATGGTAAATAGGACGTCCTGAAGGTGTATCATACTCGTTAACGATTGCAAAGGTGGGCGAGTTTACAGTATCAGTTACCCCCATGATTTCACATAGAGCTTTGACAAAAGTGGTTTTTCCTGCTCCCATAGAACCATAGAAAGCAAAGATACGGCTTTGCCCCATCTGCGCGATGAACTCACGCGCTGCATCTTGAAGGCTTTCGATATTCTTGATTATTATCTCCATATATCTACTATTTACAAATTGAAATACTATGTTCTTTTCTTTGGTGTAAGCGTCACAAATGGTATTACCATCTCTTCTAATGATATGCCTCCGTGTTGGAAAGTATCACGATAGTATGATACGTAATGATTGTAATTATTGGGATAGGCAAAGAAATTGTCACCCCAGGCAAAAATATACGATGTACTCACATTGGGGGAAGGAAGAAACACCTTGCGCGGTTCTTTTATTTCGTACACTTCACGCGGGTTATAACCAAGATTCTTACCCAATTTATAGCGCAGGTTAGTATTCACATTACGATCTCCTACGACCTTTATTGGATTATCCACACGTATACTGCCGTGATCTGTGGTGATGACCACCTTATAGTCACTATCTGCCAATAAATCAAAAAGTTCCTTGAGAGGAGAATGACGAAACCACGTCGCAGTAACAGAGCGATAGGCTGCTTCGTCACTGGCCAGCTCACGCAATGTCTTCGACTCAGTACGAGCATGGCTAAGCAAATCGATAAAGTTTACCACCACTACATTAAGATCATAATTGACAAACTGCTTGTATTGCGCCACTAACCGCTCAGCTCCCTGAGCATCATTTATCTTACTGTATGAGAATGTATCGTGACGGCGATAACGGTCTATTTGGGTTCGTATCAAGGTCTCCTCATTGAGATTCTTTCCCTCATCCTCATCCTCATCAACCCACAATTCCGGAAACATCTCTGCGATTTTATTAGGCATTAGGCCTGAGAAGATTGCATTACGTGCATACTGAGTTGCTGTAGGTAAGATACTATAATAGAGTTCCTCGTCATAGGCAAATCCATCAGCAAGCTCATGACTCAGGACCTTCCACTGATCGTAACGAAAATTGTCAAATACAATGAGGAAAACTTTCTCTTTCCTATCGAGAAGAGGGAAGATCCGGTCGCGAAAAAGATACGGAGACAGCAAAGGGATCGAAGACTGAGGTGTATGTGTTGAGACATTAGAGAGATTACGTTTCGGACGACTACTGTCCACATTCAGAGACCTACATTCACCCAGACCATTCATCCAATCCTCATAGTTTCTTCGAACGAATCTTGCAAATAAACTATTAGCCTCCTCTTTTTGCATACGCAACATCTCGCTCATATTGTTATCTGCATGCTCCAGCTCCAGTTCCCAATACACGAGACTCTTATATACCTCCGCCCAATCTTCGGCTGTTGCCGCATTATTTATCTGCATGGCTATGCGCCCCATATTCTGTTGGTAATTGGTATTGGTGGTTTCAGTGATAATCTCCTTTTTATGAATATTCTTCTTAAGTGTGAGCAGTATCTGACTTGGGTTTACAGGTTTGATGAGGTAGTCTGCGATTTTAGCACCAATTGCTTGATTCATAATATCCTCCTCCTCGCTTTTGGTTACCATTACCACGGGCACCGCAGGCTGTACCTCCTTAATGAGGTTCAACGTCTCCAAACCTGTAAGCCCCGGCATATTCTCATCAAGCAAGATCAGGTCATAGTTACATTCACGGCAGCAATCTATGGCATCACGTCCGTTCGTAGCGATGTCAACTTCGTAATCCTTCCCTTTTAGAAAAAGAATATGGGCACGCAAAAGCTCTATCTCGTCGTCAATCCAAAGTAGGGTTCCGTTCTTTGCCATACGAATTCATATTTGTACGCGAAGATAATACTTTCTCATCAAAGAGAATGTTTATTTACCATAAAAGTTTTTAAATTCGTATTCCAAACAAGGACAAGCAGCCAACACACCGATTCAGCAATATTGGGAATAAGAGCCAACAACTCTACTCTTCAAATATTACCTCATCGAGCACGCCCTCTTTATCGGTAAATCCAGGAAGTGTAGCAAAGTGCTGTTCATAGAACTCTGTGTATTCATCAATACTATAATACTTGAGTAGCAGCTCCATATTGCTCTCGCTAATGAGCAAAGCGCGTATTCCACTGAGCTTAGTAGCCATCTCCGGGTCAGCATAGAGGCGATGCATATACTGGTCTGCCTCGGTGAAGGTACGCAATCCCTTAACGTGCAACATGGCAATACCGCCCTGCTTCGAAGTGACGATATCAAAATTACGCACCATAAACTTACTGAAATTGTAACGGGCTACTTCGAAAAGCAATTGATTGTCGTTCACCGTGCCCTCCTCATAGGCCAGTACAAAGACAAAAGGTGTGATGCGCTCTGCATTAAAGGCTGGTCTCAAACTATCGGCCACGACCGATTCGCCACCTGCAACCAAACGCCGACTCCAGATACTGCCCAAAGTCCCAGAGGTGAGCAGACGCCCCTCTTGCATACCTTGAGCTATAAGTCCGGCCAATTCACTGATTTCGTTTTGAGGGTATTTACTTACGACTTCTTTCAATTGTGCAAGGAAATTGGTTTGATCGCCTTGCTGTAAATCACTCATGGCATTGAGGAACATAAATTTGGGACGATGTGCACCAAGCGGATACTTCTCACCCGACAGGGCCGCATTGGCCTTCACCTCACTGAGTGCACCTCTCATATACGCTGTATAAGTAGCCGCGTAGAGAGAGTCCTCGAGATGTTTACCGTGGATAGCATTCTCCGCATAGTCAGCATCGTTTACCGTGAGTGTGTAGTCACTATAGGGAAAGTCCGTGATCAGCAATTGGCGATATTTCTCAGCCACATCCCATCGTTTCCACCGCGAATACATAAGATACATATTATAATATACCTCATCAGTGCGCTCATAGTCAGGGAACTGCATATTGAGTCGCTCAAGAGTATTCTCTGCCAATGCAAAATCTTCCAATTTATCCTTGTAGATGATACCGGCATTAAAGAGAGCCTCTTGCAACAATGCATTTGACTCAGCCATCTGCTCCTCGGTAAAAGGTATCTGTTGCAAGTAATACATACGGTCGTGCGTGTCAGTCACAAGAGTGTCGACAGTCTCTACTACCAAAGAGTCAGTCATCGTTGAGTCTGAGAATTCGGCACTCTCCAGTTCATCCGTATAATCTGTCGATTCAAAATCATCCGCTAACACAGATTTATTGGAACGGCGCCAGTTATCTTCTAGTTTACGACGCCCCCACTTCTGTTGGAAATCTTTCTTACCCTGCGCCACAAGTTGCGTGTTATAGAAGTACCACGACTTATCACCCGTACTCATCTGAGGAGTATTCATCTGAGGTCCCTTGGCTTGGGCAGCGCCCAATGCCTCTTCACGTTGCGCCATCAGGGCAGCCTCCTCTTCAGCCTTCTTGGCCTCTTCCTCTTGACGAATGACTTCAGCAATAATATCATCGATAACTTTATACAACTCTTCTTCAGGAAGTTTAGCAAGATGCTGCAGGCTATCCTGGAGGTCAATCACTACTGTATGCTCAACCAATTCATCAAGGATACTGGAGCGCAGATTCACCACATCGTATTGCTTATGTTCCTTATCTATTAGGCCAATAGCTTCACCATAACAGCGCTGCGCATCCACATACTTTGCCAGGCCCCAGTATATCTCGCCTAATTGTAGCAACAGTATTCCCTTCTCGATACCATTGCGTGTGCTCAGCTCTGCACCTTTCTCGTATTCTTTCACCGCATTTACAGTATCACGTTGCGCCAAATAGATGTTACCCATAGCATAATGCACCTGATCCAAGTAATCCTTATTATTAGGGTCTTTACCCATGCGGTGCAACGTCTTCAGCATCTTGGGAGCGGTAGTCCCACTTACCGTCTCTGTCTGCTGTATACGAGCATTGAATTCCATTTCGTAGGGAGGATTTTGCTTGATAGCCTTCCCGAATGCTTCATAAGCCTGCTGCTTGTTTCCCAGATGCTTATATATCTGTCCTAAGAGATAATATTCGCGTGTTTTCTGTTTCTTCGTACGTCCCGAACGTTTTACAGCCTTCTCCAAATAGGGTAATGCCTCAGCAAAGCGTTCTTGAGCCAAGAGATGCGAAGCCATGATAGCATCGTATTCCTCAGCCAATTGGTAGGGAATGGTATCGCGCTGCATTTGAACCAAGAGGTTCTCCGCTTCATAGTTCCATTCCAATTCCGCATAGCATTGTGCCATGCGCATACGAGCCTCGGCCACAATCTCCGGCTCATCACTGTAGAGACGCGTGATATATGAGAAAGTGCTGGCAGCCTCAAGAAATTCCCCCTTCTGGAACTGAGCTTTACCCATAAGCAGCCATGCATGATGCAGGAAGGGATTATATTCCTTCTTTGCATACCACAGCCTGTCATCCTCGGTAAGCGTACGCCCCGATTTCTTCTTTGGTTTCTGCTTGATTGAATGCAGCTTAATTGCCTTTTGGGATTTCTCTATGGCCTTATCAAAGCTGCCGCTTCCTGCGCTTCGAGTACTCTCCTTACTGACGGTAAAGAGCGGAATCACTTCCATGTAGTTGTCCCTATGCGATTTCTCCTGTGCATCGAGCCCCTCCTTATATGCTTCATGTCCATTATGATACACATTGAAGCGAGTCACAAACGCCTGATAAAACCGCGTCTGCGCTGTGTTCACCTTCGTAGAGCCGCATGCTGTGAGCAGCAGCACCAGTGATATCGTTAAGATATGTACGTATTTCCTCTTCAAATATTACATTCTATACTCTGATATATAGAACTGCATTTTGTAGGTTTTATTGTACTCGTCAATTACCATTATCGAGCAGCATGAACACCTCGTCCTTCAAAACGTCGGGGAGCAATATCTCACGCAGCTCGAGACTCTTGAGCCAATCATCCACTTCGCGCGGGTCCATAGTATAAAGCACCTCACGAAACTCCTCCACAGCATCGTCATCGTACGCATCAGAAGCAGTACCACGGAAGCGGTCAAGCTCCTCATCATCGAAATATTCGATATCGGTACGCAAGGCACGCTTAATCTTCCCCTTCTCACACACCTCATGCTCGCCACAGCACTCCTCACCATCATCCTCTGAGGAGGGCTGCACCTCCTCATCCCCTCCAAGGGAAGATGACAGTTCTACCGATGACTGCCCCTCCTCAAACTGCGGGGAAACCATATCTTCACCATTCTTCTTCCTGACAAAACGCCCAACAAACGATAATGCAACGAGTGCTCCTAAAAATGCTGCGCTATATACTGCTATGTTCATGCTTTTTAATGCTGATTTAGTTATGAATTATGATTTGTCACTTGCCACTGTCAATGCCATTTGTCCATTGCCTAAGGTGTTCCCAAAAGGAAGGGTACGACTTTGTTACCACTTCGGGGTGTTCTATCGTGAGCCCATCGTAGCACAAGGCTGCAGGCGCGAATGCCATCGCCATACGATGGTCGTCATAGGTTGCTATTGTTGGCTGTGGGTCGGGAGCACAACGTGTTCCATCCCATATGAGGCATTCATCACCTTCGGCACGCAGCACAAAACCCAATTTGCGCAATTCTGCAATGAGTGCTGCCACTCGGTCGGTCTCCTTGATGCGCAAACTATGTATTCCTTTATATATATAGGGAATACCCAATAGGCAATGGGTTACGGCCAAGGTTTGTGCTATGTCGGGGCAGTGGGTGAAGTCCAGTTCCGTCAACCCTGAGTTTTGGTTATTGCATTCTGAAAGTCTCAGCCTTGCCCCCTCCTCGATATATTCAGTCCTTACACCCAACGGTTCAAACAACTGTGCCACCACGCGGTCACCTTGTTGGCTGTCTGGCATGAGGCCAGGTAGGATAATCTCCACTTCATGACCATGATGCGTGGCAATGGCAGCCAATTCGTACCAGTACGATGCGGCGCTCCAATCGGCCTCCACGGTAAGAGGAACGTCCTCATATGCACCGGGAGCAACACGTATGGTTTGCTCGTCTGTCCACTCACTCATAGCGCCGTACTTTCGCATAAGTCCAAGGGTAAGCTCTATGTAGGTGCGCGAGGCAATGTTTCCCTTCAGATGAAGTGTCAGCCCATCCATCAGACAGGGGGCTATCATGAGCAAAGCAGAAATGTATTGCGAACTGATACCAGCCTCAATCTCCAGTTCGCCTCCTCGCAGCCGCCTGCCTTTGATACATAGGGGCGGGTATCCCTCCTTATTCACATAGGTGATGTCAGCTCCCAGCTTGCGCAAGGCCTCTACCAATGTACCTATGGGGCGCTGCTGCATACGCTCACTCCCAGTGATAATGGCTTCACCTTCTGAGATGGCAAGATATGCCGTAAGAAATCTCATGGCTGTACCCGTAGCACCTACATCAATGAGTGGTGCTTTAGCTTGCTTTGCCACTACCCCTTGTAGCATGTGATCCGTATCGTCACACACGGCAAGATTGGCAATGGCATATCGCTTCTCGGGGCACAAGGCTTGCAATAGCAACGCACGATTGCTCACACTTTTAGATGCGGGAAGCGTGATGCGGCCCTTCAGTTTAGGGGGTATGTTGAGTGCTATCTGCATCTGTATCGGTCACATTTTTTGACAAAATTAGCATTTTTTGCACTAAAAGACGAAAAAATACAAGAAAAAGTTTGTATGCTTAAAAAAAAGACGTACCTTTGCACCGCAATTGAGCAGCGGGGTGTAGCTCAGCCCGGTTAGAGTACGCGTCTGGGGGGCGTGTGGTCGCTGGTTCGAATCCAGTCACCCCGACTGAGGAAAAGCATTGATAATCTGATGATTGTCGATGCTTTT
>JAEIGA010010718.1_pt1 | contig 13910 bp, 19 predicted proteins | sample 9270691 | NCBI WGS metagenome assembly JAEIGA01 (sample SAMN17057246, study PRJNA624740) | gut metagenome | biome: biome; isolation source: fecal sample | host: Bos grunniens | place: China: Xizang | collected 2019 | reverse complement strand
TATAAATCGTGTAAATCACTACCTAGTCTTGCTAAAACATTTTGTCTAGGCTCGTTACCATCTATAACGTGTAGTTTAAAGTAATAAGGACACGATTTGTAGTCCTCTATACTAGAACGTCTTATTACATCTGGTATCTTTATTTTTAGTTTATCTGCACATTTATCGCACTTAAACTTATTTCTTGTAGAGCAATCTTCACATATTTCAACTCCACATTTAACACATAGGGTTTTATTCTCCCAAGTCAATTCTGTTTTGCAAATCTTACACGTGCTCATTCATTAATTTCTCCTTTCTTCTTAAAGCATTTGTTTTATTTGAACAATCTGTACTACAATGTGTTGTTTTCTTTGAACTATATATCTCGTAGTCCTCACCACACCAAGCACATTTTCTTGTTACCATTGTGTGTTTTATCATTGCTAATCTTCTACATTCACGAGAACAAGCGTGTTCTCCGTGTCCTCTAAAAATACTCTCTTTTAATTGTAAATCTTTTCCACAATGTTTGCAATTAGTTTTTATTCTTTTTGCCTTTGTACTATTATGGAAACAAGCTCTGGAACAGAATTTTTCTGTCCCAAATCTTTGCTTAAACTCTTTCTTACAAAATAAACATTCACTCATATCTTTTTCCCCCAAATATTATTTATATAGTCATTAATTCTAAGTCATTTATTATTAAGTCGTTACCACTTCTTTTACCTTTTGCAAGTAGTATATTTCCGACTTTAGCTTTTTCTTTTATATCTTGGCACTCCCAAGTATTTGCAAATATTAAACATTTTAAAGCTCCGTGTTGATTTGAACCTGTCATAAAGCACATCATCTTACCATTTTTCTGCATATGCTCACGTATTTCTGTAACTTCTATAACTTGTATAGCAACCATATCATCTGTATAATCTGTTATACTACGAACATTATAGTCTTCTAATGGGTGCTTTGTTAAGTACATACCGTATACATCTTTCTCCCATTGCATTTTAACTTTCTCATCATAAGGTAAGTGTTCACATTCTACACCATTTTTAATATCTGTTTTCTTTCTATTTCTCATATTGTATATCCATATGAAATGCTCTCTATTTTCATTTTCAAAATCAAATATACCTGCTTTAGCCATTGCTATTACAACATTCTTTTTTATATACTTTTTAATACCTCTATCTAACATATCCTCAAAACTTGTTATAGGTACTAATTCATTTTGTATATATTTAACTACATCTTCACCTATACCTTTTAAGTAGTTTATAGGTATTCTTATACCTTCTTTAGTTCCTTCAAACTTATAACTACCTTTATTTATGTCTGGTGGCAGTATCTTGATACCTTTTTTCTTACACTCTGCAATAAGTCCTTCTACCTTAGATTGGTCACTTATCTCCGAGTTAAGAAGTGATGCGTACCAATACACAGGGTAATGACATTTTAACCAAGCTGTTTTATATGACAGAACTCCGTAAGATGTACTATGTGATTTGTTGAAAGAATATCCTCCACTAACTGCGTCTTCAATTTCTTTCCAAAGTTCTTCTGCCAAATCAACACTATACCCATTACTGACAGTATCGGCAATAAATTTATTACGTATATCCACATCATCTTTAATCCTCTTATTCTTTCTTATATTATTATCTGCAAAAGCTATATCCCATCCTGCAAAGGTCTTACAATCAAGTAAAAACTGTTCTTGGTAAGTCATAAGACCAACAGTATCTTTCATATACCAATCTCTATCTGGGTGTATTTCAAATTTCTTACCATTACGTCTTGCAACATATTCATTGAAATCTCCAACCCCAGGTCTTATAAGTGCGTTTATTGCTATTAAGTCCTCAAAGGCTTTAGGCTTTTGTTCAATTATCATTGCTCCTTGATTTGCTAATTGGAATACTCCACTTACATCACCTTCTGCTAACATTTCATAGACTTTTTTATCTTCAAAATCTATTGTATCTAGGTCTATATCTATTCCTTCATTTTCTCTAATCATATCAAGAGCATATCTAACAGTAGTTAAGTTCTCAAGTCCAAGTACGTCCATTTTATAGAAACCACAAGCCTCTATCATCTTCTTATCAAATTGAACAACTGGTATAGTTCTGTTACCTGCGTGGTCATTCTCATAAGCACAAGGTGTAAGTGATGTTAACCCATTATAAACTACAAACCCTCCTGCGTGTTTAGACTCGTGAGATATAGTTCCTTCTAATCTAGTTATACAAGATGCTATAAACTCATTATCATCCATAAACTTCTTAAACATAGTTGACTCGTTGTATGCTTGTTCAACAGTTACATCAAGTCTTTTAGGTATAGAACCACTTATTACTGCTATATCTTTTTGACTGAAATCAAAAGCACTTAATATTTTTCTAACAACATTTTTACAAGATAATGTACCATATGCTCTTATACGTGCAACATTGTCCATACCGTGTAAATCTTGAAGATGTTTAAATACGTGTTCTTGGTCTGAGAAGTCAACATCAAGGTCTGGTACTCTTCCTATTGCTAAGAAACGTTCAAACAGTAAGTTATGTGGTACAGGGTCAACATTAGTTATATCCATACAGTAAACAACTTTACTACCTGCTCCAGAACCTCTACCATCCCCAACTAGAACTCCACTTTGTCTAGCGTCTACTATGTAATCGGCAACATTTATGAAGTAACCAGAGTAACCAGTTTTACTTATTACATCTAATTCATTAACTATATCTCTTCTGATTTGTGCTCTATTTGGATAATCTTTAGGGTATTTCTTCTCGAAACCTTCCCAAGTTTTCTCTGCTAAATAATCATCTTCACTCATACCGTTAAGTTTAGGGTAATGTGGTAAGAAGTTACCTTTTATTACTTTTGCATTACATTTGTTTGCTACATCTGCCGTATTAAGTAATGACTCCATTATAGCAACTTTTTCTTCATTTGAATAACCAACATAAGTTTCAATCATTTCTTGTACTGATTTACACCAATAGTCGTGAGTTGGGAACTTAAATCTTTTTTCACTATTCATCTTTTGACCAACTTGTAAAGCAAGTAATACTTCGTGTATTGGAGCGTCTTCTTTTCTTACATAATGTATATCATTTGTAGATATTAATGGTATGTTTAATTCTCTACTAAGTTTTATTAACTCTTTATTCATAATCCATTGGTCTGGTATATCATTTGGTTGTATCTCTAAATAGAAGTCTTCACCAAATTCTCTATGGTATCTTAGAACCTCTGAACGAGCCTCTGACACGTTATCAAGTGTTGCTTGACCAATTACTCCACCTATACACGCAGAGCTTATTACAAGTCCTTCTTTTAACTCTGAAAGCATTTCAAAATTAACGTGTGGTTTACGATAGAAATTCTCTTTAAATGCTCTAGCTTGTAGCTTATACATATTTTGAAGACCTACCTGGTCTTTAGCAAATACTATGATGTGATAACCCTGGTCTTCTTTACACGCAGTAGAGCTTTTGCTCATATAAAATTCACATCCAAGAATAGGTTTTATACCTTCTTCTTCACACACTTTTTCAAACTCATAATGTCCACCCATAGATGCGTGGTCTGTTATTGCTATGAACTCTTGACCAAGTTCTTTTGCTCTTTTTACTAATTCTTTTATCTTACTCATACCATCTAATGTAGAGTATTCTGTATGGACGTGTAAATGTCCAAATCCTTTAACTATATTACTCATTTTCTTCTCCTCCATATTCACATTGATTACACGTTACGTCTTGTTTGTAACATCCATATCCACATATATCAAAATAATCACACTCGGCACAACAATCTTCACAATCACTTGTCCAAAGTTTAATTGGAAATCTTTTATAAATCTTTCTCATAATTAACAAAAGAAGTAGATTACTCTACTTCTTCCTCCATTTGTGGTTGTTGTAATTGTATGTTAGTTGCAAATCTACCTTTGCCATCTGCTATTATTGATGGGAAACCTCCCCATATTATATCAAGCATAGCTTTCTCAAGTTGTATAGCCTCTTCACCAGTTGCTATTTTTCTTGAACCACCATCAACTTCTTTAATCCATAATTCAGTTTGTCCGTTCTCTTTTACGATACGATTGAACCCACAGATTAATATATTACGTTCTTCTGATAAAAACCAAATTGTGTTCATAATAAATACTCCTTTAGTTACGATTTGTTACTTATATTATACTACATCTTTGTTATTATTTTCAAGTTTTTCTATTTCCTTCTCTATTAACCATAACAAACCATAGTTAACCATATCTTTTATAGTATCATCTATTTTCTCATCAGTAACTAATTGTTTTCTAGCTTTCAATAATGATGTTACTCTGTTAACTTTATCAGTTATTCTTACTGCAAAACTTACGTCACCAAACTTTTTATATGTATCTGATACGCTATCACCATAATCATTATTCTTTGCCACGTATATTTCACGTAACTCTTTCACTATTGAGTCATATATTTCTACTTTGTTCATTATAATATTCTCTCCCTTTGTTCGTATAATCTTTTTAATTCTGTTATTTCACAACTTCCTGGGTCTAACCCATCTGGCATTTTTATAAACCATTGATTTGCTTTATATCTCATCATATCAATAGCCTTTTTAGTTGCATTTATTCCTGCCTCATCGCCATCATAACTCCAAATAACATCTTTACCACTTCTAAGTAATGTTCGATATTGTTCTTCTGTTAGATGTGCACCAAAAGTACATACGGCATTTTCAAAACCTGCCTCATACCACTTCCATACATCAAACATACCTTCACATACTATTATTTCTCCATATCCTTTACAAGAGTCTATGTTATAAAGTATTTGACCAGTTTCCATTGTATGTGGTGCGTGAAACCACTTTGGATTATCATTGGCACGTATTTTACGTAACGATACACCAATTTTTAAATCATCTATAATAATAGGTATGACAAGTCTTTCGTAAAGTTTAAATGTACCTCCACTTTTCTTATCAACCTCAATTTCCTTAGTATATGTTAAATCAAAGTGTCTTAAAGTTTCTTCTTTAAAGTTTCTAAACTTTTTAACTGAGCTAAGTTCTGCTTTTGGTATGTATTCCTCTGTAATTTTCTTAGTTCTTCTCTTTGATTTAATATATTTCATAAATCTTTCAACTTCTTTTAAATAGTCATTTTTGCGTTCTGCTATGATGAGGTTATCTATGTCTATTCCAAGTATTTCTGCTACTTTATTTACGGCTTGAGGAAAGGGAACGTCCTCTACCTTCTCGACAAAAGTAAAGACATCCCCTGCTCCACATTCACTATTTGTGTGACAAGCCCAAAGAAATTCCTCATTAACCACGAACGCAGTTGGGTTATCCCCTTTATGTATAGGACAAGCACAACGTATGTATTCACCGAAGTACTTGAAGTCTACATTGTAATAATTAAGTATACGTTCTACATCCATATTATCTTTTATTACACTTACTGCGTCCATTTTAATTCCTCCTTATTTTGTTACATCTTTTATATGTCTTATTGCTAATAATATAGCCTCTTCAAATGTTTTACATTTTTCAAGTTCTTCTTCAAATCTATCTGCTCTCTTTTTATCTTCATCAGATAGTCTTTCATATAATTCTTCTGGTTTGTTGTTTAATATTTCATTTATTGCTTTGCTTTCTATATCTCTTTTCATAGCACCAACTATAATTTGGTTTATTTCCCCTATTAAGTCACTTATCTCTTCTGACTCTTCGTTATTTAATACTTCTTCTATTACTTCGTTTATTCCACATCTGAACTTTATGTTAGCTCCGTCATCATTTTTCTTTATTGCCATTTCTAATCTTAATACTTCCTTCATTATATTATCTCCTTATTCTTATAAATTTATACTTCTCTTATTGTTACGATTTGGTTGTCAAATTGTAAGTTTATAGGTGCTACATCACTTTCACCGTTACGTTGGTAAGCTATCTTTATTTGTCTATTACCAAGTAATTTACTATCTCTAGCAATTTGTTCATCAGTTTTAGCATATAAGAACATTAACTTAGTTGCAAGTTGTAATATTCTATCCGAACCTGCGACATTTCCTGCTCCTTTTTCAGTTCCTTTTTCATCATTTCTATTTTCTTGTACTGCCGAATATACAGGTATTTTAAGTAACCCTGCTATATCTTTAAGTGTAGATGTAAAGAAACCTAATGCCTGGTATTCTTTGATTTGTTGTAGTGAGTTACCTTGACTTGCAGGAACTTTTATATAATCGAAAAACAATGCTTGTATATTATACTTCGATTTGTATTGCTTTGCAAGTGCAGTAACTTTTTCTGAACTAAAGTTAGGCATATATACGTGATAATAAGGTGCATTTTTAATCTTATCAACTGCCTCTTTAATCTTACTTATCTTTTCTTTGCTCGTACCATATTCAGTATCTACTGCAAATAATCCAGTAACTATTTCGTGAACAGGTATACCAGTTATCATTGAGGTAATTCTATCTTCTTGTTCCTCACTTGTCATTTCTGTATCTATATAAAGTACAGGTAAATCATCTCTTATAGCAAAGTTTTTCGCCCAAGTAGATAATACAACTGATTTACCCATCTTTGCTCTAGCACAAACTATAATTAAATCACCTGCTTGTCCACCATTTGTAACTCTATCAAATACTGTCCATCCTACTTGAAGTCCTGCAACTAATGTTGGTCTTTCTGCTCTTTCTTTTAATCTTCTTTCTAAATCAGTACCCATCTTATATACAGATGTTTCATTTACGGCACTATTTGCTATTTCAGTTATCTTATTTTCTATCTTACCCACTAATTCACTTGGGTTAAGTGTCTCACTCTCATCAGATAACATAAAGTTTTTAGCATTTTCACATACATCATATAATTCTTTTCTAGCGTATGTTTGCTTTATCTTATCACAGAATATTTTTAAGTTACTTCTATCTATACTCATTAAAGATATATCTTCTAAGTAACCTAATCCACCAAAATTCTCAATCTCTTCCTTCGCTTTTTTATCTGTAATTACTTCCACTATTGAAAGTGGCGAAGGTTTCATCCCCTTAGAATACAAATACATCATTGCAGTAAACATATGTCTGTGAGCAGGTATAGTAAAGTGTTGAGAGAACACTTCGTTCCCTTCAACCTCTACTAATAAATCTGGGTTATTCAGACATAGACTCAATAATGAACGTTCACTTGTAGGGTTGTTAATTATGTGTACCATTTAATCACCCCTTATGTCATTTTTAGTCAAATATACTAGTGTCTATTTTCATTTCTCTAGGTTTCATTTTATCCTTATTACTTACTTCTCCTAGTCCATAATCAGAGAACTTATATTTATCTAACGCCTCTGTTTGTTTGATTTGTTTTTCTTTACTTTTTAATTTCGCTAACACTTTGTTCATTTCATAAACTATAAAACCAAATGAGTATATTCCATTTTCTGGTTGGTTCTCAACACAGTAATTTATAACACTCTCTATCTCTTCGTGAGTGTAACCTACATTCAACAAGTTCTTAGCATTTTTAACTGCTATCATTATGTCCTTGTTAGTATATCTAAGTCCAGTTTTGTTATAAAATAAAAGGACAAGCTCTTTTGCACTTGTCCCTATTGCTTTGTTACTCATCTATCTTATAAACCTATTTCTTCATCTTTATCATTTGATTTGTTAGCAAATACTTCTTCTGGACTCTTTCCACTCATTAATTGTATAACTTGGTCTTTTGTAGGTTTTTTGAATACTTCATCAAATGGTTTTAATTCTCTAGTTTGTTCAACTTGCTCTGGTGATAATTCACTTGGAGCACAAGGTAATAATGTGTAAGTCACATCTGTTGAACCTGCATTTTGAGTCTTAACCTTTATGTTATATCCTTTTATATTACCTATTTCTTCGTGTAATGCGTGTAATTGAGTAAAGAATGTTTTTCCTTGCTCTAATATTTCAACGTTACCTGTATTTAAGTTTAATACGTGCATAGCAAACTTTCTGTTACTTGAGTAGCTTGGTTTCATCCCTGCTTGTCTTGATGCTTTTATAGCCTCACATACAGGACAATCTGCTCCTATACAAGATACATTTCTCTTAGCTTGTGCTATCCAATGTGCCCATCTTACAAATGGCTCATCATCTAAAAATCTTAATTCAGTAACTCCGTTTTGTAACTTAGTAAATTCAGTTTTTCCTGTGTTCATTTGTGGGTCTCTTAATACTTCATCCCATCCTCCGAACATTTGTAAATCCATTGTTTTAGTTGTTGTCTTCATAATCACGTTTCTCCTTTAGAATTAAATTTATAAAATTATTTATATCAAGTCCACTCACTTCTCTGTTTCTTACAGTATTTAACACATTGGACTTAATTAACTCATTTTGAGGGTTGGCAAAGTAGGTAATTATATCCAACTCCTCTCCTTCATTATACTTCATTTTCAAAAACTGTTCAATACTTTTAAAGTGAATTGGTACTGCTTTTTCTTTTACTCTGTGAAACAAATCTAGTTTATGATTTGTACCAATTAAGCCTTTTGAACAGGTTAAAGATGCGTCTAACACCCTTAAAAAGTGCTCTGAATTGTGCAAAATGTATAATGCACCATATACTTTATTATATTTTCTAGTCTTTTTTAAGTCATTTTCTTTTAAAGCACAGTATTTACCTTTAATATCATACATTACTGCACCATTTATGTATGCAAAACATACAAATTCAAGTGGAAGTTTGAGTTGCTTTTGATAATCTTCATCAAGCAACTCGTTGTAAAGAAATACTACTCTTCGCAAACTACTTCCTCATCCTTTTCTGTATCATATTTAGATTGAATACGCTCTAAACTTGCAAATGCTTGTTTAACATCACGTAATTCTTCCTTCTTAACTCTTAGATATTCTTCTGTTTCTGCTATTCTTTCAGTTAATTCCTTTACCATTTCTCCTAATTCTAACACTTGTTTCTTAAACATATTAACTCTCCTTCAATAATTTTTTTATTTCTACTAATTCAAGTAATTTTTCGTGTGGTAATCTCATATCTATGTTGATTTGTTTTAACCAAGAGTTTACCGTGTGGTAATGTACGTCTAATTCACTTGCTATATCTCTTATTGACATTCCTTCTTCAACGTACATTTTGTGGAGAATGTCTTCTATGCACTCTCCACGTTGTAATTCTAAATACTTCATAGCCAAAGTTTTATTCTCTAGCTTTTTCAACTTATCACTTCCATTCTTGAGTCATTACTATCTCATTTCCAAAATCTAGTATAGTTTCATTATACACTATTTCTCCATTAATGTGATTAAGTAACTTCCAAATAGCGTGAGAAGTTATTGCTAAAGCACTTGGTAATACTGTTTGAGATACACCACAAGCACTTACTTCTGCCTCATCATCAGTATAGAATGTTTCTTCATATCTCTTAGTTTGACTTCTATCTTTAGGGTCTACAACATATATCCTACCACCACGTAAGTCCATACGTGTTTCTATTAATAAATCTATATTTGGATTATTTTTTATAGATTTTAGATATATCTCTTTACGAGATTTCATAGTATCTGTTAGAACAAATACAATCCCTTGTAATGGCTCACCTCCTTCTAACTTAGTATTTCTAGCTTTGATAGTGTAGCCAGTAAACATACGGATTATATTTCTTATAGATAATGCTTTATTTTTATCTATATCTCTAAGTCCAAACATTTGATTTGGTAAGTTGTGCATACCTACCTCATCAAAATCATACACATTTATATTTGTGATACCCATTTTAGCAAGAGAAAAAGCGACCCAACTACCTGTCGCTCCTGCTCCTATTATATGTATAGGTGTTTTAAACTCACTTGGGTCTAAAACATTTATTTGTCTTGAAAAATCATTTTGCATATTCATTATTATATCTCTCCTTGTAAGTAATTTTGGTATTCTTCTATAAATTTATAACAATATTCTTCTATTAAGTCATCAAGTTCATAAGTTCCATACGAACCTAAATCATAATCTTCTATCATATCTTGTGAAGTTCCACCCATTTCAATATGTTCCATTAACATAAATACTTCTTTTTCTGATAAAGTATCGAAAAATTGGTTAATATCACTTATTTTTTCCTTTTCTTCGCTTTTTGTTTCTTTTTTTTTAGAGTATGAAGTATCATATCCATCCCAATTATACCAACTACCTTGATAAGTATTAGTATTATTGTTAGTCCAAGTCTTAAATTCTTTCTTTTTAACCTTCTCTTTTATATCAAGTTCAACTTCTTTAACTAAATCATTAGATACCATAGTTAATTCATTTAATTTTGCACTAAGTATATTTATCTGATTTGTTATAGTCTCTATCTTAATCCTTACATCTTCATCATAGATAACATCAAATTTCATATTCTCATAAAGTACACCAACTTCATAATCATATATATCTATCTTAAAATCACCTTTCTTATTACCTATGATACGTATAAAGAAGTTATTCTCATTTTCCAGGAATGTTTCCATTTGTTTATCATCTTGTCCAGATGGTGATGTAGACATATTTACGTGTGAATGACCCCATACACGCATATTATTCCATATATCCATACCATTATCTTGTTGCATTAACTCCATAGCAAACTCATTTAAACCTTCTGGTGTTATCTCTGTTGTAGTAGAGTGTACCTCTTGTTTAAATAAGAACACATCAGTAATCATATATTTCTTATTACCGACCTTTTCGGCAGTACCAAGCCAACCTATTTCTAGGCTAGATTGGCGTATATACTCCTTCATTTTATCTAAAGCTATATTATCTATATAAAGTTTAGGTTCACAACCTTTTATTATTTTAGTATTCATTATTCTTCATCCTCCTCTTCTTCTTCTTCATAGCAATCATCACATAATCCATTATTATCACAAGAACAATCATCGCAATAACATTCATTGCAACTATCACATATAAATGTATCTTTTTTATACTCCCATTCTTCACATCCATCACAATATCTAAACTTCTCATCACGACAATCATCACAATAGTATTCGTCTTTTATGTATGTTACATCGTCTCTATGATGTAACTCATCACATTCATAACAATATATATAATCATCATCTCTACAACTTTGACATACATATTCATTAGCACTTTTCACCCAATAAGCGTGGTCTCCACACATAACACTTCCACATTCACAGTAGTAAGCGTCATCTCTATTCATTTCTTCTTCACAGAAATCACAACAAGTGTAATCTTTTTTCTCATATGGATTATCTATGTCGTTTCCATCTTCATCTATACAATCCCAATTACCTATGTGTTCACCTGCTGGGTCATTTGTATTAACTTGTTGTAAGAAGTTTAGCACTACTATAAATGATGCGTATATCTCACCTTCATTCATATTGTAAGTAAGCATTGAACCTGCATCACCCCAACAAGCATTACCAGTTTCACCGTTTACGTGTGGATGTGGGTCTGCACTTGACCAGTAACTTCTTCTGTTGTAATCACTATCTAATCCAAATATCCTACAACGCATACCTCTATAATCAAATTCTAATCTATACTTATTACCTTTAAATCTATTAAAATCTTCATCAAATATATCTATGTAATCAGTAAATACACTTAATATATTTCCATTTATCTCTGCATTTTCTACATACTTATGTTGTAATAAAGCGTTTATATCACTTGTAAAGTCTCTCTCATTTTTGTATTCTCTTATTGCTTTTAATCTTACCATAGCCTCTTTCATTCTTTTGTAGTTTCTATTGATATGCTCTATACCATTTCTAACATTATCTTCACAATTTCTTATAGTGCTTTCAAGGTCTCTTATCTCACTATTATTATCAACCTCAAATATTCTGTTCATAACTTCATTTATATTATCAATTTTATTATCTTTTCCACTCATTTTGTTTTCCTCCACGTTTTCTTTCACTAATTTAAGGTTTCTTATGCTATGCTTACCTTCAAACTCATTAAGCATAACACCCATTAATTTGTCACCTAGAAAGTCTAAATCTATTACTGTACCTACATCACCTACATACATTCCCATATGTTGGTCTTTAATTCTTATAACTTTATCTCCTATTTTAAATTCACGTTGACTCATCACGTAACCTCCTAAAATTTATTCAAAGCACTTATGTACTTTAAAAAGAGCACAACCTAGGGTAAAAAAAGTAAACTGATAAAGATGTGATAATTGAACTCCCCCGATATGCGTTGTGTTAAAATTAAAATACATAAGTAAAGAGCCTACCAAGTGGTAGACTCTATATATTATCCTTGTATTCTTGCTATTAACTTTTCTAAGTAATCTGCTTTCTTTTTATGCTCCATTGCAATTTCTATCCAAGTATTGTAGCTTTTCATTTCTTCTTCATATTCTTCTTTAAGTATGTCTAGTGCCATCTTGTGAGTACATCCACAAGTAGTTTCTTCTTTAACTTCTTGTATGTCAACTGCCTCAACTGTCTCAACTTCACTATTAACCTTATCATATACTGATGTGAATGTTTCTATATCAAAACATAATTCTTCACCTTGATACTCAACAACTATAACTCCATACTCATTAACCTTAACCATATCATCACTTAATGCTTGTGGTAAGTTATATCCTAATAATATGTATCTTTCTTCTTCTGTAAATGTTGACTTATAAACATTAGCATTACCTTTTATCATTTTCATAGCCACTAATAAGTTACCTCCATTTATTTCTTCATCTAAACTTATCTTGTTACCATCTAATCTTATCTCGTGATTAGATACTTCAACTCCTGCCATATCTAATAACTCTCTAGCAGTAGCACCTTCTTCATACACTACTTCTTGTAATCTACCTGGCATAACGCCTACTTTTATAGTAGACGCATTACCTTTTATCATTTTCATAGCAACTAATAACTTTCCATTTTCTACTGCCATATCTAAATCTATCTTTTCTCCATCAAGTCTTACTTCGTGGTTAGATATTTCAACACCTGCTATTTCAAATATTTTTCTTGCACTTGTTTTGTGTTCAACAACTACCTCTTGTAATCTTCCTGGCATAACTCCAACTTTTAATGTTAACATAATTTTTTCCTCCTATCGTGAGTACGACCACTCACACCTTAATAAATTTTATTGTATTGTTTTGTATGGTATTTATTAAATACCTAATTCCACCCACTTACCAATTAAGCAAATTGATAGTCAAGATATTTAATCTTTTTTAATCACTCTTTCATTCTCACCCATAACTGGTGCATTTATTAATTCGTAGGCAACCCAAATGCCACCTACAATCCAAGTTATTAAAATAACTGTTCCAAACATCCATCTACTGCCTTTCCTAGTTTATATAATATAAACGCTACGAATAAGTTCACAAAGTAAACAACCCATAACATTAAATTCATATTTAAAGTAAACACTCCTGTCTTTAGTATGATTAGTGATGTACACAAACCATATGCGACAGGTAATAAAAATTCAAATCTAAGCATTTTGTCAACTCCCTCCTTATGCTCGTAATTTTATTATAACAAACAAGTTATGTTTTTACTTGTAATTTTTTCTTTCATAACTTATTTTTTATATAAATTACTTACACCCTATTCCTGTTTTTTTTATTTTTTTTATATTCGTAAATGGGAGCGGTAGCGACCTCGTAAAAAGGTATAATCGAAGTGGTAAGCTAGGTTGCGTAGCACGATAAGTTAAGTGATACAATTACCAGGTATGTGATAATGATGTGGTAAGTACGTTATATAACGTATAATCGAAGTGTGTATATGATAACGATAGATTATTACTACAAATAACATATGGTCAACGTGAATAAAAACGTGAAGAACGTGTATAAACGTGAACTAATCCTAAACATATAATAGAGTAACTTTTTGCGT
>JAEIGA010010717.1_pt1 | contig 13912 bp, 11 predicted proteins | sample 9270691 | NCBI WGS metagenome assembly JAEIGA01 (sample SAMN17057246, study PRJNA624740) | gut metagenome | biome: biome; isolation source: fecal sample | host: Bos grunniens | place: China: Xizang | collected 2019 | reverse complement strand
AATTAACTGTCGTTTGGCGGAGATAGCGCTCAAAACGGAAGAATTTCAACGCAAGAATGAAGCGTTCCTGCAGCAAAGTAAAGAATTCCAGCAGCAAAAAGAGGAATTCCAACGCAAGAGTGAGGAGTTAAATCACAAGACTGAAGAATTCCAACGCAAGTCAGAAAAATTGCGACTTGAAAAAGAAAAAATGAATGTGGAATATCAAAAGATATTTGCTGAAAAACATGCGATGGCAAAGGCTCTTTTACAAGATGGAGTTGCAATAGAAGTTATTGCCAAGAATTTTGGTCTTTCTGTAGAGGAAATCAGAGCATTGTGAAAATTTGTTAATGGTAAAAAACATTAGAGTAAAAAAAATCCCGCCTTGGCGGGATTCTTTAATTTTATTGGAGAGATTACTGGAGCATGATTGGGTGAGTAGTAAGAATTTTATTGGCACGGACTCGAACAATGTAACTCCCTTTTGCGAGAGAACTTAAATTAAAGGATGTTGAGCCTGCTTTTAAAATCCCATTATAAAGTTTAGCAACGCAGAATCCGTTTAGTCCAAATATTTCAATAGAGATATTTTCAGTTTTGTTTGCATTTATTTGTAAGGTGTTATTTATGACATTCATCTGCAAATTTTTGAAATTTTTGTGAACATCTTTTATTGCTGTAGTATTGCCAACATAGTTTTCATTGTTAAATACGATTTTAATTTCAGGAAGCATTTCTTCTGTATTTTCAAAAGAACGCCCAAAGGCATCGTATTTGTCTTCGTTGAAGTTCCAAAGAGTGTCTGTGCCAGCAATGAAATCATCATAAATGAGTGTTCCTGTGTAACCGGCAGCATAGTTAGCGATTATGGTGCTTAAAGTTTTGTTTCTGTCTGTTAAGCCAGAAATATCAAAGGAACAAGTTTTCTTTTCACCGGCTGGCACTACGCAAGAGCCGTCAGTTTCTGTCCAAGTCCAAGCGTCTGTGAGTTTGAAAATAAGGTATAAGTCTGCATCTTCAGAGCCATTATTTTTCACAGTGAATGTGAGAGTATTGGCACTTGAAAGATCGAATGTTTTTTGGTATTCAATTTGAGCATTATCGGCGCCATAAGTGACAGCCATCATGCCGTTGCCTGTTGATTCTTCAATTGAGACATCTTTGATTTTTATAGATGCTTCTTCTTTTGCTGCTAATACTTTCATGGCTTCAAGAGCTGGTTCTATGGTGTAAGTGTAACCGCCAAAGTTTGCTTCGGTTTTATCACCAATGTATTGCCAAGCAAGAGCGCCAGCGTAACCACCATCAAAAGCATTGCGGTAGGCTTGTTCTGCTGTGATTTCTGTTTTGGCAGCCATGCTTGCTGTGTAAGTGGCGCCAGCCCAACCACTTGCTGGGAATTCACCAATAATCATTGGTTTTGCATCATAGCCATAGGTGGTTTGTAATTGTGCTGCCGTGTTTACAAAAGGAGAAACTGCATCTGCTTGGTAATAAGGGTAGTAATGAGTTTGGAAAAAGTCAAGTGTTCCGTTTGATTCACCACCAGCTGCAATGAGTTCTGAATCGTTCCACCATTTTTGATATTGAATGTTTACGCTGCCAGTGGAAACGAGTAATTCAGGGTTTTCGGTATGAATCGCAGCGGCAATTTTGTTTGTGAATTTCTGAAGTGTTGCTTTTTCCAATTTTTCAGTGGTCCAGCCAACATTTGTCATGCCTTCTGGTTCGTTGAAGACTTCCCAAGTCATGAGTGCGTTGTGATTACCAATTGTTTTTACTACAGGAATTAAAACGTTGTTGATAAATGCGCTTGTGCCTTCGTCGGTGAAGAGTTTTTTGTTGGCTTCAATGTCTAATTTTTCATTGTAAAGCCCCCATTGATTTGGTTCCATTAGGTTGTGGCTAAATAAGCACATGGAAACCATAACGCCGTATTCTTCGGCAATGTCGAGAGCTTTTTTCATATTGGCGATGGTGTTTTCTTTTAAGCCGGTTACTAAATGAGTGGTTTCGTCAATAGCAGGGCTTTGGCTCATGTTGTTGAAAAGCCACCAACGAATAGCGTTTCCGCCAGCAGCACGTGTGCCTTCAACAGCTTTTCTCCAAGCGTTTTCGTTTAAAGGAGAATCGCCAACATCAGAGTTGTAATCTGACCAAGCTAAGTTAGTGCCAGAAAAGAAAATCTTTTTACCGTTATAAAGAATGTCGGTTCCGCTTACGGTTAAACCAGGCGCGGCATAAGCAGAAATTCCAATAATGGATGTGGCTAAAATAGCCTTTAAAATTTTATTCATACAAATCTCCAAACAAACCCCATAATGGGGGTATTTTTTAAATCTAATTTATTTGAAGTTAGAAGTTGTTTTTATTTTCATTACATAAAGGTTTGTCGACCAATTGCCAAAGGCAATTGCCATTCCTTTAGAACAGGGTTTTAGTTTTTGCGATTTTGTTGTGTTTATTTTTGTTGATAATTTCTAATTTTTTGTTGTTCAACAAAGGATTTTTATGTCGAAATTGATGCGTTCTGTTTCTGGTATTAGAGGTGTTGTGGGTGATTCGCTTACACCTCAGGTTTTGTTTTCGCACACTAAGGCGTTTCTTGAAATTACAAATGCGAAAAAAATTGTGATTGGTCGAGATAGTCGCCCAACGGGCGAAGCGATTGTGCATATGGTTTCGGGTTTTTGTCGCCTTTGTGGAGTGGATGTGATTGACGCTGGTCTTGCGACTACGCCATCTGTTGAAATTTTGGTGACAGAATTGAAAGCTGATGCTGGGATTATTATTACGGCAAGTCATAATCCGCTTGAATGGAACGCGTTAAAGTTTTTGAATGCTAAGGGTTTGTTTCTTGGTCCAGACGACGTGAAAAAACTTTTTGCTTTGGCTGATGAAGGTAATTTTTCGTTCCCTGATTATAAAGAAATGGGCACGTATGAATTTTTAGAAGATGCGGATTCAGTGCATATTCAAGGAACGCTTGCTATTCCGTTTGTTGATGTACAAGCCATTCGTAAGGCGAAATTTAAAGTGGCAATTGATGCGGTGAATGGCGCTGGTTCTTTGATTGTGCCACGTTTGCTTGAAGAACTTGGTTGCGATGTGGTGCGTGTGCATTGTTCTCCGGATGGAAATTTTCCACGTGGCGCTGAACCGATTCCAGAGCATTTGGGCGATTTGTCGAAAGTGGTTCTTGAAAATAATTGCGCTGTTGGTTTTGCACTTGACCCTGATGCAGATCGTTGTGCGATTGTGTGTGGTGAAGGTAGAGCGATTGGTGAAGAGTATACGCTTGCTATTGCTACGGAAGAAGTTCTTTCAAAAAAGCCAGGGAATGTTTGCATTAACCTTTCTACTAGCCGCATGAACGAAGATGTGGCTGAAAAATATGGTTGCAAGTGTTCAAGAGCGAAAGTGGGTGAAATTAATGTGAGCTTACAGATGATGGAAGAATCTTGCGTGATTGGTGGCGAAGGTAATGGTGGCGTTATTTTGCCTGCTTTGCATTATGGTAGAGATTCTTTAGTGGCTGTGGCTCTTGTGCTTTCCTGGATGGCACATCATAATGGCGGTCCGGAAAAATTTGTGAAGGAAAATCCAAGTTATGCGATGCCTAAAAAGAAATTTGAATTGGGCTCTAAATCGGTTGCTGAAATTTTGCCTTTAGTAAAGCAAGAATTTTCTGGCTGGAATTCAGATGAACGTGATGGCCTTTGGTTGTCTCATGAAAAGTCCTGGGTGCATGTGCGCGCTTCAAATACAGAGCCTGTGATTCGCGTGATTGCAGAGGCTTCAACACAAGAAGAAGCAGAACGCCTTTGTACTCAGGTTGAAAAATTGATTTGATATAAAGTCCGTTTTTAGCTTTAAAAAAAAGAGAAAAATCCTCCGAAGATTCGGAGGATTTTCTGTGTATTATGGGTGTTTATTTGAGAGAACTTAGAATTGATCAAAGAAGTTGTAGACTTCTTTTGGAACCCAGGTATTCTGCCAGTTGCCTTCGTCGTAAGCAGTCCATTGGTGGCCACCATTCCATGTGCAGAGTTTTACTGGGAATCTTGGATCTACATTTTTAAAGTCATAGCAAACATGAGGGCCATAACCAGGGTATTTTTCTGCTTTTTCACCGCGAGCATCGGTTCCGTCTGGGCCATTATTGGCAAGTATTCTGTCAACAGAACTATCTACACGATCATAAGAGCAAAGACCATCTTGTGTCCCGTGGACATCCATCCAAGCGATTGGTTTGCCTGCATTTTGTGGGATATAAATATTCCAATCAGCTACAGCGTAAACGGCTACAGCACGAATGCGATGCTGGAATACTTGAGCAAGAGAGTTTGTAACCATAGAACCAAAACTAAAGCCTGTTACAAATACACGAGAAGTATCGATACAATAGTTTTCTTCAAGAAGTGTTAATAGTTCATCAAAGAAAATATGGTCTTTATTGTCGCTTGTGCGCCATGGCATGCCATCGGTATCACCACGAGGGGCTACAAAAATAAATTCATTGTTTTTATCTAGTTCTTGTTGACCATAATATGGAGATGGGTGGTCTTGATCTGGTGTGTGGTAAGTAAAGTCTTCTGCGTTACTACCCATACAATGCATTGCAAAAAGAATTTTATATGGTTTTTTGTTGTCGTAATTTTTGGGTAAAGTGACCCAGTATTCACGATTTAGGCCAGCGCTATTTAAACTGTATTTTTTAGCATTCGGGTTAGAGCCTACTTCTTGAAGTTTTGAAGTTACACCACAGCCTTTACTTGGAGTAGGGCTATTTTTAAGTGCATAGCCAAAAGCGTAAGTTTGTTCTTTAAATGTTTTGCTTAAAATAAGTGTAAGTGTGGTGTCAAGGTTTGTGAGTGCTACTCGCAATGTGTCATAACCATCAGCTGTTACTTCTAAAGTTTCAGCTAAACTCTTTTTTAAAACTTTAGCGTGACTTGCAAAAGCCATAACAGAAGATTTGTTTCCGTCAGAAGTAAAGCGGATAGTTTCTTGTGCAGACCCCATTTTTACGCGGGCAAGGTAATTGCCTTTTGATTTTACAGTTTGAGAGAGGTCTAAAGAACCCTGGCCTTGCAATGTTTCACTAAAAATTTGGTTACCGACAAAGTCAAAAATTTTAATTTGTAAAGGAGAACCGTTTGATTGAGAATAATTTAAAATACTGCCGTTTAAACTAAAATTGCTTGGCATTTTTGAACTAAGCTGAATAGCATTACTACCATTTTCTTCGCCAGAAAGCACAAATTTACCTTGGTTATCGGTAAAAGTTTCGTTTCCAGAAACAGTAAGATGGACTTTTGCATTTTGAACAGCTTGTCCATCGGTATTATTAACGGTCCCCTGGAGCGTGTAGGCATGGCAATAAAGGCTTGCGGCAAAAGTTAAAAACAAAGCCGTGAAGTTCTTTTTCATTTTTTCTCCTTTTAACCCAAATACTTAAACAAAAAATAAAGTCTATTTGACTAAAAAATACTCAAGTATTTGCTTTTTTTGTGGATTATTTATCCACAAAAGTATGTTCTTGAATTTTTGAGCGTTTTGGGTATAAAATAAAACCCTTCTCCGAAAAAATCGGAGAAGGGTTTTTATGATTTAAAGATTTCTCTTATAAACCCATAGCTTCTTTCATACCATCAATTAATTTGCCATTTTCAAATAGCGAGAATCCGCCTTCATAACCCCAGTGTTGCATTGGAATCTGAAGTGTATCGCTAATTTCGTGCATAGCGCGCATATAGTTCAAACGAGATTCTGTATCTGCGCGTAAGCCGTATGCTCCGTATTCGTTAATAATAATAGGAACGTTATTGGTGACTGCCCACTTTTTAGCAGGAAGAATCAAGTTGATAATATATTCTTTGCTACCCGTTTTGTAGTAGTTCTTTACAGCGGTCTTTACCCAGCTTGCGGTATTTTTCCTTACACCGAAATCAGAAGAGAATGTGGACCACTTTGTAGAATCATACGGGAATGGAATGTTTTTCAAGGTAGCAGTTTCGCCCCAGCTAGCACCTTGGTGAGTGAAAATAAATGGTTCATAAGAGTGAATGACATAAACGATATTATCGTCTGTGAATGGTTCACGAGTTTCTAGTTCCTTGATATCGTACCACTGCACATCGCCAAAGAGAATAGTGTGCTTGGTATCTACAGCACGAATGGAATCAATCATTTCCTGGGCTGTGAGAGTCCAATTTTCTTTTTTGATTTTTCCATTGCTGTTCATGCCTGGTTCGTTCAAGAGTTCATAGAAAATATCTTCACGAGGATTGTCTGCATAGCGAGCGGCAACGGTTTTCCAAACATTGGCTACCATTTTTCTGTATTGAGGGTCAGCGGAACTTTCTACGCTGAAACTTCCATCGTATTCGTGGTAGTCAATAGTTAAAGAAATTCCGTATTCGCCAGTCCAATTTACAAAAGAGTCAAGAACAGTCCAAAGGGTGGTTGTATCCATTAAAAGAACGCTGTCGGTTCCTGCAACGAATTTGTCGCGGTTATCGGCATAGAGGTCTAAGTCGATAGGCAAGCGCAATGCTTTGAAACCATTATCGGCTAAGTTCTTAACATCTTCTTTTCCGTAAGGAGCGCCTTCAAAACCAGCAAAACGACCTTTAGCTTCTTCTAACCAGTTTGTGAAATTAACGCCCTTATCCAAGTATTTCATCGCTTTTTCTTGGAGTGGGTTAGAAATAGCAATATCGCCAATTTCTACTTCAGGAATTTCTGGAGCTCTGATAACCATGTCAGGCTGATCTTTAGCAACTTCGCTTGTATCCATCATGTAGAGGTAATCGATGCGAAGAGAGTCTTCACGAACTTTTGAAGAACCTTTTGCCTGGAAACTGATAGCTGTGATATTTTCTTTGTTGAAGTCAACAGGTATGCCCCAGCCTTCTTGCATAAGGTCTTGGAAGCGAACCGTCACTAATTTCCAGTTGGCATAAGATGCGTTTACGGTGTAGCTATGCACATCGTGATCGGTTATGTCCGAAGTTTCTACGCGAACAGTGTGCTTACCACCTTTATACCAGTAAGAAATACCACCGATAGCATTTCTGTTGACGCTTGAAGGCACATTAACGCCCCAACCAACGTATGGGTCAAATTCGTAATTACCCTTGTCTAATGTGTAGCTCAAAGAAAGCGAATAAGAAGATTCATAACCTTCGCTTGCAGCTGCCCAATAACCATCGGCATCTGTTAGGAAAGAAACGGTAGAAGCACCACTATTGCCTTCATCGGTGTAAGTGTACCAACTTTCATCTAAAAGGCTTACCATATTGCCGTCTTCAAAGTCATCTACCAAAACACCTTTTAAAGGAGCGACAGAAGAGCTAGAAGGAGTTTCTGGATCTGGTTCAGAGGAAGAAAGAGAATCACTTGGTTCTTCAGTATTAATATCTCCTTCTACAACAGAAGAGCTACTGATTTCTTCCATTTCTGTGGAAGAACTGCTGTCATCGCTACAAGCGAGCATAAGCAAACTTGCCACAGATAAAAATAGAGTGGGTTTAAGGAATCGGAGGTTCATAATTAGCCTCTTAAAGGTTTTTTGGATTTTTATTGGCTTGAATTTATGTTTTGTTACTTAAAAAATCAATAAAAAAGACGTAAAAATGTTACAAAAAAATAAAAATCTAATGATTTCTGTTTACAAGCGATTGTTGTTTTATATAAGCGAAGCAAATAACTATAAATAGCCTTTATAAAAGCATACCATTTTATTATTTTTTGCTTTCGGTGGTTTGGGTTAAATAAAACAAAAAGGAGACTCCATGAGAAAGTTTCTGCTCGGTTCATTGTTTTTGCCTTTGACGGCTTTTGCAGATGTTGTATGGACACCAACTAGTACATCTGTTTCTGATTGGTTTAATTGGGAATCTAATGGTACAGCAATTTATCAAAATACAGAACAAGAAATGAAAATCTTGCTTTCTGTAAAATCTGGCAAAAACCAAAGTGCTGGTGTCGGCTTTAACTGGCAAGAAGAAGGGGCTGTTAAATCGTTGAGTGGTTCTGGCGTTTGTTTAACTTATCGCTCTTCACAACCATTCAGGCTTGATATGAGCCAATCCACAATTACTGATAGTGATTTTTGGGGAATAAAAGTCCCGGCTTCTGAAACTTACAAAGCTTTGTATATTCCATTTACAAGTTTAGCTCAAGAAGGTTGGGGTAAAAAAGTCTCTTGGAGTTTAAATAACCACAAAGGGATGCAATTTAGCTACAAAGGGAATTACGCTAAAACGGATTCTTCTTTGACTCTTGATATTTTACAAATCGGTCTTGGAAATGTTTGCGATACGACAAATATTCCGGTAGCAGGTAAAGTTGTTTCATCAACAACACCTTTTTGGAATTCCGCAAGTGAAACTCCTGCAAGTCCTGTAAATACTTTTGGCGCAGCATTTAGCACTTATGTGACAGAAAGTTCTGAAATCAGCTCTGTTCAGGAATTTCTTTCTACAACAGGTTCTGTTGGTTTTAACGCCACTTTAAAAGGAACTGGTTACCCAACGGCTGGATTAAAAATGCCTTTTGATGCTTCTGATTCTTTTGTTGATATTTCTAAAGAATCTGGACTTTGTATTGCTTATCGTTCTAATTCGGGCGTGCGCTTGCAACTTATTCAAGAAGGCATTGCTTTAAATAACGGGAATTATTTTGGATTTGATTTAAAAGCAGCTGATTCTTACACTATTGTAGAAATGCCGTTTACCAGTTTTTCTCAAGAAATGGGTTGGGGCTATACTGCTGTTTTAGATTTAAAACGTATCGCAGCATTACAATTTGAATTGAAAGGCAAAGCTAATAAAACGGGTGACATTGAAATTTTACAACTCGGTTTTACAGGTTCTTGTGAATTGCCAAAATTCGCTCCTGTTCTTATGCCTCCTTACACAGAAACAGAAAATGCTACTCTCTATGAAGGCGATACTTTAAAATACGCTTTAAAATCAATGTTTACTGATAAAGATGATGATTCTTTAAACATCATTTATTCTATAGAACCAAACTCTGGTATTCTCATCGCAACAAAGAAAAATGATACTTTGACAATAGTTCCAAAAGCGAATATTTCGGGAGCAGCAAGCCTTGCCATTCTTGCAACCGATAAAGATTCTCAAATGGCTATTTATACAAACAACATTACTGTAGTTGATAGACAAAATCCACCTACAGGTGTAAATGACCGCTACGAAATTTTAGAAGATTCTGTCCTTTCTGTTTCTAAAGAAAAAGGGATTCTTGTAAATGATACTGACTTTGATGGCGATATATTCTCAATCAATTCTTATACCAATCCGATAAATGGAACTCTTGAATTAGCTGATGATGGTTCTTTTGTTTATACACCAAATGCTGATTTTTCTGGTGTTGATTCTTGGACTTACACTTTAACAGATTCTATTGGTATTTCGCCTACGGTAACAGTCTCTATTGTTGTAAAAGACGTAAATGATAAACCAACAGTTACAGGAACGTTGCCGAACTTAGACTCTCTTGAAGAAGATTTCGCTTCAAAAATCATTTATGTAAACAAGTCCGAAGTTATCTTTGCGGATAAAGAAACAGCGACTGAAAATTTGCAATACAGCGTTTCAACAAATGGTTTAGTAAAGGCTAGTTTAACTCAAAATGCAACGCAATTTATTATTGCGCTTTTTCCTGAATTAAACAAAAATGGAACAGCTATTGTAACACTTTACGCAAAAGATTCTGCAGGTGATTCTGTTGGCGTTTCTTTTGAAGTAGAAATTCTCCCGGTCAGCGATGCTCCAATTGCAAATGACGATTCTTATAATGCACTTGAAGATTCTACTTTAACCATTGCTATTAAAAATGGTGTTCTTTCAAATGACGAAGACCCAGATGGCAATTCCGAACTCTTTGTATTCTTAGTGGATTCCACAACACACGGCGCCTTAACATTAAATTCTGACGGCTCTTTTGTTTATACACCAAACGAAGATTTTATCGGCACGGATTCATTTACATACATTGTTAAAAACGAAGCTAATGTTTCTTCTGAACAAGCAACTGTAACGATTAGTGTTCTTGATAGAAACGATGGCCCGATTGTTGTTGCCGTTGTAGATACATTAAACACAACCGTAAAAGAAGATTACTCGGGAACATTAAAATACACAAAAGCTCAAATCAAGAGCTGGTTTGAAGATCCAGAAGGCGATGCTCTTTATTATTCAGCAGAAAACCCAGATGGTAAACTGAATATTTCATGGACAATAGGCGGTTACATGAACATAAAAGTGGCTAAAGATTCTTGTGGCAAAGCTATTGTGAATGTAATTGCAACCGATAGCATTGAAGGCACAAAGCCTGCTGTTCTTTCATTTGTCATAGACATTACTCCAGTAAACGATTTGCCAAAAGTTCTTCACCGCGACACAATCGTTGTAGAAGCCTCTGGCTGGCAACAAGAAATAGAATTGGATTCTCTTTTCTCAGATGTTGATGGCGATACTTTAACTTATGTTGTGACTTCTTCTAACAACAGTCTTATTGTTGAAATTGAAAATTCCATTTTGCTGGTTCGCCCGAAAAATGAATCAATTGATTTAGCAGCAGGAATTTATCGCATAAGAGTTGGCGCTATTGATGCTGCCGACACGACAGTTGCAACAATTGTCTTTGATGTCGGCGGAACCACAGGCTTTGAAAAATCCTTGGTAAACGCTCAAAAATCCTGGAAGCATTCTTTACAAAATGCAAAAGGCTCTGTAAAACTTTTGGATTTAACTGGCCGCGTATTATTCAGCAAAAATGCACCTGTATTAGAAAATGAAATTTCTGATTTGATTGATAATTCTTGCAAGCCTATGATTTTAAAAACGAATCTTGGCGTGTGGAAATTAGCACCGAAATTTTAAAAGAAATTTTCACCAGAAATTTTATAAAAAGTGTCACTTATTTGGTGGCACTTTTTTATGGGCGTTCCCTAGCCTACGGCTAGGTCGGGTGCTGCTCGCCTGCGCCCGCTCGGCTCATCGAGCCGCTTACGCGTCTCGCCACATCCGTGCAACGCCCCCTAACGCAAAGCAGGCTTAATTGGATTTTTAGAGATTTTCACCGATGAGTTTCAATTAAGTTCTAGTAAACTCCATAAAAGCTCAAAAATTTTTATTTTACAAGCTATTCACTTCTTTTTCTAATTCTTTTAACCCTTCTTCATCTAATTCAGGAATGTAAGGAACAGGGTCGTCAGGATGTCTTTTATTCCAAATAAAAGCTTCAATATTATAACCTACACCCAACCATCTAAAATCAGGTCTAAAATCAATCCCCCCCTTTGGTGGAGGATGTTTTTTTGCAAATTCTAACACTTCCTCAAATGTCATATCCATATTTTTCCTCCAAGGTTAGTCATTTAAAATTGTGTAACTAACATATTTTCCCTTCAAAAGAACTTTTGTTTTAAGTAAGTTCTGGTGGATTCCATTAAAACTGAATGGCTATTAGATTAATTTATCAATAAACATAATCAATAATTTGTCTATTCAATTCCCATTGTGGTAAAGGTTTGTCATATTTTTTAGCCATTTCTAAATCACCTCTTTTCTCATATAAAAAAGAAATATCAAACCATCCTGCGTGAGGTGTAGTAGTATTCATAATTTGAATAAATTCAAGTCTTTCGTCCCATTCAAATCCAGTAATTTCTTCAAATTCTTCTGGTGTTGGGTTGTGGTCTAGTATTGTCTCATATTTTCCTACAAATCTTTTCTTTGTCATACTTTCTCCAATGCTAATTCTTACAACATTAATATAGCTCTAACTTTTGACAAAAAATGTCAAAACAGAAAATCCATAATTTTTTTAAATTTTCCCTCTAATTTATTTCCTCTTTTTAACTAAGTTCCCGTAAAACTCTATTAAAACTAGAAGTGTATTACATCAAGAAAGGTAAACTTGAAAAGTTATAAAATATTTTCGGAAAACATCGATGCAATAAGTGCTTTCATTTTTTCATCGGCTTTGGATTTGGATAGGTACTCACGTATTAAGTCTAGATAATCATAAGGAGCCCATTTTGAAATGTAGGCGACAACCATGCGGAAAAAATCACTCTTGACTTGTTTATCGACATTTCTTGCGTATTCCTCGCAGACGAATCGTTCCGCCATCCAGAATTTTCCTGCATTTCCATTTTCCGAATCAAAAGGACATTCTTTTTCGCCCTTGTAAAAACTACACAGACTTCTGTAATTCATTGTTTGCCTCGCTTAATCATTACTATAAGTTTTAACTAGTTTCTGCTAAATTCTATTTAGCCTTAATTTTTTCTAAAAACGCCTATGCCATAAAGGCAGAGGCTAACGGGAAAAATTATTTTACAGCATTTATATGGTAATTGTACTCCTTGAGAACAACTTGTTTTACTTTTTCAAATAAGTCATCATCAATAAAGAATGCTTCTTCACAGAAGATAGTAAGCCCATCTTCTATTTCTATGATTTTAAATGAAATTTCTATTTTATTAAAAAGTTTAACTACCGCCATTCCCTTAAAATCTCCTTTTGATTCTAATAGAGTAATAGCTCCCATCAGACGTTCTACTTCGATTTCATTGTTTTCCATACTTCCTCCAATGCTACTTCTTACAACATTAATATAGCTCTAACTTTTGACAAAAAATGTCAAAACAGGAAATCCATAATTTTTTTAAATTTTCCCTCTAATTTATTTCCTCTTTTTAACTAAGATCCCGTAAAACTCTATTAAAACAAAAGCCGTTGGAAGATTGGAAAAGAAAATTCAAAAAAATCTAAAACTTAAACTTTCAGCATCAAAAGAAATTTTAGACGCTATATAACTATATAAGTCTTGTTTTTTTAAATCATATAAACCAGTATTAGTTCTTATTTCATCATATGCGTTTTTATAATCTTCTAATGTCGAATTATTTAGAATACGTTTAACTTTTTTTATGTAAAAATCTTCATTTTCTTTTAAATCATCTTCCAAATAAACGCAATTTATACTGACATTTTTTCTAGATTTAAAAGCATTCATTACTGCATTATGCCTATAACCATCTTCTGAAGAATCTAAAATTAAAAAAAGAATTTTTTTAAATTCATCTACACGTTCATCAATATAAAAATCAAAAGAATTTATAAATCGATTATAATCAATTCCTGTTAAAATTTTACCTTCAGATATAGCTAAAAAATCTTCATTATTAAAATAAAATAATTTATAATTTTGCTTTCTTCTAATAAATACTTTAATGCAATCGTATAGTCCGTTATATTCTTTTTTAAAATCAAATATTGTCTTCATAAAATCCCTCTAATTTATTTCCTCTTCAATCCTTTGTCTATGTGAGACTTTGAGTTTTAACTAAGTTCCTGTAAAACTCTATTAAAACATATAGTCGCTATCGAAAAAAAAGATAATAAAATAAAATTTTACGACCCTCAAGATAGTGAGGTGGATTTCCGTGATTATTTACTTTACATTGATTATAATGCAGGAGTGTATATCTTAAGAGTAGATAATCTAATTTTGAATCCTAGTTTAGCGAAAGATATAATATACAAGCTAGAATAATCATTAAAAAAAAGAATCTAATTTTCTTTTCAAAAGAAAAGTATTTTTGAATTCAATTATGAATAAAGGGAATCCAATATTTCTACTCATTTTCCTTTTTTTTAATCTCCATACACGAGCATTTTTTAAATAACCTTCAAACGTAACAATATCAAAACCAGTAAAATTACTAATGGCTAAAATTTTTTTTGGTACATCTATACTTTCCATAAATCACCTCCTAGTTTTAACTAAGTTCCCTGTAAAACTCTATTAAAACATAAAAGATTTTAGGCACATTTTATTAAATCAAGAATACGATAAAATACATTTATTTCTTGACGAGCGTCTT
>JAEIGA010010716.1_pt1 | contig 13912 bp, 16 predicted proteins | sample 9270691 | NCBI WGS metagenome assembly JAEIGA01 (sample SAMN17057246, study PRJNA624740) | gut metagenome | biome: biome; isolation source: fecal sample | host: Bos grunniens | place: China: Xizang | collected 2019 | reverse complement strand
ATAAATTTTTTCCCAAATTGTGGTATCAAATATAGTTTAACTAAACAATATTGCATCAAATATAGCTGGACCAAACAATACTGTATGAAATATAATGTAATAAAATATTCAGATAATATAGGCGTATATCATTAAATAGTCTGTAAATAAAGAGGTTAAAATAAATCAAGAAAAAGACATAACATGTTAAAATACATCATGGCATTCTACTGTAGAAAGCGTATAATGGTCTTAAAGATAAGGAAAGGGGTAGTCACCCCGGGGCAATCGCCCAGGCATTCGCCAATAGAACAAAGGTTCGATAGTCAATAGGCTAGCGACCGCATACAATTAAATAAGGAGTCGAACGTCTGTTTGCCATGCCCAAAAAGCCTCCGTTTAGTTAACTAAAACAATGTTTCACGTGAAACATCACCGAAAGGAAAAGGTAAACTAACATGGCTAACGAGATTATGGTAAACGGAACTACGATGGCACTCGCAAACAAGGAACTTGCTAAACGTGTTCAGGCTTTGGAAAAACTTCGCATTGCTGGAGTTGCTTCCACGTGGGCGCAGGCACAGAATTACAAGGAAATCGTTGACGGCGAATTATACGAAGATGATTTTGACAGTCTTAAGAATTTCGCTGAGGCTATGGGCATTACTACAGGTGCAATGTCCCAGAAAATCAATGGCTTTAATATCTGTGAGGCTTATTTTAACGGCGATAAGCACGGCAAGGAAGTCGGTTTCTTCTATGAAATGCGTGTGTTTGTAGGCGAAAAAGCAACTTTGTCACTTGAAGACTTCCAGTCTTATTTGGCGAGCGAAGGGGTTGACCTTTGGGCAATCGGTACTAGTGCGCTTAAGAAGTATATTAAGGCATATAAGGACGATAAGGCAAAGGAAATTCCCACTGGAAACGCTGAGGAAATTTCTAGCGAAAAGGCTGAGCAGGAAACAGACGGCGAACCCGTATATGTTGATTTTGAAGTCAACGGCAAGAAGTATCATATCCCTGAGGATGTGCTTGCTGAGTACGAAGTAAAGTAAGATATACGGAGGCATGGGCATGGTTGACAGACGCTCGACTTAGTTAACTAAAAAGGAGGCCGGATATGAGGCACACTTACAGAGTTTACTTTACAGACGGCAATCAGAGATTATTGGAGGCTGATGGTATGTATGCTTTAATAGCACATCTGTGTTTTATTGAAAACTATAATGAAACTGATTTTTATAAAATAGAGGAGGTAGAGCAATGAATATAAAAATCAAAAATGTGGACACAAGTGCAGTAAGTCTGGACGCCGTAGCAAAGGCGTTCCCAGACTTGAGCATACAAGCTGGTGAAGTGGGTAGCAATATCCTCTTAAAAAATGTAGAGTATGTTGTACAGATGGAAAATGCAGAAATAGCGCTAGTCAAAAAAGGAGGTGACATAGCGTTCAAAATCCACTGTCTTAACTATGAGCAAATGGTGATTTATTAAGGAGGTTATTATGATTATTAAAGAAAAAGATTGTATCGTAGAGTTTGATGCTAGAAGGAATTTAGTTAACTTATATCACAGCAGAAGCGTGCTTTGCGGTGAAACTATTGACGCTGCCATGGAAGACCCTAAAATGGAGGCAATCTTTGCTAACACTGAAGTTGAAAATTATCTTGACTGTATCATTCGGCTTGTATTAGAGAAAAATCAGGAGATATGTGAGCTTAAGAAAAAGACAGAGTTTCTCGATAATACGGCAGGAACTCTCGCGGAAGAAGGCTCTAATCTGTTAAGAGCTTATAAAGAAAGTAGAAGACGTGTTGAGGAGCTTGAAAGAGAACTTAAGCACATCGCAACACAGGCAGGTAGAGCCGTACACAAGTAGGAGGCAATCATGGGATACGCCAGACCACCACCAATTTAGTTAACTAATCGACAAGTCACAATCACAATCACAACTAACAAATAAGGAGATAAAAAATGAGTAATATGTTTGAAGAACTGAATGAGAGAAGACCCCAGACAGTAAGAGAGGCGTCCAAGACGGATGAAATGAATTTCGTAGGCATTGTGAATTTCATTGGCAAGAAGGTATATGTCGATGGCTTCTTTTTCACCAATGGAACATACGGAGAGCAGGTAGTTGTCGTTGGTAACGGATACAAGATTAACATGCCTAAGAGATGCGTAGAGGTATTCAAGAGAATTGAAAAGAATGAGAAGTGGCTTAAGAGAGTTCTTGATGGCTATCTTGTGCTGGACGAGATTAAGAGTCAGAACACCAAGAACGGAACTACCACAATCTTTTCTTACAAGGAGAGCGCAACGCCTCATGGTGTAGCAGCTCCCGCAGGCACTGACCCTCAGGAGCTTCCGTTTGAGTAATTAGTTAACTAAAGTAGGGAGGGGAGAAATCCCCTCCTTATTTGTTTAGAAAGGAGGTATATATGACAGAAGAAACACAAACAGCTGGAAGCGGATATGAATTTTTGATAGTAGCTATTTTTGAAAGAGCAATTGAAGATGTTAAAAAAGATAATCAATATAAAGATGATGCTCTTATTTTCTTAAAAAGTCAATGGAGTGATTGGTTACTATCAGCGATAGGGTCTGAATTAACAGGTAAAGACATTTTAACTTCAATAGGAGGTAAATAGTATGGATTTTAATGAAGATATAATGAGAACTATAAATAGTGCAAGTGTTAAGGAATTGCGTGTAATGGCAAAGAAATATGCAAATGAGCTTACAAAGCAGATGTTAGATGATGGTACTTTTGATAGTAACATTGACGAAATTAAACGAATCACAGGACAGAAAAAAGACGATAAGATTTATATATTATCAAAATCTACAAAAACAACGTTACGATATATAACATATAATTTATATCAAAATTTGCAAGGCGTTGATGATAGCATGGCTAGATATTCTCAACACATGAATAAGTTTTTGAAAAATAGAAAAACATATACAAAAGAAATGTGGAGGCAAGCTGTTGACATGCTGGGTGCGCTAGGACCTGACGCCGTTGAGAAGTATGGCTCAGACCAAGTTGTAATAGACTATGACACATATAAAGACTCAGGATTAACCGAATATGATATTATAAGTACGATAGATAATGTTGTAAGAACGGCTAAAGATACTGATACAGATAGTATGGCAAAAAGAGTGTCAAATGAGCTTCAAGCACTAGTAGAAAAGAGAAAGAGAAGTTAGTTAACTAAAAGGAGTTGCTATGGAACTGTATCAAGACCAAATGAAAGGGTATCAATTTAATATTGAAACTCATCGAAAACACCATAAGCAAAAAGACGGTAAATCTCCATATACCTACTATAACAACTCCATTTTAACATTTGACATTGAAGTAACAAGCGCATTTATTGATAATAAAGGTAAAGTTATTCCATACAAGAAAGGAAAGAAAAATGAATATTGGAATGACAAACAAGCGTTAGCGTTATGCTACATATGGCAATTTTCTTGTGATGGTAAAGTGTATTATGGAAGGGAATTAAAAGACTTTGTAAAAGTTTTGGACGCATTACCTACACACGCAAAAAGTATAATTTGGGTGCATAACCTGTCATATGAATTTGCGTTCTTGTATAATATACTAGAGTGGGGAAGTGTATTTGCTAGAACTTCACATAAACCAATAAAAGCCATACCGAAAGAATATCCTAACATAGAATTTCGTTGTTCATACATGTTAACACGATTATCATTGGAAACATGGGGTAATCAGCTAGGTGTGTATAAAGCGGTAGGCGATTTGGACTATGAAAAGATTAGAACACCATTAACGCCATTAACAGAACAAGAAATGCACTACTGCGAACAAGATTGTTTAGTAGTAGAAGCAGGAATTAAAGAATATATTAAACGATATGGAAAACAAAGAGATATACCATTAACACAGACAGGCACAGTAAGACGAGAAGTAAAAGATAGGTTATTTAAAAATCCACGATATACATCATATATTAAGAAGTTAGTACCTAAAAACGCAGATGAATATAAACTATTACAGACCATATTTGCAGGAGGTTATACACACGCTAATCGTAAATGGGCGGGCTTAGTCATAGAAGATTTAGTACAACATTATGATTTTGCAAGTAGTTATCCTACTGTAATGATAGCAGAGAAGTATCCCGTTACACCCTGGGCAGAATATCCCGTATGGTTAGGATTTCCAAAAGAAAGCACATACGAAAACAAAGCATATTTGTTATGTGTAGAATTTGAAGACCTTAAATGTATAAGCGATAATACATATATACAAGAGGCAAAAGCTACAAACAAGAAAAACGTTAAGAAAGATAATGGTAGAGTTTTAAGCGCAGACACTTTAACAATGTGGTTTACAGAACAAGATTGGATTACTGTATCACATAATTATACTTGGAAAACAGCAAAATTAATTAAAGCATACTCAAGCTATAAAGGTTATTTACCTAAGGAATTATTGGAATACATACTAGAACTTTATTCAAATAAAACATCATTGAAAGACGTTGAAGGAATGGAGGATATTTATATGCAAGCAAAACAATACATTAATTCATTGTTTGGAATGAGCGTAACAGCATTAATACAAGCAGAAGTAATACAAGACCATGGAGAATGGAGTTCCGTTAAGTTAACTAAATTCAGAGTTAATGAATATCTTGATAAGCTACGCAAACCGTTAAAAGGTGATAAGAAATATTTCATGAACTATTCTTGGGGAATTTATGTAACAGCATATGCAAGACGTAATCTGTGGAAGTGCATTGAAAGTTGTGACCATGATGTTATATACTGTGACACCGATAGTATATTTGTATTAGGTAAGCATGATTTCAGTTGGTACAATGAAGAAATTACAGAGAAACTCAGAGTATCATGTGAAGAAAACGGTTTAGACTTTGAAAGCACAAGGCCTAAGACGAAAGAAGGAAAACCGAAGCCGTTAGGTATTTTTGACAGAGAAGATGATTGTATACAGTTCATAACATTGGGAGCTAAAAGATATGTTGAACGTAGAAAGAAAGACAAGAAGTTGCATCTGACTGTAAGCGGTATAAACAAAGGAGCTGTAGAATTACTGAATGATAATATATATAACTTTAAAGATAAGTTTGAGTTCGATAAAGATGCTGACTGTGTAACAAAAAGACTGTGTACTTATTTAACAGATATGCCTAGCATAAGATATCCAGATGGCTACATGTCAACATATAAGTATGGCATTAATCTGAGAAGAACAGGCTATAAACTTACAATCACACCTGAGTATCAAGAACTGATTGACTACATTTTGCATAGAGAATGGGATGACCATGCCCAAAATGTGTTTAATGCTCAATGGGAAGATGATGAATTTTAGTTAACTAAAGGAGGTTAATATGGCAAAGAAAGAATATTACAGCATTAAAAATTTGTTGGCTACAAAAGCTAACTACATGATGCTATTAGGGCAGAGAGCAAACGGAAAAAGTTATCAGGTTAAGAAAACTGTACTCGAAGATGCTTACAACAACAAACATAAATTCGTTTATTTAAGAAGATGGAAAGCAGATATAAAAACAAAAGCTGTTGAGGCATACTTTGATGACATGCCAATACATCAGATAACGAAAGGCGATTGGGAAAATATAGTTGCGTGGAATGGAAACATATATTTCATACGAGTAAATGCTAAAGGTGAAACAGAAAAGTCAGAACCCATAGGAGTTTACTGTGCATTAAACGAAGCAGAGCGTTATAAGTCTTGGGCATTTGTGAACTATGCATACATTGTTTATGAGGAGTTTATCACAGACCAGATTTATCTCGCCGAAGAACCTAGAAAATTACAACAATTCATTTCTACTGTGGCAAGAGATAAAAATGTAACAGTGTTCTTGATTGGAAATACTTTAAGCAGAGTATGTCCTTACTTCTCTGAGTGGTCTTTAGATGGGGTTCTTAAACAAAAGATAGGCACAATAGAAATATATCATTTTCACACAGAAAGCGGTGTGGTTGATATAGCCGTAGAGTATTGTACCAACGTCAAGCATACTAACACAATGTTCTTTGGACAAGCGTCTAAACAAATTGTAAGCGGTGAATGGGATACTGAAGACTTACCTAAACTTCCTAGACCGAAAGAGTTTTATGAAAAAGTTTATGAGGTGTTGGTAGAATATCAGAAGTTTAAATTCGTAATAGAGTTGTTGATAGAGCCTATTGACGGCGGAGTTATATGCTTTATATATCCTTGCACAAAGCAGAAAACAAACATTGTACGAATTATAACAGAAGCGTTCAGTGACAATCCGTTTATAACAAACTACTTAAAACTTGATAAAAGACCTGAGAAGATGATACATGATTGCCTTATGAATAATAAGGTAGCATACAGTGACAATTTAACAGGTACAGATTTCAAGCATGTAAAAGATGCTATGAGATTGTAAAAGAAAAGGGAGAGGATTAGACCTCTCCCTTTCTGTTTAGTTAACTAAATGTTACAGATAAACACCGCTAACTAACAAGGCATGAATTTCTTCTCTTTCAGCATCAGTGCAAGGAATGCCATTCAAATCAATACCACCATCAACTTCTGTATAACCATTGAGCGAAGAAAGATACTTGGACAGCTCACAAGGCTTACCACAGTTATGATTATAGGTAGCAGGATACTGAACCGTAGGACTGTCAATAATAACATAAACACTCATAGGTTCTACACTAGCTACAGCAGAAGAAGCGCCACCAAAAGTTTCATAAGTATGCTTAGCCATAGCAATATCAAGTCCAGCACCCATAACCTGAGAAACAGCGCCTCCAAAATTATGGTATGTAGTAGGTTCTTTAGATACAGTTTCAGACCAAGTGCTAGTACGTTTCATTGCATATCCTTTACTAGCATCGGCTTTAGACCTAGAAAAGCGTTCACCAGATGTAGTTCTAGTTCCTCCACTACTAATCTGACCTACACTAGCACCCATCAGACTAACACCAGCCTCAACAGCGCTACGCAATCTCTGCATGAATACATCTGAATTGTTACTAGAGGTCAAAGGAATTCTAATCATACAGTCACTATCAAAACTTAAAATATACTTTCCATCTGCATATAATAAAGCCTTACAAGCGCCTGTAATGATATCGAAAACATATTCAACCTTCATAGTCTTACCCATGAATACATTGGTGGGTAATGTTTTAAATCCAATGTAAGGAAGGAACACGGTGAGATTGGTATAAGGCTGATAATCCAAGAAAGAACTATAAACCTCGGGGATTTCCAGTTCTCCGATAGTAATCTTTCTAGTTGTGTTATCTACCACATAACCCGTACAACCGCTAGCCTGATCTGTAAGGTTAACATTACCAATAAAGATACTAGCAGAGCCTACGCTATCTGTAACTGAAATAGGTAAATAGCCAACTGAAATAATGCTCTCAATAGGGTTATTAACAGCGTTGATATACTTACTAACAAAGCCATCAGCGCCATCATTCCAAAAGTAATCAGAGATTGCTTTAAGTTGAGCAGGTGTGACTTGATAGGTGGTACTAAATCTACCAGCAATAGAAACGCCAGTTCCGCTAGTAGGTGTAATAGTATCCTCAGGCAAGTCACCGCTTCCACTATCATAGTCAGCGTCAGCATCAGAGTCTACTACATCAATAACTCCCGTGTAGCCATCATCTGACACAGGGACAGGGATATATTTTTCACCTCCTAAATTGTCAATAGTATCGTCATCATAGACATCAATAATAACTATACTATCATCACCATAATCTTCCAGAGTTCCCCATGAGATACCACCTGTACTATCGAAAATAATATCAACATATACGATATTACTAATCTGATTATCACAATAAGCACACATACCTATTCTAAATTTATAGGCAGCTCCGCTACTAAGCCAGGGATTACCAAGCCAAGTATCGTAACTAGGAGGAACATAACTACCATCGCCCATATTGGAATAAATAAACTGTAGAACCTTATCATATAACTCAGAATATTTTATAGAAAAAAGTACGCCATGATTTACATACGGTTTATCGTACAGAACAATATCAGACTTCTCAAACTGTCTAATATTCTCCGAAGGAACAGAACTCCACCAACTATCTACAAAAATATTACCACGCCATTTTCTACGGACAGAAGCGGAAGCTGTTCCAAGAGCAGGTGTTGCATAGTTAATTCGATACTTAGGATTAGTATCTCCTACAACTTGCACTTTCCAATTAGTGGTAGTGTCAGAAATTTCAGCGCTGATAGCAGGTTCATACTCAGGGGTTTGATGATACCAAGTATTAGCAATCACACCTGTAGTGATGTAATTATAAACATCTTCAGCGATGTTAATAGAAGCATCCCATATGGGTAGTGTACTGTAAAGCAATTCTTGAGCCATAGCAGAATCGCCATTAATACCCGAACTGTATCCAACAATGTCCCGAGTAATTTCAGCTTCAGAAAGAGTTGAATTAAGTAAAGACGTATATGGATAAGTACAAGCAAGCATTAATTCGCCTTGTCCTCTAACACGAAGAAGTTGCGCTAACCAAGCTAAGTTAGAACCTACAGCATCACTGACACTAGCACCAGCTCCACTAGCACCGCTAATAAGTTTAGAAAAAACATTATCATCACCACTTTGTCTACTAATAAGAAAAATCTGATTTACTCCACCCTGTGTATAGCTAGAACCTCCTGAAAAATACGGTAAACTTCCAATATTAGAGCTATAAATCCAAGCAAATTTTCCTTGAGCCTCAACGCCGTGTGAAAATAATAAAAAGAATACAGGTAATGTTACATTAGGTGTTGAAAAGTATATCGGAACTCTTAATACAAAAGCACTAACTTTAGAACCGTCAGCGAACATATTACTCATAGAACTGTATACATCGGGATTAGCCATAATACCTTGAGCCAATCCATTTTCATACATATCTCTATAACTATAATATGAGCTATTCATTCTTTTAGCCGATGTAGTTACGAAGAAACCTGTTTTAAAGGCTCCATTACTATTCTTTACAGGATTACCATAGGTAGCTAAACAAGTATTAATAGCCGTTTCTACAGTATTTTTATAATCATCACTAGAAAAATTAGATAAAATAGTAAAATTAAAACCATAATCTCCTGTATATGGAAACCCCTGGTCACTAGGAACTTGACTACCCTTAACATTATTTTCAGCTTGTTGTAGGGTACTACCAATATCATCCCAAGTTTCTAAAGCCATATTAACACCTCCTTTAGTTAACTAAATTAATGATTAACGGTCAGATAATAAGCACCACTAGGCATATCACCAACCTTTAAGAACGAATAGTTTCTTGTATCTCTAGCAGGAATTCTAATGTCAGGAATATAATCGTTATATTCAAATTCCTGTCTACGAATAAATCCATTAAGACCTCTTATCTGAGAAGCATATGTCTGCAACACATCTACATGACAAGAGATTTCAAAACCTCTACCAACTTCAGCTCTGATATCATCAACAAAATAATATCTATTCCAATCAGGAATGTATATGTAATTACACTTAGCCGCAGTAACATCACTCATACTAGTTATGGTGAAATTGGGGGAGAGTATAGAACACTCTCCCTTTAACACACACTCTCCATAACCAAGCAGAGTTAAAGACTTACCAACTTTACGATTATCTGAATTATTTGTATAACCATAGTATTTCATAGCAACCTCCTTTAGTTAACTAAACAAGTAACAACTCCTTACAGATATCTGAAAAGATAAAAGCATAGAACTCATACATACTCCAAAACTCCTTATGACCCTCCAAGCTATCAGTAGGTAGGTATCTACCATCTGAACCGCTTCTAGTTTTTGTATAACTATCAGTGCCGGATTTGGTAAATGTATTGAGCTTAGCGCCCTCAGAATGATTATCTGTAATAGTTTGTTCACCTGTAATATTACTGCCACTATTACTTTGCTGTCCAATAACATTATTTTCAGTATTACTCTGCTGACCATAAGTAGTAGAAGAACTATCAGTTCTAGCTCCTAAATTACTAGTACCTTCGTTTGCATTATAGAAATCATTAGTATCATAGGGAGAAACCTTCTCGGTATTAACGTTAGTCTGTGCTCCTGTAGTTTCATTAGTAGAATCTGTTTTAGAGCCTAATGTTTCTGTTTTACTATCAGTTCTGCTACCTAAAGTTTCACTATTACTATCTGTTCTAGCACCAACTACTTTTGTATCACTGTTTGTATAAGCTCCAAGATTATCGCTACCACTATCAGAACTAGTCCCACTATAAGTTTCACGAATATCAATAGGGTTATTAAATTGATAATCAGCATCTGCAAGATTATTCAATCTAAATAATTCTGAATAACGCTTATCATTTAAAAGCAAGTGAGAGTAGACAGCATCAATAAAATCATCAGTAACATCTTCAATACTTTCCTGCGTATACTGATAATAGTATCTGAAAGTTGAGAAAGACCTTCTAAATAATCTATCATATCTTTCATGATTAGCTACATAGTCAGCCCAAAAAGCAGCGGAATAATCAGATAATAATAGCTTATTATTTTCACTAGCATGAAGATACATATCATTAACTGTTTTTTCCATTAACATTTCCTCCCTCATAGTTATGAATGATATCACTACCGCTAAACTGAATTCGTTCATTTTCAGTAGCATAGTCAATTTCTTCAGCGATATGGACTTTCCAATTAGTACCGAAAAGTCTATTAACTTCTTCAGCTCCTTTTTCTCTACTGTCAATCATATCTGAAATATTCAATAAAAGTAGAGAGGTATCTGCTTCAACTTCACTTTCAACCGTATTACTTCTTTTTTCAAACGCACTCCGCACACCAATATCAGAGTAAAAAGATTTAAGCAATCTAGCTCTTGTATCAATTAAATCGCCTAAAGTAATAACAGTTTTTCTGTCGCTATCAACATACTCAACACCAAGATTACCAATATCAGTTACTACACCATACTGACCATTAAATCTCTGTGACTGATACTGCTGAATACTCTGCTTCTGTTTCTCAGTATGTGCAATAGGCACGCCATCAGCATCTCTAGCGTTAATCATCGTATTAATGATAGTAACTTCATTATGTGCCAGCAACATTGCATAATGATGTACTAAAGGATATACAGGGTTTCTTAAAGCGTTATTGTTAATAATAGCAATCTCTTTGCCTATTTCAGCGTGATTACTATAAAGAGGACAACGGTAATTATAAAACTTCTTCTCGTCGTTATATTTCGTAACGCCATAAAAAGAACCAAAGAAAGCTGTTAGCTCTCCTTCAAAAGGAAGAACTCCGCAATGTCCTCTTAAAATTAATCTCTGCTCAATTTCCTTAGGAGGCACAGGATCTGTGTTCTCCCAAACGAATAAACGCATAACTCTTTCAAAAAGATTATCTCTCCAGAAAACGTACATAGCATTATAAGTACAACTTTCTCTAGCAAACTTATTAATCTTTCTACCTTCATCATCATTTTTAAAGAAATCTTCTATAAACATAAGCGCCTCCTTTAGTTAACTAAATCAGGAATGACAAGTTCCCAACCAACTCTAATCAAATTAGGATTCTTAATGATATCAAGATTAGCATTATAAATAACTCTCCACTTACTTGCAGTTCCGTACATTTTCTTAGAAATGCTAGATAACGTATCACCTTTAACAACAGTATAGGATGTACCCTTAACCACATTTACACTTACAACTTTAGTATCAAATAACTCCTTTTCAGCTTTACGTCTGTTAACAAGACCTTGTAAAACTTTGCCACCACTTTTATTATAAAGCAGAAGAGCATCAGAAATCTGGTCTAATGTTCTGTTTTTAATAAGTCTAGTAAGATTAGCCTTACCACAATTAAAAGTAAATGAAACCAAAGCATCAAACTGAAACTGATTTAAAATTAGATTGGTATTATTAACGGCACTAACAGCACTAGCAACGTCTTTTTTAAGATAATCATCTGCTTGCTGTTGTGTAATAACCATACCCTCTTTTACATCAGAACCATAATGTCCATAGCCGATAGTATAATACTTTTCTGTCGAAACAGCTTTATAAGCCTTTAATCGAAGACCTTCAAATCTTTTAATCAGGTCTAAACCCACTGTACTAATATTCATATAAACCTCCTTTAGTTAACTAAACAAAAAGGAGAGCAGGTCACCCCACTCTCCTCAATAGAGTTACTCTGCCATATAGAACACAATGCTATTAGCATGATTATCAACGGCAAAGCCCTTATCGGCTTTCTCGCCATGAACATATACTTCACTTCTAGGATTCCAAAGTTCCCATGTTCTACGAGCGCCAAAGTAAGCAGCTACATTTTCTACATCATGCAGAAAACAGATAATACCACCCTGCTCAATAGTACCTGTTACATTGGTTTCAGTGATCAAGTCTTCATGAGTGATATTAATCTTAGAGCAATCAGCAAAATCAAAAGCCGCACCAGAACCCTGCCAAAAAGGAACTTCCTCATAGTTAGGAAGTTTAACCAGCTCATCATGGAAAGTGTCTGCCTGAAGATACATCTCACTAGCGCTAGCAAACTGAGCTAACATTTCAACAACAAGATTTTCCCTAGAAGTAAAAGTAGCATATCCTTCCTTGTTGAATACTCTACTCATTTTAGCCATGTTCTTCATAGTACGATTAATTTCCATAGAAGCATACTTAAGGAAGTCCGCACTCTCCAGAGCCTGAGCTACGGTAAGAGTAGCGCCAGCGTGCTTGGTGTTATACTCAGCAAGCAGATTACGGGATACACCTCCCTGCAAATCAGAAGCCATAGCCGTATTAGCAGCCAGATTAACAATAGCCTCCTCCTGGAGTTTAAAAGCATTCTCCACAGTCACATAAATGCCATCAATAAAGGAAAGCATTTCAGCCTCTCCAGTGAAAGCTGTCTTAATCTGCTCATAGGGTCTAACAATTTCAATAGACCAAGTTCCCTTGCCTCCATAAATCTTAGAAGTAACACCGATAGAAGTATCAACATCATAGGGACTAGCCTGCGTGTAATCACCATTACCATCAGGAATCGCCCAAGTAGGGTTGTCTACAGCATCAGGAAGCTCGTAGTAAACCTTCTGTACGAAAGCTCCGAACTCATGCTCATCACGAAGAATGGAACGTTTAGAGCCTTCATACATTCTAACAAAATAAACAGTTCTTACAATACGATTGGTCAAAGCACTAAACCACTTATCAACCAAATCATATCCAGTAATAACTTTTCCCATAGAAACGATGTCAGAACTATCCAAATCAGACAACGTAGTATTAGTTCCAATCGCATCTTTATAAGCATCATTTACAATATTTTTAATCTGAGTAACCAAAGCCATATTATTCATCCTCCTTTTGGTTAACTAAATCATGTAAAACCGTTACAGTGTCCACGAGAGTTTGCAGGGTCTGTTGCAAATGGGTCATGAACTTGTTATCTCTATACATGAAATAAGCGATTACAGCAATCGCCACTCCATTATTCAGTAGCAGATTCGCTACCGTTTCCAGCTCCATTGTTTTCACCACCTTCCATAGTAGCATCATTATGATTAATTTCTTCATTAGACGTTTCTACTGTCTTCTCGTTAGGAGCATCATTAGAGTGGAAATTCATAACCATGCTCTCAGGTTTAACCACAGGAGTTTCCCTAGGAAAAACCTTATCATATGCAACTGAATTGAACCTCATACCCATACCTCCTTTCTCATTTAGTTAACTAAATGACTAATGGGCGCTTAGCGCCCTAACGAGAGCAGACCCTCCTCTCAATTATATGATAGCATATATTTACATATTTGTCAATTGATTTATTTTAATTTTATATTTAAACATTCTTGATCTTTCTTTATATGCGCCCCTGTCTACTTT
>JAEIGA010010715.1_pt1 | contig 13912 bp, 14 predicted proteins | sample 9270691 | NCBI WGS metagenome assembly JAEIGA01 (sample SAMN17057246, study PRJNA624740) | gut metagenome | biome: biome; isolation source: fecal sample | host: Bos grunniens | place: China: Xizang | collected 2019 | reverse complement strand
CCACGTGAACCGAAGATGTCGTACATTGATGTTGCAGTGTAAGCTACTTGCCATGTTGCGCCGTGGTCGCTTGTCACATAAATGTTGCCTGTACCGTTTGATGATGTTAAATAAGCTACATACATGTAGTTGTGATCTGATGGAGCTGTTGCAACAATTTTGTATGTTTCAGATGCTGGTAACATGTTTTCTTCGCCTGTTGTAATGACTTGTGGTCCGTTTTCTGTTGAAGTATAAACATCATAACCAACTACAGCAATGTAATCTCCGTTTGCACATACATCAACACCGTAAGCTTCGCCTTCGATCAATGTTGTCCATGCATCATTTTCATAGACTTTAAGACCTTCGTTTGTTGCTGCATAAACTTTGTTGCCGTATGCTGCTAAATCGTTAACGAATGCTGATGTGCTTTCAATTTGTGTTAATGTTTCGCCTTCTAATTTGTAGATGCCGTCACCAATGAAACTGTTTTCATAGTTGAGGTCTGAGAGACCATTTTGGTTGTGTGCACCGCGACCGTCACCTGTACCGACATAGATTGTACCGTTTTCTGTTTGTACCATGCAGCTAACCATTAAGTTTGTGCTGACAGTTTTCCATGTGATACCACCATTCTCTGATTTGAAGATGCCGCCACCCATTGTTCCGATGTAAAGAGTTTTGTTTGTAGCATCTTGATTGTCATAGATAATGCCTCTTGTTAATGAACCGTAGTTGTCTGGTCCTAATGATGCCCAGTTTAATTCACCATCTTTTGATTGTGAGCCTTTTGTTGCCTCAAGTATCCATGCTGGGTCAATTAAACCTGTTTCTTGGTTGGCGCGAATGCTCTTCATAAATGATTGTGCAGTTGGTTGCATTGTAGTTCTCGGATTGTATTTTCCGGAATCTCCGTTTGCATTAACTACAAAACTTGTTTGCGCTAAGATAATGATTGTCAAAAGCAAACTAATTGGTAAAAATCTTTTTTTCATATCACTTAATTTAGATATTTATTACTAATATATAATTCACCTTTTAAGGGTGCTAAATTACTATAATTTTTGAATACACGCAAGTTATTTTTGTAAAAAAACATTATTTTTTTTCTTGAAAAATAAAATGCTCTTGTTTGGTTTTCTAATATTCAAAATATCAAATACTTATCTTAATATCTGATAATAGTTGATGATGGTAACCAGCCTACACTTCCATTTGCGATTTTAATCTTGTCCCAATTATCAGTAGTGTCAAGTATTTTTACTTTAGAGCCTTCGTGTAATACGAATAAGTCAACGCTTGTTGATGATGGTGAGCTCTTCACTGTAATCGTTGGTGTGATTATAATTCCCTCGTTATGACTTTTAATGTAATTATACTTCTTTGTTGAAATGCAAAAACTACTTATTGTTAAGATTATCATCAGTAAGCTTGCAAAAAACATGCTTTTTTTAACAATTCTCGTTCTTGTTGTGAAATAGAAAAACAGGCATATTAACAAAATTCCAAAAACAACTAATGTTATTATTGACCATGTTCCGATGCTGAATGTGTTGCTGATGTTTTTTAGCCATGTCTTGACGAAAAATTCAGGAACGCTTTCTATTTTGTCGCTGATAAATACTTTCGCTATTTCTATGTTGTGTTTTGTGTCCTCGTTTTTTGGATCAAGTTTTAGCGATTTTTCATAATAATATATAGCTAACGGATAATTTCTTAATTTATAATATGTGTTACCTAAATTATAATATAGAGTAGCTGAAGAATAACCTTTGTTAATAATGCTTTCATATATAACGGCTGCGGAGTCGTATGCGCTTTCATTATATAAGGTGTTAGCTTTCGCTAATAATTCTTCTGGTTTTTGTGCTTTGACTTCTGTTGTCATGAGTAATGCCGTGACAAACATTATCGCTAATCTTATGATGTGAGTTGTTCTTTTCATGTCTTTTATTTTAAAAGTTTCTCGGCTTTTGTTATCGATTCTATTCCTTTATGATATAATTCGTCCATTCTTTTGTTTGGATCGCCAGGTGCAAATCTTGCAAATTCACAGCTGTTTAATAAATCAACAAATTCATTAACAATATCTTCACTGACATTTTTATTTAACATCATTTCTTTAACAGTATCCATCGATAATTGTGAACGAGAAATATTTAATTTGTCAGATATATATCCCCACAATGCTTGTGAAAATTCTTCGTAAAAACCATTTTGGTTGTTGTCTTTCAAGTAATTATATGCACTTAAAAGTCGTTTTTTTGCAACTTTTGTTGCTTGTTTGTTTTTTACTAAAACTTGATTTTTGTTGAATTTGTTCTTTCTGTTGTTGATAATAATAGCTGTAATAAAGATTACTACCATCAATATTAGAATGATAATATATGTTGGCGACAAGAAAAACATAACACCTATGATATTTAGTTTGTTGTCGTTAGTGTTGATGTGTTGGATGTCTTTGCCTAAGTATTTTATATCAGCTTGACCAGGAGTGTAGATAGCTCCGTTTTCTGTTGTTGCCTCACCTTTATTAACTTGTATTTTATGAACTTCAGAACTTAATGTTTCATATCTTCCCAATGATGGATTGAAATATGAGAATTTTGTTTGTTCAATATTGAAATCTCCTGATACTCTTGGGATTATAATGTATTCAGCTTTTTTGCTTCCATTTATTCCGAGTGCATTGTCTTTTACAGATGATGTTATTTTTGGGTCATATACTTCAAAGTCAGGAGGAAAAACAGGTTTTGGTAATTCCAATAGTTCGATATTTCCTTTTCCTGATACTGTTAACGTTAATGTAAAGGCTTCGTTGACTTTAAGTTCGCTTTTGTCTATTTTTGAAGTGAATGTGAATTGACCTACAGCACCGTTGAAACTTTCTGGTTTGTTAGCTGTTGGTAGAGGTTCAACTTCAATAGTAATAGGTTGTGATTTAATGTCTTTTCTTACATTTGTATAAGATGTTCCTAATACATCGCCGAAAAAATCTTCAAAAGGATCATATCCTTGGCTTCTGTTTCTTTGTTGTCGTATTTGAGCAATGCAATTAATATCCAATGGGTCTATAGTTAACTTTCCTGCCTTTTGTGGGAATAAAACAATTTCCTGAATTGTTGCAACATTATATTGCTGACCGTCTCTCATGATTGCAGACTGTTGTAACGTTCCATTGTTATCTGTAACATCTTTTGTCCAAAATCCTGAGTATGAAGGAGATTTAGAGACGGATAATTGTGAAATAGGTATTGTGTAATAAATTTTGTATGTAAGCATTATTTGTTCGCCAAGAAATACTTTCTTTTTATTTGGAATTGCTTCAAGAAATACTTCTCTGCTTACGTCTCGGATTTGTGTATTATTGTTTGAGCTTCCTCCGGAATATGTGTTGCCATTATGTGATGCGACGACATTTATTTCACAAGGTTCGCTTGTGATTTTCTTTTTATCAACGGTTATTGAAGCTTGCGGAATCATGAAGGTTCCTTCTTTTATTGCACGCAAATGAAATGAATATGTTTGAGTGTTTGTTTTTGAAACAGAACCGTTTATTATTTGAACGCTTGAACTAGTTGATTTAAAAGGACCGCCAATTACTTCAAAATTGTTGAAGTTGGGAGATTTGAAATCTTTACCGTCTCCGTTTAATTCGTAAGAAACTTGGAATTGTTCGCCTACGCTGACTTGTTTTTTACAAATAGTATTGAAAGTTACATCTGTCTGTGCTTCAATTGAATATGCTGAGGCGAATATAAAAGCTATTATATATAGGAGTTTTCTTTTCATTTTTTAATATTTAATTTGCAAAAATAAAACCTTATTTAATATTACCAATCTTTTTGTGATTTTCTTTTTTGCATCTGAGATGCTTTCTTCTCATTCATTTCTTCCATTGTTTCCTTCTCTTGATTTTCAAGAGCTTTTAACATTCTTTCTGCATCTTCTTTTGACATTTGCTGTTGCTGCTGTTGTTGCTGCTGTTGTTGTTGTTGTTGTTGTTGTTGTTGTTCTTGTTCTTGTTGTTCTTGCTGTTGTTCTTGTTGTTGCTGTTGTTGTTGCTGTTGTTGCTGTTGTTGCTGTTGTTGCTGTTGTTGCTGCTGTTGTTGTTGTATCATTTTCCATCGAGCATATTCTAAATTGTATCTTGCGTCTTCGTCATCAGGATTTACTTTCAAAGCTTTTTTATATGACTCGAAAGCTTCGCCATATTTTTCCTGTGCCATTAAAGTGTTGCCAAGATTGTAATATGCGTCGGCTTCAATTTCTTTGGAAATATTTCTTTCTGTAACACCAGAGAAGGCTTTTGCTGCTTCTTCGTAATTTTTTTGTTCGTATAAAGCATCGCCCAAGTTGAATTGTGCTTTTGGGTTATATTCTTTATCTAATGATTTTCTGTAATTAACTTCAGCTTCTGAGTAATTACCGTTTTTATAATCTTTGTTGCCAAGTCTTATGTGTCCTTTGTCAGTCTGTGCATTTGCGTTCAAACTGAGGATGGAAAATAATATTCCTATGCCTAATTTATTGATTGTTTTCATCTTTCGGTTCAAAAAAGTTGAATTTTGTTTCCCAGTTTTTCTTGCCAGAAGAAATCAGGAGTTCAATTATTAAAAGAATTATAGCTGCTCCGACAAACCATTGAAACTGATCTTCGTAATCTGTAAACACTTTAGATTCTATTTCTGATTTTTCGGATTTGTTAATTTCGTTGAAAATGTCGTCAAGTCCTACATTGGAATTGCTTGCTCTTCTGTATATTCCATCGCCAATTTCTGCGATTTGTCGTAATAGGTTGTCGTCTAATTTTGTGATTACGATGTTACCTTCTCTATCTTTTTTATATCCTGTTTTTTTGCCGTACTGATTATATAGTGGGATAGGGGAGCCTTCTTCGAGACCCATTCCTATTGTATAAATTTTGATTCCTAATTTTGCGGCTTCTTGTGCAGCTTTGATAGCGTCGCCGTTTACGTGGTCTTCGCCGTCAGAAATTATAACGATTGCTTTGCTGTGATCGTTTGTGCCAAATGATTTGACAGCCAAGTTGATAGCTGCGCCAATTTCTGTTCCTTGTGATGGAATTAAATTGGTGTTAATTGTTGAAAGGAACATTTTTGCTGCTGCATAGTCTGTTGTTATTGGCAGCTGAACGTAAGCGTTTCCGGCAAAAATAATAACTCCGATTCTGTCGCCATTGAGTTTGTTAATCAAGTTGTTGATTGCTTGTTTTGAGCGCTCGAGACGATTAGGTGCAATGTCTTCTGCATTCATTGAGTTGGAGATGTCAACGCAAAAATACAAGTCTATACCTTCTCTTTTGGCTTCTTCCATTTTTGAGCCTGTCTGAAGATTTGCCGCTGCGAGAATTCCGAAAATTATCACAAATAAAAAAATGATGAATTTTGTGATGCTTCTTGATTTAGAAGCTAATGGTACAAGGAAACTTGCGAATTTTGAGTCGGCAAATTTCTTGAATTGTCTTTTGTTTGAAATACGAATTATAATGTATATAGCTATAAAAATAGGTATTGACAAAAGCCAATATAAATATTCAGGATGTTCAAATCTTAAAATATGAGTTTCCATTGTTGTAAATTTAATCTGTTATTGATTTGAAAATCGTGTTTTTTAAAATAAATGATAAGACCAGCAATATGAGTCCCCAAATTACAAAAGGATAAAACTCTTCATGAAGTCTTTTGTATTCGCTGACTTCAATTTTAGAACGTTCCATTTTGTCGATTTCGTCATATATTTGTTGTAACTTTTCTTTTGATTCTGCGCGGAAATATTTTCCTCCGGTTTCATTGGCGATTTGTTGTAGTAAAGATTCGTTGATGTTTACTTCAACTTGTTGGTATTTGACACCTCCGAATGGTGTTTGTACAGGATAAGGTGCTGTTCCTCTTGTGCCGGCTCCTATTGTGTAAACTCTGATTCCGAACAATTTAGCCATTTCAGCTGCTGTTGAAGGGTCTATGGATCCTGCGTTATTGTCACCGTCTGTTAATAAAATTACGACTTTTGATATTGCTTCGCTATCTTTTAATCTGCTTACAGCTGATGCCAAACCGTCTCCAATTGCTGTTCCGTCTTCCAACATTCCGCATTTCATGTCTTTCAACATATTGAGCATCATGCCGTGGTCTGTTGTCAGTGGAACTTGAGTGAATGTTTCTCCGCTAAAAACAACTAATCCCATTCTGTCGCCAGGACGACCTATGACAAAGTCGGATGCAACAGCTTTGGAGGCTTCTAATCTGTCAGGCTTTAAATCGGCAGCTAACATACTGCTCGAAATGTCCATAGCTAAAACAATATCAATTCCTTCGATGTTGACGTTTTGTTTTTTTGAACTGCTTTGTGGACGTGCTAAAGCAATGATAAATAATGATAAAGCCGCTAATTCTAAGACGAAAACACTATGCCTTAAATATGCTTTCCATGATTTTGGGAGTTTTTCGAAAAATCCTGTGTCGGAAAAACGAACGTAGGCTTGTTGTTTGTTACAATTGAAAATATACCATATAGCAAGAAGTGGTATGATAATCAATCCCAAAAGGAAATGCGGAGATGCAAATTCTATCGAACTCATTTTGTTTCCTCCATTTCTTGGTTTTCAGTTGTTTCTTTTTCAAAATTATTTTTCTTTGCTTTGGCTTCTTCAGTCTTTTTCTTTTCCATTTCTTGATGAAAAACGTAACTGTCTTCAACAAATGTATTTATGTCGTTGAATGCCTGTTCGTTTTGTGAAGAACTTGGATTTGCCTTAGCAAATTTGACTAAGTCGGCAGTCGTAAGAGTATTTTGTAACTTGCTGAAAGTGGAATCGTCTAATTGTAATTTCCGGACTTCGTCAAGAATCTCGTCAGATGTCATTTCAATGGCGTCAATATTAAATTGACCTTCTAAATATTCTCTTGCAATATCAGTTAAATCGGTGTAATATTCTTTGAATTTTCCTGATTGCCAGAGTGTTGAATCTTTTAGTTGTGACAATCGTTCTCGAGCAGTTACAATTGCTGGGATTTGAGGTTTAGCTTCTTCCTCTATTTTTTCTTCTTTTTTGTTGAATTTTCTAATGAGATAAATCGCCAATAAAATTAATGCTGCCAGAATTATTGCACCACCAACGTAAGGGATTGTTTCTTCAAACGTAATGTTCTGTTTGATAGGCATCTTGATAGGTTTATATGCCATTGTTGTATCTATTGAAACAGCCTTTACGTAAATATCCATATACTCTGTATAACAGGCGTAAGTGTTTGTGTCGTTGGTTGATTTTGAATATTTTAGGCCAATTTTAGGAATTTCAACGTAACCGGTATCGAATGTTGTCATGGTTAAAAGTTGTGACAAGATGACATCATTGCTATTATTAATAGGTGTCATAGAAATGTCGCTTCTTTTTATGATATCGATATTATTGCTTAGAGTATCCTTGATTTCACTCCAATCGACGATGTAATCATTTGGCATTCTCACATCTAACTTGTAGTTGAATGTCTGGCCTGCAAGAATGCTGTCTTTGTCGATACTTCCGTTAGCATAAATATTTTGTGCAAAACAATGATTGTCACAGAATAAAACCATTGTAATGGCAAATATTAAATTTATATAATGCGATATTCTTCTCATCTTCTTGATTCTCTTTTCTTAAACAACTGCATCAAAGGTTTGACGTAGTCAATATCAGTGTAAATCAATGTGTTGTCAATACCGTTGTTTGCAAAGATTCTGTTAAGTTTAATAGATTCAGATTGTATATGTTTTTGATAAGCCTCGTTCCAAGAACTCATGGAAGTATCGATCCATACATCTTTGTTGGTTTCTGAATCTCTGAATTTTACAAGACCAACTTTAGGTATTACAAGCTCTCTTTTGTCGGTTATTCTTAAACAAACAAGGTCGTGTTTGTTGGCAGCGATTCTTATTTGTTGTTCAAAAGGCTTGTTTGTAATAAAGTCTGATATTAAGAAAGATGTTGTTCTTTTCTTGATTGCGCTTGTCAGGAAACGTAAACCTTCTCCAATGTCAGTGCCTTTGTGTTGTGGAGTAAAGGTTACTATTTCTCTGATAATGCGTAAGATGTGGCTTGAACCTTTCTTAGGTGGGATAAATTTTTCAACTTGATCGCTGAAAAAAATCACACCGACTTTATCGTTGTTTTGTATTGCCGAGAATGCCAAAACTGCTGCCAATTCAGCGGTGAGGTCTCTTTTCGATATGTTAACCGAACCAAAGTCGTTAGAGCCCGAAACATCGATGAGCAACATTACTGTCATTTCGCGCTCTTCTTCAAAAATTTTAACAAAAGGGCGATTAAATCGAGCAGTTACGTTCCAGTCGATGTTGCGAATATCGTCACCATATTGATATTCACGAACTTCGCTGAAAGTCATACCTCTTCCTTTGAAGGCGCTGTGGTATTGGCCAGAAAATATATTGTTGGTCAGGCCACGCGTCTTAATCTCGATTTTTCTAACCTTTTTAAATAGTTCGTTTGTTTCCATATCTCAACAAATCACGGCACTTCTACCATGTTTAATATTTCGTTGATAATTTCTTCTGTTGTAATGTTTTCCGCTTCAGCTTCGTATGTCAAGCCAATACGATGTCTCATTACGTCAGGAGCAACAGCACGTACGTCTTCTGGAATAACATAGCCGCGACGTTTTATAAATGCGTAGGCCTTGGCTGCCATGGCAAGATTGATTGTTGCACGAGGTGATCCACCGTAGCTGATGAGGTTGGCGAATTTCTTCAATTTGTAATCGTTAGGATAACGTGATGCAAAAACAATGTCTGTAATGTAGTTCTCAATCTTTTCGTCAAGATAAACTTCACGGCAAACTTTTCTTGCATTCAAGATTTCCTTAGTTGATGTAACTGGCTTAATCTCTGGATAATCCTTGTTTATATTTTGACGGAGAATTATTTTTTCTTCCTCTTTTTTAGGATAATCGATTATGACTTTAAGCATGAAACGGTCAACCTGAGCTTCTGGAAGTGGATATGTTCCTTCTTGTTCGATTGGATTTTGTGTCGCCATTACGAGGAATGGGTCTGGCAATGCAAAAGTGCTTTCTCCAATTGTCACTTGGTGCTCCTGCATGGCTTCGAGCAAAGCACTCTGTACCTTAGCTGGAGAACGGTTTATTTCGTCTGCTAATACAAAGTTGGCAAAAACCGGACCTTTACGAACAATAAACTCTTCATTCTTCTGACTGTATATCATTGTACCGATTAAGTCTGCAGGCAAAAGGTCAGGAGTGAACTGGATACGACTGAAATCGGCATCAATAATGCTTGACAATGTCTTGATGGCAAGTGTTTTAGCTAATCCTGGAACACCCTCAAGAAGAATATGTCCGTTTGATAATAAGCCAATTAATAATCTTTCAGTCATGTGTTTCTGACCAACGATGACTTTCCCCATTTCAAGATTGATAAGGTCAATGAACTGACTTTCTCTCTGAATCCTTTCGTTTAATTCACGAATATCTGTCTCAATCATAATGTCTTTTTTTTACTTTATATTAATATGTGCAAAATTAACAAGTTTTTGTCAAATTTATTGTATGCTAATGAACATTTTTAATAAATCAAGACAAATCACAAACGACTTGTCTTGATTTATTAATGGAAGTTGTTAGTTAGGACAAAATTCGCTTAGTTGGTTCATGAGTTTTTTTCTGCTGTAAAATATTCTGCTTTTGACAGTTCCTATTGTTAAATGCAAACAGTCAGCTATTTCCTTGTATTTATATCCGTCGTTGTACATGTCAAATGCTTTACGAAAATCTTCGTCCAACATTTTAATGCCTCTTTCCAATTCTATCGAATTGATGATTGATTGTGGGTCTGTATCGGTGTTTATATTGCTAATGTTCAAATAATAAAGATCTTCACTTTGGTCGATAATTGTGTTTGCTTTTTTAGTTCTACGATAATTGTTTATGAAAATATTTTTCATAATCGTGTAAACCCATGCTTTGAAATTGTTGTGGTTGACATACTTTTCCTTGTATATTAATGCTTTGAGGAAAGTTTCTTGCATTAGGTCTTTTGCGTCATCTTCGTTGTTGGTTAGTTGTCTTGCAAAAGCTTCAAGATTTTTTTGAAGACCTGTCAGGTTGCTGTTGAACTCGATTGTTGTCATAATAAATGTTGTTTTTGTGTTTTAAAATTGGTTGTTTTTTTGTTGTTGTCGGTGCAAAAATAATGTACTTTTTATTTTTGTCAATACCCTTTGAAGGCTTGTGAGGGATGTGTCTTTATATGTGCTTGATTTATTGATACTTATCAAATGTTAAATAAATGTTAAATTTTAAAAGTTAACGTAAAAATATAAAAAGTTAACGGATTTTAACATAAGTTAACGGATTTTAACACAAGTTAACGGTTGTAAAAATGTCTCTTTTTGGCACTTTTTGAAGGCAATTATCACAATTTGTATTATATTAGTGTTAGCTTGATAATTTTCCAACTTTATTACTATTACTTGGAATTTTTTTGTAATTTCGTAAAAAATTATTTTTAATATGATTCCATTTGATAAAATTGCTTTGATAGGTTCGGGAAATGTGGCTTATGCTTATTCTAAAGCATTGAAAAATAATGGAATATCACCATCATTTATTTATACGCGTTCAGTTGGTAAAATTCCTGAAATAGAAAAGACTTTAGGATTGAAGGCGACTTCTGATTTTGATGAGTTGCTTGGCTGTGATTTGATTATAATTGCTGTCAAAGATGATGCGATTTATGAAGTGGCTTCAAATCTTAAAAATTATAAAGGTTTATTGGTGCATACTTCGGGGACCAAGCCTTCATCTATACTGAATCATGTTGAAAATTATGGAGTCCTTTATCCTTTACAAACATTAACAAAAGATTTCGATGTTGACTTTAAGAAAGTTCCTCTTTTGGTAAATGCCTCATCTTCAATTTGTTTTGAAAAGCTTAAATCTCTTGCGAATATAATGTCGGATGTTGTGTTTGAATGTTCCGATGACGACAGAAGTGCAATTCATTTAAGTGCGGTCTTCGTTTGTAATTTTGTAAATGTTATGCTTCAAATAGGTGATAAACTTCTTGAAAATAAGGCAGTTAATATATCTATTTTTGAATCTTTAGTGAAGGAAACTGTTGATAAGGCTTTTGTGATGGGCCCCAAAAATGCATTGACAGGACCAGCAAAACGCGGCGATTTTGAAACCATAGAAAAGCATAAAAAATCATTGGAAAATAATATTGACGAGAAAAAAATATATGAGTTGTTAACAAGTTATATAATTAATAAATGTAGATAAAATGAAGAACTATAAAGAACAATTAAAAGATATAACAACATTCATATTTGATTATGATGGAGTTATGACAAACGGTGATGTTTTGGTGGATGCTGATGGCGTGCCATTGCGTAGTACAAATGTAAAAGACGGATTTGCTCTTCAGTTGGCTGCTCGTCTTGGTTATAATATTGCTATTATTACAGGAGGTTATTCTGTTTCAATTGAAAAAAGAATGGAAATGCTTGGCATCAAAGATGTTTTTGTTCGTTCAGCAAGTAAAGTTGAAGTGCTTCAAAAATATATGGAAACCAAGAACTTGAAACCAGAAGAGATTATTTATATGGGCGACGACCTCCCTGATTATCCTGTTATGAAAATGGTAGGATTGCCTGTATGTCCAGCTGATGCTGTCCCTGAAATTAAAGATATTAGTCTGTATATCAGCCATTTGGGTGGCGGAAAAGGAGCCGTGCGTGATATTATTGAGCAGGTGCTCAAAGCACAAGACAAATGGATGAAGGATTTTACATTTTATGTTTGGTAAATAAAGAGTGATGAATAAGGTAAAGTCTTTTTTTAAGTTAGTGCGCTGGACCAATTTGTTGATTATAGCAATGATGATGTGTCTGGTTTATTATTTCTTGATGGCACCTTTGTATGCTATAGGCATTGCTGGCGTTTTTCCTCCATCGCCGTCTTTTCTTTTACTCGTCATCTCTTTGGTTTTTATAGTGGCAGCTGGTTATGTGATCAATGATTATTATGATGTGGAAATGGATAAGGTTAACAAGCCGGATAAACTTATTATAGGAAAGATATTTACTGATAAAGAAGCTAAATTCTTTTATAATGTTTTGTCGATTATAGGTCTGTTGACAGGCTTGGCATCAGGTATAATTGCATTAAAATCAAGCTTTTATATTATTTTTGCAATGTTGCTTCTGCTTGTGTGCGTGTTGTATTCTTATTCATCTACATATAAGAAAAAAATTCTGGTCGGAAACTTAATTGTTTCTTTATCAGTTGCTTTTGCAGTTTTCTTGCCTTGGTTGTTTGAGGCTTTATATGTTTCAAATCATGAGCTTATATTGTCAGTGTGTAGAGATAAATTAGTGCATAACCTTCCTTTTGTTCTGATTTATGTTGGCTTTGCATTTATAACAACATTGTTGAGAGAAATAGTCAAAGATGCTGAGGATTACAATGGCGATTCTTTAACTCGTTGTCGTACAATTCCAATTGTTTGCGGCTTAAAAAACACAAAGATAATTATATGTGTGCTCTTTTGCGTTTTGTATGCACTTTTGGCTTATTACCATATAATAATCATAAGTTTACAGGCAAATATTGCGATGATTTTATTGTTGTTTGTTGAGTTCATGGCGGTAGTTTCTGTTGTGACTCTTTTTCAAATAAAAGAATTTGCTGATTTTCACAGAACTTCAGTATTTTTGAAAATACAAATGGTAGCTGGAATGTTAACAATGATGTTTATATGATGTTAGAAAATTTAAATAAATACAATATAATTCTTGCTTCAAAATCGCCGAGGAGGCAAGAGCTTATGAAAGGAATAGGATTGCCTTTTTCAGTTTTGACTAAAGATGTAGATGAATCTTTTTCATCGGAAATGTCTGTTTTTGATGTAGCTCCTTTTTTGAGTTATAAAAAAGCGAAAGCATTTGAAGAAAGTGAACTTCCTGAAAACTATATGGTTATAACTGCTGATACGGTGGTTATTGTTGGTGATGCCATTCTTGGTAAGCCAAAAGATTTTGAAGATGCCTGCAATATGTTGCGCCTTATGTCTGGGAAAAAACATTCTGTCGTGACAGGTGTGACTATTCATACAAAAGAAAAAACCAAGACATTTTCTGCAATATCAAAGGTGTTTTTTGAAGTCCTCGATGAGGATGAAATCAATTATTATGTTAGTATGTATAAACCTTTTGACAAGGCTGGTTCTTACGGGATACAGGAATGGATTGGTTATGTTGGAGTTAAAAGTGTTGAAGGTTCGTATTTTAATGTGATGGGACTTCCTACGCAAAAATTGTATCAAATTTTGAAACGTTTTTGAAAAAGTTATGATGGATAAAAAATGTGGCGATAGTGCCTACGATGTTTGATATGACTTTTTATTCATCTTTTAAAATGTTAAGAAACTGGAATTGGAAATATGTTAAAAAAAGATAGTTTTATAATAGGTTCGTTGGCTGCTGTAATAATATTTTTTGTTTTGTACAGCATTGTGAATTTGTTTACAGATTTTTCGTATTTTTCGCAAAGTCGTGATTCTCTTTGGATTTATATTGTTTCAATAATTCCGAATATTCTTTTGGCGCGTTTTATGCTTGTTAATTGGAATATGGAGAAAACAGGGAGGGGAATGATGTTCGTGTCTTTATTGGGTGTTTTATTGGTAATGTATTTTGTGTTAAAATGAAATATTATATTATAGCAGGAGAGGCATCTGGCGACCTTCATGGCGCTAATTTGATAGCTTCGATAAAGAAAAAAGATCCGCGGGCAAAGATCCGTGCATGGGGTGGTGACTTGATGAAAAAACAAGGCGCTACATTAGTGAAACATTACCGTGACCTTGCCTTTATGGGATTCGTAGAGGT
>JAEIGA010010714.1_pt1 | contig 13912 bp, 7 predicted proteins | sample 9270691 | NCBI WGS metagenome assembly JAEIGA01 (sample SAMN17057246, study PRJNA624740) | gut metagenome | biome: biome; isolation source: fecal sample | host: Bos grunniens | place: China: Xizang | collected 2019 | reverse complement strand
CGCATTGGAGGGTAATGGAGACGGTACTATCAGACTTACCACTACCAGCAATGATGAGTTCAAGCGTATGACTTCATTTGTCCTCTGCAGTGATGTGGATTCACGAAGAGATACTGTATATGTGAAGCAGAAGGGCAAGATCGAGGCTCAGCTTTCGATGGACAACACTTCAATGGTTGTTGCCGGAGCAGGTGGCCAGAGCACTGCTTCAATCAAGACAAATATTCCGTTAAGCTATTTCAAGGTCAATGTATATTATGATGACATCGACAATGTAGACTGGATGGATCCTTCGAAGGTGACAATGACCGGTGAGGGTGAGACAAAGGTGCTAGCAATCCACACAGAGCCGAATACTGATGCCGTATCAGTCCGTACAGCTTCCCTTCATCTTTCATTCGTGGACGGATGGGGAGATGAGGTTGCTCTCGAACTCGTTGTCATGCAGAAGAATGCCAATGAGGCACTTGGTGTGCTGAAGACATTCGCGCAGATCCGTGAGCTTTATCCTAATGGCGGAGAGGTTACTGAGGATTATATCCTGGAGGGTGTGGTTGTCAGCAACACAGAGGGAGGAAATGCAGGTGAGAATGAGCAGATAAGTGCATCTGCCATCGATTACAGCGGTTCCAAGAGGACAGTGTATATACAGTCGCTGGACGGAAGTCTCGGCTTCTCGCTCCTGACTGACACTGAGGAGGATAATATCTTCAAACAGTTCAATAAGGTCCAGGTGCTTCTTAAGGGCGCCGAGATATATCTCTTTGACCAGCCTGCAAGATACTACCAGATCAAGGGTATCAGGAAGAGTATGGTTGCGTCCAATGTGAAGGCTGCAGATAGCGATATAGTGGTGAAGGAGAAGCATTTCAAGGATATTACAGATGAGGATATCTTCACATATGTAAGATTGAAGGATGTGGAGTTCCCTGTGAGAAAGGGCTCTATCTGTCCTATCAACGAGGGTTACTCGATCGCAGGTAAGTCAGACCGTATCTCCAAGTTCCCGCTTCTGGTGCGAGATATCAACGGTGATAGCTTCTATATGTACACCAATACCGTATGTCTCTACCGTAACGATGGAACACGCGTCCCTCAGGGTTCAGGTATGATTTCAGGTGTGATCGTGCATGAGAGATTCTCACGTTTCGAGTGGAAGAATGAGATGGACCTTCTAGATATGGAGAACGATCCTGAGCTCGGAAACATCGGCCGCTATCAGATCCGTCACCAGACCAAGGGTGATATCTATGACCATATGGAGATGGATTTCAAGAACAGCTTCTCGGAGCTTCTCGTTGAGTATCGCTACTGGAATCCGGATGTTGTGAATGGAGTGCAGAAGCCTACATACGGTGACAATGGCTGGTTCACCCATACCTATCAGAGAAAATATACAGGTACAGAGGCCAAGGAGTATACTGAGGAACAGTACAAGCAGCATATGTCTGCCGAGGTATGCTTCTCATACCTTGGACCGATCGGTCTTTCCGGCTCGATATTCGGTGCTAACCAGGGAAATATCAACGGTCTGGGTATCGTTCTTGACCCGGCCAAGGACCGTTACAATCCGGAGATGTCAGAGTGGGTAGGAGAGCATGAGGGCACAATGCAGTGGCTTTCTCCAACAACTTCGCAGGCTGAGGCTGAGGTGCCGCTCCGAGTTGCAAATGCCGGTTCCAATGCAGGAAAGGGCTGGTGCTCATCGGACTGCTACTGTGCTTTCCGTAGTCTCAAGTGGTGGGACTTCGATCTTAACAGAGGATATGCATGGATGGTAAACTTCTCTACAAAGGGCATATCAAAGAAACTTTCGATGCAGATTTCTGTGCTCAACTCTTCACAGAAATTCCACTCCCCTCGCTACTGGAGAGCAGAGTGGTCTGAGGTTGACTCGATGAATCCTGCAGACGACGCAGCATGGCACCCTATCGCAGAGTACACCGTGCCTGATATCTCGCAGTGGACAGGTACTCTATTCTCTTCGGTTGTGGGTTATAAGGCAATCAATTTCGATCTTCCGGAGGAATTGCTCGGAAAGGAGAATGTATATATCCGCCTTATGCCGATCAGCTACCTCTGCAGCAGCGGCGGTGACTATACAGACACAGTCATCACCAATGATGAGGAAGGTGATAAGCACGCCAGCTCAATTGACTATATCGCAATACGTTACAATAAGTAAATCAGTCATTTCGGACGGGTGCGGCTGAATTAAGCTCTACATCGCAGACATAATGGATGGGAAATATCGTTTATTGGTTAGTTAAGGACATTCCCTCACCCTATCCGTCCGTCATGACTTTATGAGAAATATCATTATCTAAAACACAATAACAATTATGAACAAGAAGTTTTTCATTTTGGCCTGCACACTCGTGATGGCCATCTTTGCAGGCTGTGAGCCGCAGGTAGAACCTAAGCCGCAGCAGCCAGAGCCACAGATTACATCAATCTCTCCAGCAAGCGGTCTTGCAGGTACAGTTGCTACAATCAGTGGCAAGGAATTCTCTGACGACAAGACTAAGGTTTCAGTTCTCTTCGGTGAGGCTGAGGCTATCGTTACAGCTGCTACAGCTACATCAGTTACAGTTGTTGTTCCGGAGAATGACCCAGGTCAGGTTATGGTTACTGTGACAGTGGGTGACAAGAAATCTGCTGGTTTCGCATTCACATATGAGGAGCCTGTATATCCTGCAAAACTTACTTCACTCAATCCTGCAAAGGCTCAGGCCGGTGCTGAGATCACTCTCGTAGGTGAGCACTTCGGTACTGACAAGGCTGCCTATACAGTTCTTTTTGACGAGGCAGTTGCAGAGATCAAGAGCGTAAGCGAGAATGCAATCGTTGTTGTTGCTCCTGATACTGAGGATGCACAGGCTAACGTTATCCTCAAGAAGGGTGATGAGATGATCCCTACTGTGCAGCAGTTCACATATGAGTTTGCTAAGACTCTTAGTATGGGTGCTATCGCAGGTGTTATCTATGAGTCAGGTTCTGACTTCACTGTACAGGTTGAGAACCTTGTCGAGGCTGACCAGGCTACAGCAGTTCTCGTTGGCAAGAACGGTGAGGTTCCTGCAGAGTGCCTTGCCGAGAACGGTGCCCTTACAGTATTCGTTCCTGCTAAGCTTAAGGGTGACTACAAGCTTAAGGTGTTTGTGAAGGGTTGCCTTCCAATCGAGTCTGCTACTGAGTTCGCAGTTTACTATCTTCCACAGTACGAGCTCAACCTTACAGACGAGAAGGGTGATATCGGAGCTTACGGTGCGGGTTCAAATGTTGACGGAAACGGTTCTGCTGCGAAGTTCCAGACAGCAAACGGTCTTGCAATTGCTCCGGACGGCAACTTCTATGTGACTACAATCGGTGGTAGTGTAAGCGGAAACAATATCGGACACTCGATCCGTTGCGTGAACCCTACAAGCAAGGATGTTACTACAGTGGTTTCTGTAGAGACTCTGACTGAGAACAAGACAAAGAACATCTACCCATATCACGGAGCATTCGCAGCAAACGGTGACTACTATGTCGCTTGTAAGAACGGTGCTTTCCAGATCGGTAAGGTCGCTGCTTCTGACAAGGCATGGTCGGTAATCACATGCACTAACACTCCAGACAAGTACAATGAGTCAAAGGGTATCAACTTCATGAATGTTATCCTTGATGCATCAAGCAACATCTATGTGGCAGACCGTGACCAGAGCCGTATCCTCAAGGTTAACGCAGGTTCGACTGACGTGGCTGCAACTATTCAGGTGAAGGCTCAGATCGCAGGTGCGGAAAACAATATCCAGATCAACCACATCGCGTGGGGTAAGAACCAGCAGGAGTTCATCGTTGCAGGCTCTGAAGACCTCGTACTTGTGATTTCAGATATGAACGGAAACGGTAGAGTGATCGCCGGTAACGGTGTGAAGCCTCAGAACAAGGACGACGGTACAAACTACAACTTCACTGACGGTGAGCCAGGAAACACACTTTCTGCTACAATCGGCCAGATCACAGGTATCGTTTACGATGAGACTGACGGATACATCTACTTCAACGATGTTAACTCTTGCGCATTCCGTGTACTCGTACCAGGCGTAGGCGGCGACTATACTAAGGGTGTTGTCAAGACTCTTTGGGGCCATCCGTCAATCGCATCTGCGAAAGAGGGTGCTCTCAAGAACCTCGGCGGTCTTGTAAGACTTCCTGACGGAACATTCTACCTTACTTCCAACAGTGCAGTTCGTTCAGTAACTCCAAAAGCTGAATAATAATGAAAATCAGACATTTTTCAATAGTGGCCGGAGCTATCATGGCACTGGCCGCTATGGGATGTTCTTCAGAGCAGAAGGCTACCGATGCCGATATCCCTTATCCTGTACTGCAGGAGCACAGGGATAGGGCTGCGGAACTCGTAAGCCAGATGACTCTTGAAGAGAAATGTGATTATATAGGAGGCTCCAAGGACGGATTCTATATCCGTCCTGTCGAGCGTCTAGGCATTCCTCTCATCCGTATGGCAGACGGTCCTCAGGGCGTCCGCAACAATACAAAGAGTACTCTCTTTGCGTGTGGAGTTGCAGCTGCTGCATCATGGAATGAGGATGTGGTCTATGAGATGGGTGTAGCTCTCGGACAGGATTCACGTGCACGCGGTGTGCATATTCTTCTTGGCCCGGGTGTGAACATCTACCGCAGCCCTCTTTGCGGCCGTAACTTCGAGTATATGGGTGAAGATCCGACTCTTGCTGGAAACACAGCGGCGCAGTACATCAAGGGTGTGCAGTCGCAGGGTGTTATGGCTACAGTGAAGCACTTTGCCCTTAACAACCAGGAGTTCAACCGCCATCACACAAGCTCCGATGCTGATGAGCGTACAATGTACGAGATCTATTTTCCTGCATTTAAGGCTGCAGTTGACGCAGGTGTGGCTTCTGTAATGAGCAGCTACAATCTCGTGAATAATGTGCATGCAGCAGAGAACAGATGGCTTCTTACAGATGTCCTGAAAGAGGAGTGGGGCTTTGACGGTTTCGTCATGTCTGACTGGACATCTACATATTCTACTCTCGGTTGCGTCCGCAGCGGTCTTGACCTTGAGATGCCTCACGGATTCTGCCTTAAATATGAGCACATCAAGCCGCTCATCGAGACAGGTGTGATAAGTGAGAAGGATATTGACAGGATGGTTGAGGCGATCCTTTCAAGTGTTATCGCCTATGGCTTCCTTGACCGTCCGCAGCTTGATACTACCATCAAGGAGGATCATCCATATTCACGCGAGGTTGCCTACAAGCTCTCTTGCGAGTCTGCGGTACTCCTTAAGAACAATGGTGCACTTCCTTTGAAAAAAGGCGGAAAGGTTGCTCTCATGGGTCCCCGTGCAGAGGTTATCCCTTGCGGAGGAGGCTCGGGTGCTGTTGATCCTATCTATTCAATCTCTCTTTCTGAGGGTATGACCCAACTTGGCGAGGACTTCCCTGTGACACTTATTGCTGACGACTATAAGTCAAAGGCCAAGGAGATTCAGGCAGCAGATGCAGTCGTGGTTTCTGTAGGTTTTGACAAGAAGACAGAGAGGGAGGATCACGACAGGACATTCTCGCTTCCAGAAGGCCAGGACGAACTTATCGAGTTCGCTCTTGCAAACAATGACAATGTTATTGTTGTTGTGTATTCAGGTGGCGGAATCGATATGAGCCGTTGGCAGGACAAGGTGTCGGCAATCGTCATGGGCTGGTATCCGGGTCAGGAAGGCGGTCTCGCTATCGCCCGTATGCTTGCGGGAGAGTTCTCTCCGTCAGGCCGTCTGCCTATGACTATCGAGTCACGTCTTGAGGATAACCCTACATTCACAAACTACTATGTGGAGGCTCCTATGACCAAGCGTGGTCACTCAACTCTCAATGTGACTTACGGAGAGGGTGTGTTCGTCGGCTATAGAGGTTATGAGAAGAGCGGTGTCAAGCCTGCATATCCTTTCGGCCACGGTCTTACATACACTACATTCGAGTATTCGGATATCTCTGCAAAGGCAGTAAAGGGTGGAGTTGAGGTCGCATTTACTCTCACAAATACAGGCGATTTTGATGCGTCTGAGGTGGCTCAGGTGTATGTGGGCGAGGTTAATCCTACTGTGCCTCGTCCTGCAAAGGAACTCAAGGGCTACAGCAAGGTCTTTGTGAAAGCCGGTGAGTCTGCGCAGGTGAAGGTCTTCCTTCCTAAGTCTGCATTCGCATTCTACAATGTCGAGGTACATGACTGGACAGTAAACCCAGGTGCGTTCGACATCAATGTCGGAGCTTCGGTTGCTGATATAAGACTCTATGAGCAGGTGGGTATCAAATAATTGCTACCCTCGCGAAAAATACCAATATGAAACGCATACTTTTAGCTATTATCACTGCGGCATTTTGCCTTAATGTTTCTGCACAGGGCATTAAGTGGCATAATGCCGCTGATTTTACCATTATCGGTAAACCTATCCCTACATCAAAACCGTTCACTCGAATCGACGGTTCTGTCTACAAATTCAATGACAAGACAATTGACCGTTATGCCGGATATTCGACTGGCCTTGCCATCCTTTTTGAGACAGATAGCCCTATAATCAAGGCTAGATGGACTACAGGCGGAGGCAACTCGGGTGCTAACATGGCGGCGATCGGCCAGAAGGGTCTTGACCTTTACATCATGAAGGGCGGTAAATGGGTCTTTGCAGGTGTGGGTTCGCCGGATATGAAGAAGGCTCCATTCAGCAAGCATGAGGGCACAATCGTGACAGATATGACAGAAGACGCAAAGCAGTGCCTTCTCTATCTTCCTCTTTTTGACTGTATAGAGTCTCTTGAAATCGGTGTTGAAAGCGGATCAGTAATCAAGGCGATTGACAATCCGTTCCGTCACAATATCATTGTTCACGGTTCAAGCATCACCCACGGTGCTTCAGCAAGCCGTCCAGGCATGACCTATGCTGCCCGTTTCGGTCGTGACAACGGTCTATATACATTGAATCTTGGCTTCAGCGGCATGTGTAAACTTCAGAAGGAGTACGCATATTATCTTGCTGATATCAAGGATGTAGACGCATTCATTTTCGATACATTCTCAAATCCTCAGGCTGATGCCATCAATGAGAACTTCGACCAGTTTGTGGATGTCGTCCGTGCAGCACATCCAGATGTGCCGATGATCTTCCTCCAGACAGAGCGTCGAGAGACAAGAAACTTCAACACTAAGCGTGAGGCATCCGAGGCAGCAAAACAGGCTGCTGCCGAAGCTGTGGTGAAAAGGAGAATGAAGACAGACAAGAATATCTATTTCCTTCCGTCAGACGATTTCCTCGGCAAAGAGCATATCGCAACTGCCGACGGTACGCATCCTACCGATCTCGGATTTACATACATGCTTGACAGTATCACACCGAAGATCAAGAAGATCCTCAAGAAGTACAAGATCAAATAGTAGTGTTTTATATTCTTGGCCACGAACTCAGAATTGCCTTATGTGACATTCCTGAACAATTCCATCACTAAAGGCAATACTTGCAATCCAAGACACCGGCCACGCTAGCCCTCATTTCGCGGTCCCTGGGCCTGATAGCTGTGTCAGGTCTCTGATCAGATACAGTGTGATCAAGGTCAATCCTAACTGACAGATGCCATTGGGTAACAGGGGATGGAGACTTCTTTTGTGTTGTGCTCAGGGCATCTTTGCCTGCCAGAGAAGGTGCTGGTGGAGATTGCCGTTAAGCGAAAGTTCCTTCGCCGGAATCGGCAGGACAGAGTATTTCTCATCCACTCCCACCACACTTTCATACTTTCCACAGCGGACAAGATCGAACCATCTGAATCCCTCCCCGAAGAGTTCAAGACGTCTTTCCTCAAGGATGGCGTCAAGAAAAGATTCTTCGTCGGAGGGATCAAGTGTATCCAGACCTCTGAATGAGCGAAGTTCATTAAGTCTGCTAAGACCTTTTTCAAGTCCCTGACATTCGGCACTGATGAGATACATCTCCGCGAGACGGACAATGTATATAGGATCCCTTCCTGCATCTCCTGAGCAGTATTTGTTGAGTACCGGATTATTGCCCTGGTATGCCACTGAAATGTGCTTGCGAAGGTCACCCTCTGCATACATGCTCATTGCCTCCTCTGTCGGGCAGAAATTGTATGCTCCGCCCACGCCGGACTCTTTTGTGTAGTAGTATGAACTCAGGTTGACACTGCTCTCCTGCACAAGGTTGGCGAACGAGAATATCTCCTCTGTGTTCGGCTGCCCACGGAAGATATCCTGGAAGTGTGACAGGGCAAATCTGTCGTCATTTATTAGCGATTCCGCAAGCTCTGCCGCTTCCTGCTTCTGGCCCATCGCAAGGTATGTCCTTGCCAGAAGTCCGGCAGCTGCCTGGCGTGACACATGATTCTTTCCTGTGAATTCGGCAGCAAGAGTCATTGCCGCCTTGAACTCTTCCTCTACGAACTCCCAGACTTTCTCCTCTCTCTGCTGCGGTTCAAGTTCTCCGCCTTTCGGTGTCTTGATGATAGGCAGGTTTCTCCATCTGGTTACGAGGTTGTAGTAGTATAGTCCTCTGAAGAAATGTCCTGTGCCAAGCATCTCGTTTTTCTGCTCCGAATCCGGTAGTCTTTCAATGTAGTCAAGCACAGTGTTGATCTGGTAAAGTCCTGCGAAATATCCGTTCCAAGGACTTGTGACAATGCTCTTGTTCGGGTCAATTGCACCTTCCACCATTAGTTTCGGCGTATTGACGCTTGTCGCTCCTGTGCGTATGAGGTCTCCTCCGATGAGGTCGAACAGTGCCCATCCGTTGAATGTAGGCTTGTACTGGGCAATGTTGTACATTCCGGTTATGAGTAGCTGGGCATGTTCGGCATTCACTCTCTCCGCTGAGATTCCGTCGTGCGGATACTGGTCGAGGCGCTCTCCGCACGAGGCGAAAAGCGCAACTGTCATCAATATTGCACAAAGTCTTCTCATATTAGAATTTCACTTTAATACCCATAGTGTATGTTCTTGCCTGAGGAAGCCACATGTTGTCCAGACCCATTTTTGTCGCATCCAGACTGGTGTTCACTTCAGGATCGATGAATCTGTAAGGCGAGATTAGGAAGAGGTTGTCTCCCTGAATGTATATTCTAAGGCTTGTAAGGTTGAGTCTTTTGACAGTATAGGCTGGCAGGCTGTAACCCAGCGACAGGTTGCGGCAACGCAGATATGATGCGTCGTGAAGGTAGCGGGAATTGATGAACTTTGTAGAGTTCCATGTCATTCCGTATATAGCTCGTGGCACCGTATTGCTTGTGAGCGGACCTGTCCATCTTGCAAGCGCCTCGGACTTCTGTGACGGCCAGAGTCCGTTTCCAAGACGGAGTCCTCCCGTCCAAGTCTGGTATAGCATGTTTCCGTACGAGAACGCAAGAAGGATATTCAGGTCAAAGCCCTTCCATGTGAACATGCTGCTGAGTCCTCCTGTGAACAGAGGATTGGCAGATCCGACGAACTGGCTGTCGTGTACGGTGTCTATATCTCCATCGTTGTTTACATCTTCATAGATGACATCACCCGCCCTGACTCCCTGCGCGTACTGCCTTGCCGGTACCTCATCGTCACTCTGGTAGATTCCGAGCATCTTTATCATGTAGAAACTTCCCACTTCTTCTCCCACTTTGAGCGCATGGTATGACCCGGATGTAAGGATTCCGTCATCGTCAATCAGCTCTGTGAGTCTGTTGCGTACAAACGATATGTTGAATCCTCCTTTCCATATGAAGTCTCCGCTCGAGAGTTCGCTGCCGAGTGTGAGCTCAAGACCATCGTTCCTCATCGCACCGATATTGCATATCTGGTTTGTGAAGCCTGATGTCGCGGATATAGGCTTGTTGTACAAGAGATCCTTGGTGTCCTTTCTGTAGATATCAGCTACGGCTGTCAGTCTGCCATCAAAGAAGGACATGTCGATACCAAAGTTGTACTGCGAAGCCTTCTCCCATTTGAGATTTTCGTTTCCCTGAGTCATGAGGGCGATACCGCTTTCTCCAAGGTAGTTGTATCCGCCGTTGGCAAGCGGCTGCCATGCATATGATCCGATTCCTCCCTGGTTTCCTGTCATACCCATACTGGCTCGGATCTTCATGTCGATCTCGCTGCAGTTCCAGAACTTTTCCTTTGATATGTTCCATCCTGCAGATACTGACGGGAAGAATCCGTATCTGTTTTTCGGGGCGAATTTTGACGATCCGTCTGTACGGGCAGAGAGGGTTACAAGATATCTGTCGAGGTAGTTCAGATTGGCTCTCAGCATGAATGACTGGATGCTCCACGAAGAGTTCGCTGTCTTCATGTCAATGTATTCAGCTGCCATTGTGTTGACATCGAATTCGTCGGAAGGGAAACCCTGACCTGTCTGTGATGCGGTCGATGATACATCCTGCTGGAATGAGTGTCCGAGCATGACGTCCAAAGCCAAGCCATTGGACAGGCGTTTTCTGTAGTTAAGGATATTGTCGGTCACTATTGAGCTGTATGCTTTTCTCGCATCCGTAAGCTTGCCCACGGAGTTTCCGTACATATGATTTCTTCCGTAATAGATATAGTCTTCCGCATACATGAAATCACTGCCTATGCTGCTCCTGAGGGACAGACCTTCCATGAAGTTGATGAGTACGAACGCGCTTCCAAGCATACGGAAGTTCTTGTTGAATGCCTTCTGCTCGTTAAGTGCCTGGATGAGGTTGTAGTGCAACAGATCCACATCCTTGATGGTGTATGAACCATCCTCTCTGTAAGGTGTATCCCAGGGTCTGTGTTCAAGTGAGTGTGTGAGCATGGATGTTCCCATATTTCCGTTAGGGACATGATGGGTGTGGCTGTAGTTGGCGTTAAGGTTGATGCCGGCTGAAAGCCATTTCTTAATATCAGTCTCAACATTTGTCCTTACACCGTATCTTTCTGCCCTGCTTCCGATAATGACGCCCTGGTTGTGTCTGGCATTGGCGGAAATATAATATTTGCTTCTATCCGAACCTCCTGAAATGGATGTGTTAGCCTTCCATGACACAGCTGTTCTCAGCACAAGGTCCACCCAGCTGAACTGCTCCCTTTCCGGATACGGGTTGACGATATGAGGTACATTATTTCCTGTCTGGATGTTGTAGTTGTCGATCGCCTCGTTCTGTATCTGCAGATAAAGGTTGGCGTCTGCGACCTCGAGTTTTTTCAGATTCGGTATATGTGCCAGACTCATCCCTGCGTCTGCGCTTACCTTCGGAGTACCCTTACTGCCGCGCTTTGTAGTGATAATGATAACACCGTTTGTGGCCCTGGATCCGTAGATTGCTGCAGAGGCGGCATCCTTGAGAACCTGGATTGACTCTATGTCTTCCGGATTGATGTCAACCAATGAATTGATCTGCTCGCCCTGCCATCCTCCGGCATCCGATATGGTGTTGCTGATAGGGATTCCGTCCACGACATACAGTGGCTCGTTGCCTGCTGTAAGTGAGCCTATACCTCTGATACTCACGCGATTTCGGCTTGCAAGGCTGCCTGATGACGCCTGTATGTTCACTCCTGCCATCTGGCCTTGCAGCAGGGCTTCGACACCGTTGTCAATTCTTCCCTGAATCAGTTCAGGATTATAGATTCCAATAGCTGACGAGATGTCCTTGCGCTCCATGCTTCCGTATCCCACGACCACGGCCTCGTCAAGCAGATTGTGAGTGTGATATGGTCCGTAGTCCCAGAGTGCATCCTGCATGGCATCGGGATCTGTCGGCACGATGAGAATCATCTTTCCTGAGATCTGTGCCTGCATTCCGGTACCTTTCAGCAGTGCCTTGAGGGCGTCTTCCAGTGCGAGTTCACCGGACACCTGTACCTTTCTTCCCACATTCAGCAGCATCTCGTTGTATGCAACAGTATAACCGCTCTGGTCTTCAATGAGATCAAAAGCGGCTGATAACCTGATTTTCTCCTGGGGAAGGTTTATGGTCTGTTCCTGCGCACTGAGTCGCAATGCGGCAAGAATTATAAGCCAAAGGCACAAGGTGAATTTCCTCATCTGTGTCTGCTACCTTATATATATGTTCTTATCTTCGATTGTATACTGCATGCCCGGAACCAGCTTGCAGAGAGCATCCATGAGTTCCACGAGACTTTCGTCGTTGATGAACTTTGCCGTGAGTACAGCATCGTTGTATTTGTCTGTGGTAAGGTGGATGTCGACATTGAATGTTCTTTCTACGATTTTCAGGGCCAGCTCCAATGGAAGCGATCGCATTCGCAGGTTTCCGTCCTTCCATGATGTGGCCTCCTGAGCATCTGTCTTTTTCACGGTCATCGATCCGGATGCTTTCTCCAATGTAAGTGCCTGATCCGGTGTAAGTGTCACTTCGCGATCATCGTCACCGGCTTTGCATACGCTGACAACTCCGCTGCACAATGTTGCGCTGGCTGTGAGGTCTTCAGGATAGTCGCTTATATTGAATACGGTTCCGTGGGCTGTGACGCAGATGTCGTCTGTGCTTACAATAAAAGGATGTCTCTTGCTGGCTGTCACTGTGAACAGTGCCTCTCCCGAGAGTGTTACAGCTCTTTTTCTGCCGAACTTTTCAGGATAGATGAGAGTGGATTCCGAATTGAGTACTACAGTAGACCCGTCAGGCAGAGTGACCTGGACGATTTCTCCTCTTGATGCTGTGTACTCGTTCATATCCGCAGGACTATTTATAATATAGTAGGCTGCAATAGGGGAGAGCACAAGAATCGCCACGGCAGCGGCAGCTACCGATATCTTCTTGAACCATAGGGTCTTATCTTTTATTTTCTTGCTGATGTACGCGCCCTCGATCTGCCTTGCCTTCTGCATTACCGCATTGAAGGCGCTTTCGGTTTCTTCCCTGCTTACCTTCGATCCGTCGACGTGTTCCCAGCCTTTGAAATTATCTGATGACATGTTTCTTTGGATTATACTGCATTATGACGAAAAACTTCAGTACCATACCTAGGGAGCCTATAAGAATATCGCAATCATATGTGCGATTTTCCGGAGTTCTTTCAGTACGAGGTTCAGATGGTTCTCGACGGTTCTCTTGCTGATGCCCATCATCTCTGCGATTTCGTCATTGGTCTTACCTTCCAATCTGGACAAGATGAATACCTGTCTTCGTTTTTCGGGCTGTTTCGAGATGGCTGCGGCAATCTGAATCTGTGTCTCCTTGGCGAAGTATTCGCTTTCCGAGTGCCACTTACCGACCTCGTGTCCGCTGTCCATTTCCTCTAGGGGAATCTTTATCTTTCTGGTGCGGCCGTAGTCAATGGCTGCATTGCGCGCTATAGTATATAGGTATGCGCCGAATGACTTCACATCCGACAGGACGCTTCGTTGCAGCCATATCTTGACAAAGATATTCTGAGCTATATCCATGGCGTCATCGCTGTTGGATATCATCTGCTCCAGAAATGTCTTGGCTTTCGGGTAATAATAACAGAAAAGGTCTCTGAAAGCATTCTCGTTGCCTTCAGAAACCTTTACTAATATTACCTTTTCGTTATGCATGAGCACCTTTTACTTCTGTCTCAGGAATACCTGAACCGGACATCCGAGGAAATCGAAGTTGCTTCTGAGCTTGTTCTCGAGGAAGCGGCGATAAGGCTCGCGGATGTACTGTGGGAGGTTGCAGAAGAATGCGAAAGAAGGCGAGCGGGTAGGGAGCTGGGTGACATACTTGATCTTGATGTACTTGCCCTTCCATGCTGGCGGTGGATAGTTCTCGATCTCAGGAAGCATAGCCTCGTTGAGTTTCGATGTGCTGATCTTGCGTGAGTAGTTGTCGTACACATGCGCGGCAGCGTCGAGAACGTCCATGATTCTCTGCTTGTTGATTACGGATGTAAAGATGAT
>JAEIGA010010713.1_pt1 | contig 13913 bp, 28 predicted proteins | sample 9270691 | NCBI WGS metagenome assembly JAEIGA01 (sample SAMN17057246, study PRJNA624740) | gut metagenome | biome: biome; isolation source: fecal sample | host: Bos grunniens | place: China: Xizang | collected 2019 | reverse complement strand
TATTCTGTATAATATTCATTTACGTGCATCCACAGCCGCGCCGCCGCGTTTTCCGCACACCCCCCGAAACCCCTCCCGCACTTTTCTGTGCATTTGTATGGCGAAAACGGCCTTCAAAGGGGGTGTGGATGACAAGAGGTACTACCCACCCTCCTGAAATAAAAAATTCAGGCCGTTTTTGCGACAAGGTATGTCAGTTTTCCGGCAACCCGCTCCCGCCTATAACCCGTCCTGACCAAATCAGGCCCGAACGGACCCCAAAAGGGTGGTCAAGCCTATATATACTACCCATCCAAGATAGTACGTCGTCTATATAACTTCACGTAATCGTCTATTATACGGCGGCGACGTATTATAGCGCGTTATATATATATTTATTATTTAATAATAATCAACACGCAACGTTATATTACGTAACGCTTAATAGATAGTTATATTCACGTAACGTTAACTGTATTCACGTTTACACTCAACGTTACGTGAATACGTGTATATATGCAACGTTTAAGTGAATATATATTCATGATTATGCGTTAATAGTGAATTTATATTCATAGCGCGTATATGGAAACGTTTAGTGATGAGAGTTTGTAGAAACGTTAACGCGCGCGCGTAGGATATAACTTCGCCCGCCCCGCCAGCCGGGGGCGCTTTTTCCGCCGGGGCGTTACGTATGCTCATGTAACGAACGTGCGATACATTCATCTACAACGCGCGCCGTAGATACCACGGGCCACGGGCCACGGGCCACGGGCCACGGGCGCGCCGAATTGGAATGGAACACGAACGGGAACACCGCGCGCTACAATGCGCTATGTAACTACGCCGTAGTTTAATGACCGATTATACCACGTGCTTTACATTGGAATGTGTAACGCGCGCCCCGTAGCGCGCCCGTGCTTTACATTGGAATATGTAACACGGGCCATATAGCGCGCCGTCTTGTTACATTCCCCCGTGTAATCGCGCCCGTTTTTCGGCGCGTTCATGGACGGCCTTTTGCCGTCCTCTTACACGCCCCCGTGTAATCTCTATCCATCTCGCAGCGCGACAAATGCGCGCCCGAACGCGCCCCCGAGCGCATAAAAATTTATGCCCGTTTCCTATTGCATATCGTATAGCGGTGTGCTATATTGAAGGTGGGCCGAGCCACGGCCCGATGAACCTTGAAAACCGAATGACGCGCCCGATGCCTTATACGATACCGAATAGCGCGCCGTGACCGCGCGGTTAGAGTTTGACCGCGCGTAGCGCACACGGGGGGGTACGATAGACCGCTTGCAGAGGATGCAGAAGAGCGAGGAAACGGCACGGGGAATGAGAACGAGCGCACGCGCGCCGTATGTGAGAGGTACGGACGCGCGCCGTGTTTACAAACGGGAATGTAATGCACATTAAGTATTGCTTACTTGACCGCTTGTAAATAGGGCGCGCGTAAAGCGCGTAAATTTTACAATGAAAGAGGTAAAAAACAATGAGAAGAGAAGCAAGAGAGAGAGTTACCACACAAACCGAGTACAGCGTAAACGGCTATCATTCCAATCGCGTAGCCACGCGCCGTAATTACGCTAATGCGGGGTTTATCGGCGGCAACAAATACTTTACGTCGGACCGATACATAGCGCTCCGGGAAGATGCCGGCGGCGCGCTTGTAAGGCCCGACGGAAAAGCGCTCTCGGGTTACGGGTTAGAGATTGAAAGCGAATGCCGTGGGATAAGCAACGAAGCGGCGCTTGCGACTATCTTAATGTCGCACGTATTTGACGTGTTACCTGACGGCCTTTTCAAGTTACAGAGCGATTGCTCTTTACGCGGGGACAGCACGGCCGAATGTATAACGCAAGTTATGACAGAAGCGTTTATACGTAACCATTACGCCGAATGGAAGTACATTTACGACAGCGCGTTCCCTCGTTTCGGCGTGAGTTGCGGCTCGGCCAACTGTGGTATGCACGTGAACATTTCAAACGCCGTTTTCGGACGTAACGTAGACCAACAAAGCGAAGCAATTAAGAAGCTATTCTATTTCATTCACCGCAATTATCAGTTCTGTTGCGTTCTGTTCAATCGCAACAGAACGCGCACGGGCTTCGCTTCGCCCGTTATCGGGCCTGACCGCGCGCGGGAGTATGTGCGCATACATTCCGTGGACGGTTTGGGAGTTCACGGTGATGCGCTCAATACGTCCAACTTCATAAAGGGCCGTGTTGAGTTACGGCTTGTAGGCGGTTGCGGTTCTTTTGGCGCTTTCCGTAATACGATGGAAAGCGGTTTCTGGGTTATCAAGCGCGTGCGCGCGTTGAGTTGGCGCGATATGGATAATCTCGTAAAAGTGTTCACCGGTTGCAATCAATACGTGTTTGATAGGCTCACAAAATGCCGTACGGACGGCGTTTTAAGCGAAGAAACTGTAAACGCGATACGCCCGACAATCGTCCATGAAGATTTGATTTGACCACGGCCACGGCCTACGGGAGCGCGCTCCGGCGCGCTCCCGTTACGTATGCGCATTACACGCGCGAATGTAACGCGCATACGTAACGGGAAACAAAGGCCCGTAATTTTTACGGAAAGGGGTGTAAACAATGCCCGAAACCACACGCGAAACCACACGCGAGACGGCCCGTGATTACATCGCAAAGCGTAACAAAGCCGTGTACGCGCTGCGGAAAGATTACAAAGGCGCGCGTAATTATGGTGCGTACTACGTGGACGGTTACAAAGCTACGTGTAATCGGTTTGACGTGCAAAGCGCATACGATTACATAGGCGAGTGTAATTTTGGCCCGTATGAGCGCAATCTTTCAGGCCGGAAATTAGGGTAATTTACAGAAGGGAGTGTAACAATGAGCCGTATTGACTACAAAGGATTTGACCTCATTTACACGAAGGCGTGTAACAAAGCGCGGTATATCGTGACCAACCGCAAAGGCCGGAAGATACGATTTACCGATTTAGAAAAGGCGTTTTCCTATATGGACGCGCGCGCCGAGCGCGAAGCCAAATCAATATCATAATTGGAAAGGAATTTACAAAAATGTGTGTAATAGCCGTAAGCAAAAAGGGAATTGCTCAACCCGATACCGATACCATTAAAAGAATGTTTGAGAACAACGCCGACGGCGCGGGTTACATGACCGCGCGTAAAGGGCGCGTTGAAATAAGCAAAGGCTTTATGAAATTAGAAGATTTGCTTTGCGCGCTCCGTTATGAAAAGTTTACCGACGCTGACCCCGTGGTTTACCATTTCAGAATATCCACGGGTGGAAACGGCGCGCCTATGACGCACCCGTTCCCGCTGACAAATCACATAGCCAACTGTAAATTACTTGACCTCGCCTGCCCCGTTGGCTGCGCGCATAACGGAATAATAAGCCTGACCGCTGACCCAAAAGACAAAGAGTACAGCGATACAGCGCATTTTATCAGCGAATATCTTTACTATCTCATACGTAACAAAAAGGACTTGCGCAACCCCGCTATTATGGACGCGATAAAGAATATCACGAAAAGCAAATGGGCGTTTATGGACGGCACGGGTTACATCGCGACGTGTGGAGAGTTCTACGAAGATGACGGGATTCTCTATTCAAATACATCGTATCGTGTAAATTACAAGCGCTTCACGTATACGCCGAGTTATACGCCCCCGACCATGAATTACACGCGGTCGCGTAAAGTATGGCACGATGAGGAATTTACCGAAGCCGATTATGCGGCGCTGGATTGCTGATGATTACAACCGCGAGTGTAACGGGCGCGACAGCCGCGCCCGTTACACTTTCTTCCCGTTACAATCACGTGTGTAAAATGCCGAAACGCGCGAGCGTCTGGCGGGCGCTGGCTACCCCGCTACTGATGAGGCAAGCCGAATATTTTACAGAAAGGTGTGTAACAAATGACCGCAAACGATTACAAAACCGCGTGTAATCACCTCTACGAACTGACCCCGCGCAACGGGCAAAAATCCTTTTATGGCCGCGCAAAGGTTTACAAAGCCGAGGACGGAACGGAAACCCTTTTCAGCTACGATACCCCGATAATTGAGCGCGCGCCGGACGGAACGTTAACGCGCCTATGGAGCGGTTGGAGCGCGACCACGGGGAAACACGTTATAGCTTTTTGCGGATTGCACAAGGCCGAATATGACAAGCTGCCGACCCGATACTAATTACAGAAAGGAGTGTAAACGATGCTTTACAAATGGAGCGAGAACCTGCGCGTGCATAGGCTCATAAATTACAAAGGCTTCTGTATAGAATACAACCTATATGATGAAGATGAGTATTCCGTACAGTATTGCGGGGACGATGCGATTTTTTGGACAGAAGAAGAAGCACGGGAATTTATAGACGAAATACAGAAAGGAATGTAACAAATATGAAAACTTATCTTTGTATTGGTTATCCCGATGAAGAAAATATCTACCATCAGCACCATACCAAAATAGAAGAATGGAAAGTAAAAGCCAATTCGCAGGTTGAAGCCTTCAAAAAGGCTCGTGAACATTTTTACTACTTCCACGAAATCGCTGTTTATGAGGACAAAGCCGTAGAGGCAGCAACTACCCTTCGGGGATAATTACAGAAAGGAGTGTAAACATTGAAAAAGACAATCAAGGCAATTTACATCAACGTGAGTAACGAGGACGGGGCAAGGGTCATAGATCTTTGCCCCTCGTTGGCCGAATACTATCGGCTCATTGATTGCGATTGCATTGATATTGCGTATCGCAAAATCGGGGGAGAACATTACGACATTATTTGTGATGATGAAGGCTTGCTCAAAGCGTCGCCCAAAGTCAGCGCGATTGATAGCAACTTTCACCCCGCGCTGGTCGGCAACCTGATTGTATGCAAGCCGGACGGGTACGGTGATGAAACGTCGCTTACAGACGATGATGTAACTAACATTCTCGCGCACGTATTGCGCGTGAATACGCTCGCGCACCCGCGCGGGTACAAGATGCTGGTCGGCGTAGATTACTGAAAGGAGTGTAACTATGTATTTGCCAAAAGGCTGGAATGTCACGGACAAGGCTGCGCTCATTTGGGAACTTGAATGGGTCGGTATCCCATCGGTTAAGCGCATCTACTGTTGCGAGGACGGAACGCGCGCCGTTGCCATTCGGCAGGAACTCGTTGACATAGAGTACCTGCGCAATCCGCCCGACTATAACGGCTATATCCCGCCCGCATTTCGCGTTGACGTGGTAACGTGCGCCAACGTGCGCGATATGCAGGCGCGCGCGAAGCGAGGTGAATTACATTGAGAGCGGAACGTGTAATATTTAGAACTGAATACAACCCGTATACAAAACGGCGGGAATACCTCGCGGTATTCCCTGACGACCCCGCTAACCCCGGACGTATTGGAGCGGTGGAAATGCACGTCAGGGAAAAGGGTACGTTTTTCTTCCCATACGGCGAAATAGCACTCGCATACTATTACAACAACACAAGGCTTGTCCACAAAGACAATTCGGCTATCCCCGATTTGCTCCGCGCCGTGGAAGGATATTACGATTGTAAGTTCAAGGTATGTGAAAAGATTAGAACGAGGCGGTAATCTAATTACACAATCGCGTGTAATTAACGAGGGTTTGGCGGGCGTACCTCGGAAAAAGCACGCCCGCCCCAACGGCATCCGCCGTACAAATTACAGAAAGGAGTGTAAATACTATGCGTTTGTGGTCATCTGCATGTCGGAGGCCACGGCCCGATTACAAGGGCGCGTGTAATCAGGCCCGTAAAAAACCGTAGCCTCCGACGACGGCCGCCCAGATATTGACTAATTACACAATATGTTGTAACATATTGTGCGAAAGGAGCGATTGGTGTGGCAACGAAAGAAGCGCGCGACCGCGCTATTGCAAAGTGGCGCGCAGAAAACAACGTCCAACGCGTAGCCTTTAATCTTTATCCATCGCGCGGCGACCCAACTGTTGAGCAACTCAAAGCGGCGGCGGCGCGTGACGGAATGAGCCTGAACTCTTGGTTAATTGAGGCCGCGAAGGACAAGCTATAATTACAAAGGGCGGTGTAATCCGTGAAGAAACTGTGGTTCGCCGTGCAGGCCATTTACACTCTTGAACGTAAATTGGTCGGCGCGGAACTTGGAGAGGTTCGCCTCCAAATCCCCGGAACCGAACCTCCTGCTGACGGGGAAATTACAAAGGACGGCGTAATCGTGGTCACGAAATGGTGCGCCACGAAGCCGGAGATGAAGCGTCTGCTGAAAGAACTACGCGCGCAACTGTAAGCGTAGTGGACAAAAAGGGAACGGCGCGGGCCGAAACCCGCGCCGTTCTTTATCTCTGCTATGATACTTTATTATCTTCCCGCGCAATTACGCAAAGCCTTGTAATGCCTTGCGTTATGCGCCTTCTGCGCCATTTGCCCTGCGTTGTGCAACGTAGCGGAGCGTTACAGAACGGAGCGTAAATGGAACACTAAATGGAACACCTCTGTGCTGCGCGCAACTCCAAAAAAGCGCTGACTTGTTCGGCCTGCTGCGCGTGATGCGCTTTACGCAACTCCGTGTAAATACGGCTTACGACCTCTGCGGTATCTCCCATCATAGCGGCTGCGCTCATAGCGTCAATACCCGCTTCGTAACATATGGTCGCGTAAGAATGTCTAAATTGATGCGGGGTGACGGCCGGATTGCCTTGCGCGTCCGTCAGGCCCGCGTCCGCGCAATAGGTGCGCCACAATCTGTCAAGGCCACGATGCGTCAGGTGCGTTCCGTCAGGATTGCCAAATACCAAGCCGATGCGGTTATCGGGGAGAACTGCGGCGAGCGGTGCGAGAATAGGAACGTCGCGTCGCCCGTTTTGCGATTTCAGGAACTGGTCAACGGTCGGCGGGTTTGTGCTGAAATTGAGTTTCTTCGTAACGTGAATTACTCCTTCGGCGCGGTCTACATCTTGCCACGTAAGAGCAAGCAACTCTCCTCTACGTAGGCCCGTGTAAAGAAGCATAATGCCGAGAAGCCAATGGCCCTCCCTGCACTCCTCCACCTTGCGCTCCTGCTCCTCCGTGAGCGCGGTGCGCTCCTCCTTCGGCAGATTGCGCGACTTGTGAACTTCGGTCGCGGGGTTTATGTCTATGTCTCCACAAAGCACCGCGTAACCGAGGATGCCTTTCAAGCGTCCTAATACGGTCTGCACAGTAGAGCCGGAGTATCCCATCTGCTCAACTGCGCGCACGAACCGAGTTACATCAAGCGGTGTAATCTCGTCTACGCGTTTGTCACCGAGATGGCGCTTGATGATTTGCGCTGCGAACTCGTAGGATTTGGCGGTCGCGATGCGTATCTCCCGCTCCTTCGCTTCAATCCATTCGTCAGTTACATCGGCAAGTGTACGCGCGCGCGGCTTTTTGGCCGCGTAGGCTGCTATCTTGCGGTCAACGTCCGCACACGTTTTGCCCCGGAACCGAACCCGTTTCCCGTTGATGGTTCTTGACGTTTCGTATAGTCCGTTACAGTTTTTGTAGTATCGTGGCATTACTTCTCCTTTCTCAATGAATAGCAGAGATAAAGTATGTTGCAACCCCCTGAATATGCACCTCGTTTACGCGGTCTTGTGTAATCAGTAGCGGTACGTATTCGGGGTTGTTGCTGTCAGGGCATAATAGGATAGCGCCGTTGGTGTAGTGTATGCGCTTCAACGTGGCCTCCCAGCCGTCGCCAGCGCCTTCAATGCTGACGACAACGATTTGGCCTTCTTGGGCGGTGTTTGTCGCCTTCACGCACACTATATCTCCATCGCATATACGCGCGCGGGTCATGGAGTCGCCTTTACAAACGAGCGTGTAATCGCAATCAATGTACTCCGGCACGGCATCGAAACCTTCGTAGCTTTGCTCCGCAGAAATCGGACTACCGCACGCGATCGTGCCGACCCGCGGAACTCTCCGCGTGCTGAATGACGGGGAGCGTTCCTCAATCAAATCGTGTATCTCGCAGCCGAATAGGCGCGCCAGACGCGCGACCTTATCCATACGCGGGGTCTTGACCGCGCGCGTCCACGCGCTGACCGCGCTCTCGCTCGCGTCCACAATACGCGCAATATCCTTTTGGTTTAATCGTTCGCGTTCCATATAATACTTTAGGTTGTGCGCGAAAATTCTCTTGTCATACATCGCTTAACACCTCTTGTTTGTTATATTACACCTCGCGATTGTGCGGTGTCAACAAAAAGTTTTCCAAAATGCACAAAAAGTGTTGACAATCGTTTTCGGGTGGACTATACTTAAAGTGCATTTTGATGCACCGAGAGGAGGGTTGCAGATGAAGAAACCGAGGCGCGGACGCTTCAACCTCCGCCACGGAGGTGCGTGTGAGCTGAAAGCTGCACGCTATCGTGCGAACCTTTCGCAAGCCGATGTGGCAGACCGGATGGGCGTTCACAAGAACACGGTGGGCGGTTGGGAACGCGGCATAAGGCCGCCGACCATCTCGCAGGCGTTCAAGCTGGCGAAACTCTACGGAACTACCGTAGACGATTTGTTTCGCGAATACGATGCACTTTAAGTGCAGAAGGGAGATTACATTGGAAGATGTAGCGTACAAGACCGCGCTTGACGATGCGCTGTCCGTGACCAACGGCAAGCGGTTGCTTACGATGCACGATGTAAGAGTGCTTACGGGCCTCGTAGACAGTAGGACGCTCCGGCGGCATTTCCCCTTTGGCCGCGATGCGCTCTTGTCCGTCTACCAGTACGCGGCCGTTATGGCGGGGGGAAAGAGATGAACGAGTACCTCTGTCTTGATTGCGAACGCACGTTTGACGAACCGATGCGTCGCGGCGCTCTCTCTTACGTTTCGGGCATAGGAATTATGTCGGAGCATTGGGATGAGTGTCCGTGGTGCGGGAGTGAGAACATTAGCGAGGCTCACGCCTGCGAGAACCCCGATTGCTGCAACGCGGCTATTAAGGACGAGGAACTCTGCGAGAGTTGCCAACGGGCGTTTGAGCGGAAGTTCGTCGCCTTTATGGACGCGCTGACCCCGGCCGAGCGAAAGTACCTGAACCAAATCACAGAGAGCGAGTACCTTGACGATGTCGCTGACAAGTTAAGAAAGTGTGGTGAGTGACTTGGACTTTGATGAGTTCGCGTTTGACCCCGACAAGCACGAATACACGCTTGACGGGCGCGTCGTTCCGTCGGTGACGCAAGTGGTTGCTCCGCTTGGCGCTGACTATGACGATATGGACGAGTTTACAGAGCGCGCTGTAGGTATAGCCACGGAACGGGGAGTCGTCCTACACGACTACATAGCGGCAAAGCTGCTTGGCGCTGACCGCGAGGACTTTGAGATGCCCGCTGACTTTGCTGAATACGCAGATGCGGTGGACGCGTTCTTCGCTGAACACGACATAGACCCGTATCTCGTAGAACACCCCATGACGGACGGCGTGTACGCGGGTACGCCCGACATTATATGCGAATACAACGGCGTGCTGGCGGTGCTTGATTACAAGTTCGTCAGTAACATTTCCAAAAGCCGAGTGTGCGCGCAGTTGGGCGGTTACAAGGCGCTCTGTGAAGCGAACAACCTCTATCCCGAAGAACTGTACGCGATACAGTTCACACGCGGTGACTACCGCGTTTATCCCGTAGACCCCGAAACTGCGGCGCGTATGTGGCGAGCCGCCACGGCGCTGTGGCACGAGAAAACGCTCAAACATTTCAGAGGAAAGATAGGAGAGTGGAACTAATGAACCTCTGCGAAAAGCTGCACACAATCCAAAGAGCGCTCCCCGTCATCAAGAAAGACGGAGAGAACAAGTCTGACAAGTACAAGTACGTAAGCGGTGTGGAAGTCCTGAATACTGTCCGTCCGCTGATGGACGAGTACGGTCTGCTCCTTATCCCTGACGTAACGTCTGCCGCCATTCACGAGGGTGCGACGCGCTCCGGCACTACGCGCTACCTGACCGAGATGATGTGGACGTTTACGTGGATAGACGTAGAAAGCGGCGAGAAACTGTCCGTTCCCTTCTACTCGCAGGGTTGTGACTTGGGCGGTGAGCGCGGTCCGGGAAAGGCCGCGACCTATGCGGAAAAGTATTTCCTGCTCAAGTTCTTCCACATCGCGACCGAGGATGACCCCGATAGTGACGGACGGACGCAGAGCGGCGAGAAGCGCGTCAAGGGAACGGCGGCGGAGAAAGAGAACATAGAGTATTTCCGTCAGGCCATTCCCGCGATGATAGCTACGCTGACCGATAGCGACGAAACGCGTATGAAGAACGCGTACAAGCACTATACGAAGGACGATGCTCACGGCTTCGCGGGAGTTGAGAGCCTTGCGGAAATCAAGGACGCGTCACTCCCCGTTGTTTACGGCAAGGTACGTAAAGCCTACGAGAAGCGCGTCGGGCATCCGTACGAGCCTGCGAAGGACGGTGAAAGCGAATGATAATGAAGAAGATAGGCGAGGACTGGTACAACGGCAAGGCCACGAATGTCTACCTCGTCTATGGTGTGGCCACGCGCGATGCAGAGGATAAAACGGTGAACAATCCGCACTACCGCAGCGGGCTTGCGCTTGGTCAGGACGCGGCAGGTAATCCGCACTACCTTGACCTTGACGCTTGGCGCGAGTGTGCGACAGACCTGAAACACATACGCAAGGGCGACCACGTTCTTGCTATCGGCAAGGTGGAAACCCGTGAGTACAACGACAAGACGTTTACAAGCCTCAATGTAATGTGGGTCGCGTCAAGCGGCGCGCCTATCCCCCACCCCGTTACATCGCCGCCCGTAAACGACCCCGTGTTCGTACCCGTGGACGACGAGGAGGACGATGATGGCGAACTCCCGTTCTAACGAGGAATGGCGCGACATACCGAACTACGAAGGGTACTATCAAGCGTCCAGTCTTGGCAGAATACGCCGCGTTGAAGGCATACTCTGCGACGGGCGCAGGTGGAAGGCGCGAGTGTTGAAACAGCACTCGCGCCACGGGGTCAGGGCCGAGGGCAAGGCAGACGCGCTTACCAATCTGTGCGTGGACGGCAAAAACTACAAGGGGGTGCTTGTGGCGCGCCTTGTGTGCGCCGCGTTCCACGGCGCGCCCGCTGACGGCCTTACAGTTGACCACGTAGATAACGACCCGTCCAACAACCGCGCCGACAACCTTGAATGGGTCACGCGCAGCGAGAACATTCACCGGGGGTGGGTCACGGGGTGCTTCGCGTCAAAATACAAAAGGCGGTGTAATACGTGACAAAAGCCGACGCAAAGAAAATCGTACTCCTTCTCAAAACGATATATCCGCACTCGAAGGAAAGTAATGGCGAGCATACCGAAGCTATGTGGTGTCTGGTGCTACGGCACTACGATTACGAGGACGTGCGTAATTCTGTAGCGGAGTGGGCGGCGAACAGCACGTTCTATCCGCGCCCCGCCGAACTCCTGACGGGTCTTGACCCGACTACCCCGGACGCACCCGAACTCCCCCCGAAAGGGGAACTCACTCACGAAGAAGAAATGGCATACCTACGCAAAACCCTTGACAAGATACTACAACAACCAATTACAGAAAGGAAACAGAACAATGTCATCAAACTCTAACACCGTTCACCTGACTATGGAGTCTTTCATAGACTTCTGCAACAAGGCGCGCCTTGACAAGAACGCGGCCGCTAATTTCTTCGGCATCACGCTCCCTGAAGATAAGCCTCGCGAGTACACGCTTGGCCTGAACGTCTACGAGGACAGAATAAAACTCTCGCTCCTTTCCGATGGCGCTGAAATCCTTTGGGCATACTCCTACCGCAAGAGCGATGATTTTATGGGTCTTATGCAGGCAATATCCTACGCGGCGCATCAGCTATACAAAAAGGCGCAGCAGGACTACCTTGACGGGGTGGAAAGATGAAAGTGATGGGTGTAATCATCGTGCTTGGCACGGGCCTGCTTACAGAGCAGTTTGCAGAGAGCGGCTGGCTTGGCTGGCTTCTCTATGCGGTCTGTATCGCGCTTGGCGTTCTCTGTGTGTGCAGTAAGGACGGGCGTAGAGATGGTTGAACAGATAGACCTTTTCGCGCCAAAAGCGCGCCCCCTGAACGTCCTCGTAGCTTGTGAGGAAAGTCAGGCCGTCTGCAAAGAGATGCGCCGTCTTGGGCATCGTGCGTTCTCGTGCGACTTGCAGGATTGCTCCGGCGGTCACCCTGAATGGCACGTCAAGGGTGACGTGCTTGCGCTCCTGAACGGAAACTGTGACTTTCATACCGCCGACTCCCACGCTCATACGCAGCGTGGGAGTTGGGATTTGATTATCGCGCACCCTCCTTGCACGTATCTCACGAACGTGGCCACGCGCTGGTACTCTCTGCGCGTCCAGCCTGCGGAGAAGGTCGTGGCACGATGGCGCAAACGCGCCGAGGCCGCCGTACTCTTTATGCGGTTCATCGGCGCGGATTGTCCGCGCATCGCGGTTGAGAACCCCGTAGGCTTTATGGGCGCGGCCTACCGACGCGCCGACCAGATCGTGCAGCCGTGGTGGTGGGCCGAGAGCGAGGACGATGCCGAAAACTATTACAGTAAGGCCACGGGTCTGTGGCTGAAGGGCCTGCCTCTGCTCGTCGGGAACGGAGTGTTCACACACTACGATTACGGCCAGCTTGGTAAATACTCCGACGGCAAGAACAAGACTTGGGAAGATACCCACAAGAACGCGAAATTTCGCTCAAAGACTCCGCCCGGACTCGCTCGCGCGATGGCGGAACAATGGGCAGGAGATGCAAGAAAGGAGAAAGACAATGGTTGATATTATGATGGAGTTCCCCAAATCGTGGGAACAATTCGTTGACGACTACAAATTCGTTGACAAGGAACAAATCTACACGAATGGTTCAGAATTGATACAAGTCTTGCGGGTTAAGCAGATGATGCAACATTATCTTCCTGCCGCTGATGCGATAGAAGCCTTGATGAAAGACTTGAACGATTGCCGAAACGAACTATGTCTGAAATGTGGAATATACAAAGACCGCCATCTTGGAGCGTGTAATGGATGCCGATGGTATCCGTCAGAAAGGAAAGAAAATGGACAGACGACTTAAATCCCGCGTTCTTACCGCCGCCGATATTATGACGGCATACACTCATCTCGCTATGGACTTGCGCGACCTTGAACGCTCCGTCGGCGACGCAAGCACGGAAGCTCACGCGGCGTTCGTCGCCGGGCAGCTTGTGGGCGCGGAAAGGCTGATGCGCGAGGAGTTCAAGCTGTTGGTAGAGGAGGACGAGTGATGGAAGAATATTTAGGCAAGAACACCATCAAGACATATCGCGCGGGGGTATGCGCTTCGTGTTTGCGTATAGAAAGTGACTGCGACGCTTGCAAACTGCAACAATTTATTTCCGCGATAGAGGACGCTCCCGGAGCAGATGTTGTAAAAGTGCAGAGAGCGAGTTGGAAATGGTCTTGCTCACGATGCGGGTACAAGTTGGATGGTAGTCCCTACTCAGATACCCCAAACTACTGCCCAAACTGTGGGTCGTTAATGTGTGAGGAGGACGAGGACAATGGCTAACAACAGAATATGGCTAAAGTGCCTTAACTGTGGCGAGAAACTATACCTCGGCAAGCGTATGGGCGACGCGCAGTACTGGTGGTATGACTACGGCGACGGCGAACTCAGCAGGCAACTCAATGAATTTTATAAGAAACACGCGGATTGTGTGTATCGCGAGAATGGCGCGATCGATAACTATACGATTGAGTTTGAGTTTGCAACCAACGCGAACAAGATACGCGCCATGACGGACGAGGAACTGGCACACGTTATTATGTGCCCTAAAGATATAGACGGAACGGGCATATATGGGTGCGAGCATAGCCACAAGGACGCGGAGATGTGCTACGAGTGCGCTCTCCAATGGTTGAAACGG
>JAEIGA010010712.1_pt1 | contig 13915 bp, 15 predicted proteins | sample 9270691 | NCBI WGS metagenome assembly JAEIGA01 (sample SAMN17057246, study PRJNA624740) | gut metagenome | biome: biome; isolation source: fecal sample | host: Bos grunniens | place: China: Xizang | collected 2019 | reverse complement strand
TGAAAGGCAAAAAGAAGAAATGCTCTCATTTCTTCAGCAATCTATTCATATCACCAATAAAAGTGACACAGACAAGATTGACAAATGCCTTGACCTGATCAACGTGACCAACAAATGGAAACAACGGATGACTGCCAAAATGTTGGTCGTCATTACCGATGCACATGTCAAAGAAACTACACCAGAAGCTCCTCACAACGAAACACGCAACGATCTCCTTCGCAAAGATCTCCAGTCTTTTGAGGCCATTCAAAAGTTCCGATCGAAAGAAGTGGACGATTATTTCAACACAATACTTGAACGTGCAAACGAACTCATACTTACCAACGGTGCAGAAACTATCTGTGAGCTGATACATGAAACAACCGGACGCGAAGTCGAGTTAAAGATAGAAATCCTTCCGAATGGCATGCGTCAAATCCTGATATACATATAGAAGGTGTATCATGAGAAAACCATCTATCTTTGACATCTCGGCTATGCGCAAAGAGATGTTTAAACTCACCAAAGAAGGTCGTCGTGATGAGGCTCAAAAGATTCACAAACAGATCCAAGAGCTCACACAGACCGACACCACTGATCCTACCTATCGACAAAAGAAGAAAGGTAGAAACAACAAATAACGATAAGAACTGTACGGATGAAATGTCCGTACAGTTCTCTTTTTTTATTTTTTCTCAAACCTATGTCCACATTTAGGACACTCAATCACTTCAGGTTTCTGGTTCTTGAGAATGGCAATAATGTCGTCAACATCAACCTCTCTCAAGACATTAACCACAAACCAAGTTCTCACTTTATCAATAGTGAGCAACTTAATACACCATTTCGCAATAGTCTTTGTAAGCTTATCCATTTTTATTCTTCCTCCGAGAAATAATACCCACGATACCATTCACCACTACAACCACAATCATCACAATAAAAATCCATTTGAACCACCACAATGAATCCTCCACAGGTTTTTCTTGTTGTGGATCTGCTTTTGGCATGGTCGGCTGTTCTTTAGCAGTCTTCCTTATGAATGCACCAAGCTCTTCATCATTAAAATCATCACCGATAACTGCTTCACGAGCCTTGTAGCCCAGTTCAATATCGTCAGCGGTACGATTCTTAATGTATTCAATATCCTGTTTATTTTCAGATATTACGTCAACGGCGATTCCATAATTGCGAGGATCTTCCTGCGGTTTATCAATAACTCCACAACCGGTGAGCAATATAACCAAAAATGGAACGATAAGCATCAATGATTTCATATACACCTCCTTATTACTATATCATTAGGTTTCAAAATAACATGGTATGACTTGATATAGGAGTTACATCATGAATATACTTGACTCTATCGGATCTCAATTGGATCCTGTCGATATACAAATAAACGAAATAGTTTCCAAAGGAAGCGATGCACTGTTCCTGCAAATGTATGAGCACGAATATAGATTCTTCGAAGCTATTGAAGAACTCGATAGTCTTATGCCAGAGTTTACAAGAAGAGAAACAGAATTGAATTTCTTCTCTCTTGAAAATTGGGATAACGGCGCAGAAGGTCTTGTTGGAGACATGTGGTTCAACTTTGTACAATTTATTAAGAAAGTTGTTCGCACTATTAAAACTGCCGTTACCCACTTTTTAACAGGTATGGGATTTCGATTGAGATATTTTGAAGACATGCGCATTAAACTGCGTGGAAACAATAACTTCAACGTTGCCAATTTTGAATCCACTACCACATTGGCATATAGCAAATCCGATTACGAAGATCTGTTCCGTGCACTGGATTGCTTACGTCGTACCCTCAATTCACTCTTTGGTAAACAAGATTTCGACCTTGATGGAATAATGGATTTCAGACAATACGGCATTGTGTTTGTAAATGGCGCTATTGTCAAAGATCTTGGCAATGGAAAACGTAGTTCCGAATTCGATCTTGGTTTTGATCGTGATGCATCTAAACCGCTCTACAAACTTGGATGGAATATGTCTGCTCTTATGCCGATGCTTGATCGACTCGTTGAAGCCATCAAGTACGACACTAAAAAGGATTATGACTATATCAGATTCCAGAGTGCGATGGATCGTCTTGTTCGCACTAAAGAACAAGAAGCTCGAAAAGACTACAACGAAATCCACAGACTTACAAACATTGCAAAATCTATGGCATCCATGATCGCTTACAATACAAGAACGACATGGAAAATGTCCAGTCAGATGTCTGTAATGTTAAAAGCGTTGGAAGTTCCGGTGAAAACTACACGTACAGATGTTGTCTATTAAACTATTAACTCTACACTTGGTGCTTTATTGGCACCAAGTGTAGATTAAACTTTTTTAAAGTATATATTACATAAGTGAATCGTAACGTATGGATAATTCCAAACGTTTAACAATATCATAAATAACAAAGGAGACAATTCAAGATGGACCCGAACACGTGGATTTGGACTCATGGTGGTGGCACTGGCAAGTAAGCAATTTAAGGTGCAACCATGCAGGGATGATATCATCCCTGCAGTCCATTTCCACAGTTGTTTATATTTTTTGATGATTTTATGACTCAATCATAAGTATACACAAGGAGATTATTTATGTCTGCTTTATACGAAATGGCCAATTTGATCAATCAAGATCAAACAGATCTTTCTCTTGAAGCTATCGAATTTCAAATCGATACTAAATTTGCAGACTCGATCTGTGCCATATACCAGGACGTTATTAACTATCGTGAATCCCAACGTGGTGACAGAAACATCGTGAAGCACGTCATCGAATATGCCGAAAATAAAGTTACCACAGAATTTAATAAACTCTGGCCGCAACATCTTGGAATCAAGCTTGGTCATGTGAGTTTCAGTACCTCTCCAACATTTATGTTTGCCATGCAACCTATCATGGGAAGTGATAAAGAACTTGCTAAAGTTATCGACTCTATGACAGGCAACGCTCTTTACAGCGGAAATATAGACTTTTCCAAGAAAACATATGAAGAAGTCAAAAAGGTTGCTGCTTCCTTTGACAGAAGAAAAGGGCGTGTAGGTGTGAGCACCTATCTCAAAAAAGATCTCTCGATGAATTTCTTTTTTGATCCTTATGTTGCATTCCTCACCAAAGATACACTCAATGTAAATTTGGAATATTTCACAGCAGAAGAACTAACTGCTATCACTCTCCATGAAGTAGGACACATGATGTCTCTGCTCGAACACTGTGCTGATATGTTCTTCAATGTATCTTTGAATATTGCCATTGCTAAAAGCTTTGCAAAAACCGCGCCCATATCGGAAAAATTTAAAGCTGTCAAAGAGTATCTCAAAGATAAGAATGCTGCCAAGGGGTTAAGTGAAAACAGTAAACTTAAACCACAACAAGCCGATGCTGCCAATAAGGCTCTTGAAAACAGTGACAATTTCCGCAAGGAAGATAACTACAACGATTCTTCCTGGAGTTTTTGGACAACTATCTTGAACTTCTTTGTATCGATGATCTATCTGGCATACACCGTCATTGGTTGGATTTATTCTCCGATTAATGCATTTATTCTTCAATTGGTGCAAGATCTTGGTATTGCATGGTCTCGAGATTATGTCCAAAAAGGCGGAGGTAACAATCCCAAGTATTCCGATTATCTTGCCAATAAAACTACAGCATTCAATTGGGAGCGCTGGGCTGACGAATACGTTACCAGATACGGATACGGTTCTCATCTCAATTCTGGATTAAACCGTCTGTTTGAAACGATGGCTAAAACCCAATTGTTTACCGGAATGAATGAAAAAGGTGTTGATACTTGGATACGTAATTCTGGTATCCCAATGTATCTCAGTTATGTTATTCATTATACCTACAGCTTCCTTCTTGGCGGTAATATGGATGACGGATTCGGCATTTACGAAACCCAAATTGATCGAATGAAACGTGTTGTACAAGATACGGCTAATGTTTTCAAACGTATGGATATGCCGCAAGAAGTTATGGATCTCTACATCCAGGAATTTGAAAAATGTAAAAAATCTTTGGATAATGTATCCACCATACGTCGTTGCGAGCATCTATTCGCTCTCGTTCAACGTTGCATAATGAGTTTCGTCGATCCTATACAACTCGGTAACCGTCTTCTTCGTGGTAACATTAAAGCTGAATATGCTCAGCTTGCCAACGATATTGACGAATTGAAATCCAATCAACTGTTTTACAACGCTGCAAAACTCAGCAGCATCATCAACAGAAGAGGTTAACAAATGGCCAAATTTTCAGATATACTTAACATTGAAACTAAACAAAAAGAGGAGGTTATCTCCTCCTCTCTTCTCAGTTTCGATTACGCCCACGCATCTGCTCTGAACTTTGAACAAGTGTCGGATATCCGAAAAAGTATCAGAGCAATTTCTCCTATTATTCAAGAAATCCAACTCGAAACCGCTGCCATGGAAACTATGGGCAAATCCAAAGATTATAAAGGTATCCTTGATATCCTGAGTCATGGCAACATGGACGAATTTCATAATCGACTTGGTATCTCGAACAATGATTTATTTAACAGATCTGAAGCTGGTAAACGTGATATCTATATCTCTTCTCTCACAGAGGACGTCACGAATTTCATTGCACAGCTTTGGGATGCTGTAAGAAATGCCATACAAAAAGTATATGATTGGAGCACAAATATCACGGCTGAGAACGGTAAGATTGGTATTTGCAAGAAACAACTTGACGGCACAGTTCAGCACCTTGCATCCAAAGGTAGTGCATCTATCACTTGTGACATTATCGATATCGACGATTGGAAGTTCAAAGCTACCGAAGTTATCAAACTGTACGGTATCCTCCAGGAACTTCTCACCACTGCTACTCAGTCTATCATCACTGGTCAACTCAATGAAAACGCATTGCAAGACCAGTTAGTTGGTAAAATGCAACGTAACAACATCACCGGTATCAAACTCATTATCGCTGACGGTGCAAAATCTTCAGCGTTCGTGTTCCCAGGTATCGGTACAGGTCGCATCGATATTCCTGATGTCAGTGCAAGTGTCAATGAATGTAAACAACTTTACGAACAAATAATCGCTAAGGTTGCCGCTATCAATGAAGCAATCGCAGCATACGCACAGAACGTTACAGCGGCACAGAACCAGTATAAATGCAACACTGATTGTGCAGCCGTTGTTTCCAACATCAGCTCAGCAACCCAGATGATCGCCAAATCCATTGTATCCATCAACAATTACGTGGTGGAAACAATCACCACCTGTCTTGTTGACATCATTTCCAAAATCAATTCTGCAGTAGCTAATCTTCCTGCACAGCAAGCGGCTCCGGAACAACAACAGTCCCAACAGACAACTGAACCTGCACAACAACCAGAGCAACAAGCTTCCGAACAAGAACCCGAACAACAATAAGGAGGAAACATGAACCCAAGACCCTATAGTTCATGTCATCTGGGTTTCGAATTTATTTGTTCTATGGTTCCAGAAACTATCAAAGAACAAAAATACGAATTACCGGATTACATTTCCTTTAAATCAGTACTGGTTCAAGCAAGTTCCGCTATCGAACAACTTGACAAAGAATTCCACAAGGCTTATACGGCTTATGAATTCCTTCATACACACAAAGTTGATAAAGGATTCTTGTTTTATCTCGATTCAACTTATGGACTTGAAAATATGACGGGACTTCCTAAGGAGTGTCTGTTTAACGGTAACGTTGAATCGTATACCTCCATTTGCATGGAAGGTCTTGGAACTGTCCTTGTAAATATCGTTAAAAAGATTGTTGAATTCTTTAAAAAGCTTTACGAAACCATTATGCGTTTCCTTGGTATCAAAGCTTTCAGACAACGTAAAATTGAAGGTGACCTTAACACCATCAAACGCAAAATCGAAGCTATGTCAGATGAAGAGTTCCGTGGTGCCATCAAACAGAACGTTAAATGTAACGTTATGACAATGCGTATCAGCGAACTCGATAAACTAATTGACGATATTCGTACAATCTATTACTTGCTTAACAGTCATAAAGACGTGGACAATCTCCAGACTCTTATTTCTGCAACAAGTGGTATGCTCACTAAGATTGGGCATAAAACCGAGAACGAATACAAGATCGTAAACGATACTGGACTCCCCTATCAAGTATTTGAAGCGAACCAAACGCTTAATATTGAATCCAGTTTCGGTATCAAAGACAAAGCAACTATCTTTTCAAGAATAGATGTGATCAACAAAATTCTTGATTCGGTTACAGATATCAAACGTTGGTACCCGGCTAACTTGCAAAAATATGCAATACGCGCAACCAGTGTTAAAATCGATCCTAACGATCCAGAATCAGTTAAACTCAATGAAGCAAGTATCAAGAAGCTCAACGAAGAACAGAAATGTCAAGCTTACATATGTAAGTTTATCGTCATTTATCTGGAACTTGTTGACATGATGTGTGCTCGTGCAGTAGCTACACTTGGAAGCGTAAGCAGATAAACAAATATCACTACACTCAGTGCTCTTGTTGGCACTGAGTGTAGTTCAATTATTTTGACTTATATATCACCAAAGTGAAGAGTACATAGGAGTTCGCTTCAAAGCAACTTTCGAAATAAGGAGGTGTACCATGCCCAAAGGTATTGATATATCCAATCTTACTCCGAAACAGCTCAATGATTTAATCTGTAGTTATCTGGGGAGAGGCTACGATTATATCATTAGGCGTAAACGACTCTATTTGTTTAAAATTGTTTAAAACAGAACTGTAACCCAGACAGGACCCGAAAGGAGTTGTTGGTCCTATGTCTCTTCATTTAATATTGCATAGTCTTTAACTTTTAATAAGGAAAACAAAGCAATTTACAGTAACATGTAAAATGCATATAACCAACTGGGATCTAAAATCCCAGTTGGTTATTATTTTTTGTTTTAACTCAAAGCTTTACATGTGAATCCATTGTCACGAAGAAGTTGAAGCACGTCAAACACTGTCTCATTATTGTGCGTCGTAACTTGAATAGTGTAAGATGTTTGAACTTCAACCAAATCAAATGTGGCTGCATCAATCCATTCCGGAGAAATCGCTTGAATAACACTACCAGATGGAGATTCAACATTGATAAGCATAAATTCAGTGTCGCCAAGTTTACTGATCCTGTTGGTACTTCCCAAACCGGCAACCACTTGCTGATAATAATTGATCAAATCACCGTATCCAGAAGCAACCTGATATCCGCAAAACCCGACAATTGTACCTTGCCAAACTCGGACATCCTGAGGATTTCTGGAAGAAAAACGAACGACAGAATTAATGTCGAAAGATTTACCGTTTATATTCATCTTTACTCCTTAAATCTATTTTGCAAAGGATTTCGTTTAAGGTTGATTTGCAAAAAGTTAAACCGCATCCAGACGGACAATTTATCCAGATATTTGTTTATTTTTTCTTATTGCAGACCAACCCCTCACAATTACCTTTTAAATAACCTTTTCAACCAAGATTGTTTCTTGGGAGGAGTATAGATACCATCTTCAGTAACGATATTGTTGGTCTTAAGAAACTTAAGACAAACTTCACCGATACGTGTTAAAACTTCAGGAACCAATTCGCTCGGCTGAATTACAGATGCAACATCTGTAAACGGTTGAGCTTCATTGATTGCATTCCAGATATTTTCCAATTTCCATCCGTGTTCCGAATCATAGCAAAGATAAACCTGCTTATCATCGGCTCCTTCAACAAGGGACACAGGGTCTGCAGTTGGAACGTATCCGTTAACATTCCAATCGATTCCTTTATAGATATCTTTGAGAGCATTAAGGAATGCATCGACAATGAAATAAATCATTTTGTTCTCTCTGATATCGTCTCTGTCCTTGTACTTGGTATAGGAAGAATACGTATCTTTCAATTCGAGCAATGCAGAACAAAAAGCAGTATTGGCACCACCAGTAAACCCTTCTGTAAGAGACCTGTTGACTGCATTGACTGTGTCCATAAGAACATCCATTGCTGCCGAATTGTCATACGCCAATCCACCAACAACAATCATGCGTTTGCTCTGGAAAAGAAGACGGTTATAAATACTCACATAATGAGTAATTTCGTTCAAGGTATCGCGACTCACAGATTCCTCTTTAGCCTGATCGATAAGTGAACGAATTTCATCCACTTGCTGTTTAAACAACGGATAATCTTCATCCTTCAAAACGGGATTAAAAACGGAACCGTCACTTTCATAAAAGCCATTGATAGAAAGATCGTGACCTATACAGCAAATAGTAACATCGCGAACGATGAAAGATCTTGTCTGAAGATCCTGTTGTTTGGTCAACAACGTAAGTATTCTGAAATCGTTGAGTACAGGATGTTCCATGTGATGCGTAAACACTGCAACAACATGATTTTTATCTTCGGCAAGAAGTTCAGTGATAGCTCTTCTTGTATATCCATCAACAGTATCAGGACACAGAATCACCAATGGCTTATTGTCAATGATTGCATTCTGGATAGCTTCCTTAAGTGGCGTCCATGTAAGTTCATCACCTGCAGTAAGCAAATCCGTATAAACAAACAAATCGACGTTCTTGCGGAAGTATTCGGTACCAAGACGACTATTGAACATATTCTTGTTCATAATCGTTACTTTACTGGTAAACTGACTGTTATCATGTTTCACGTGATATCTTGTAGTTGTTTCAGCAGGTTCTCTGTAATAGTAAATGTACGGCCATGCTTCTACAGGCAACGAACCAAATAACTCCGCAATAGCACTTGATAACTCTTTGTCCCCATGAGAGGACGTATACGCTTGACAATAGGCAACTTTCTCAACAAGATTTCCATCAGTAGTACCAATCTGGAAACTACCTTTTTTAACTCTCTCATTGATTGCCTTAACTGTGTATTCATACAACGACACAAGTTCAGTGTATGAAATCTGTGACAATACTTCCTGCAAAGGAATATTGTTGGGATCTGACATATACTTCATAAAAGAAGATGCCAGAATCATAGCTGTAGTTGTACCATCACCAACTTTGGATTCAACACGAGAGCCGATATATGCGATATTTCTACGTGCAAAATCTTGAATCGGGTTTAAAAAGCTCATGGTTTTCACGATGTTAATACCATCGTTGGTAAAGACCGGTTCGCTTATCTGATCTCCAATTCTGTGAGTGATGGCAAAAGCACTGTACGGACCACAATGCTGTTGCAATGTCGATGTTATCGTATCGAAAGTATTGAACACCATGGTTTTAATTTTTTCCTTACCAGTGATGTTCGTACTTCCTATGTTAGAGTCCAACAGTGCTGCCGAATAACGAACTGGTTCATTCATTTCCACTTGCACCATTCTGAATATTGTTATCTATTTCATCCATTTGTCTGGCACGCGCTTCATCAAGACGACTTGCTATCTTCTCTAAATAAAGCAATGTGCCGTAATCCATTCCAAGCACATCCTTTAAATTTAATCCGAATGTCTCCCGTACAGTATTGCTCTTACAGAAAGAAATGGCTCTCTGAAAGAAGAAATCTTCAGTGTATCCATCATCTTCATCTTCCGAATTTGTTGGAGTATCAGATTTCTCAACATATTGGAAAGGCCAAAAGTTTTCATCGCTTGTCTTAGGTCTTATTTTAAAGATGTTACAGGTGATGATGTACAGCAGAAGATTTCTATGTAGGCCTTCAGATTTCATTAAGAAATCATTCTTGATGGTTTTAAAACTATCGCAGTATTCTTCGATTAGTTTGTCATCTGGCCTAACTGACGAGAGAACAGGTAGAAAAAAAGGTATGTAGGATCAAGCGGATAGTAATCTGTCAACACGGCAGAAGGTGTCTTTCCACATTTCGGGCACTGAAGCATGGTGTAACAGAAATACGAGAGCTTGGTTTCATACTGGTACTGGAGCATCTTGTCGGACAAGGATCTGTCGGAAAGAACGTCCATCTCCATCTGCGCAGCAATAGCTTCCGGATCGTCAGTTTCAAAATCCGGAGTAACGATACGGGAAACCCAAGGCAAATATGTCTTGGCAATATTGACACGAACTTCGCGTTCAAGTTCACCATCGAATCCGGTATCAACACCTTTGAGTGATTCCATGATCTGTTTGATGAACTCGGATCCACATTCGATGAATTTGTAAATTGACGGAACATGCAACTTGTAAGTAACGTCACCGAGTACAAAATCCTTGTTGAATCCAAGAAGTTTGTGATACTGCTTAATTTGTGCGGAAGAAACTTTGTCGAGGGAGACAAGTTGCTTCGACAAATAAGAGTATGCTTCTTCAGGAATCGCATCAAGGTTGGTAAAACGAATCTTGTCAACATCGACACGGTAGTTTGTGGCAACATACTGACAATCTTCATTTGTGCAATGGACATTAACAGTAATGGCCTCTTTGTAAATAAGAGTACAGCACGCCCAAACAATCGTATCGAAGTCCTGAATAGAAATCATCTTTGCAAGACGATCAGGTGCACGCCAGTTTTCAAGATTACTGTCGATAACCAAAGACGGAAACACTTCCATGAATTTTCGACGAAGCAAAACGTCGGAAAACATGAAAATATGACCACCGAGAAGACGACCAAAATCTCTGGATTCAGACGAAACATCAGCATACCACTGAGAAAGTTCGGCAATACGAGGAGGTCTGATAGTAACCCAGAAACCAGAGTTCAAAAGGTGAACTTTACGCAATCCCTTGGCACGAGCCAACACTGCAAGTTTAGCTTCACGACCAGTAAGTTTCTGACGAACGCCATCAGCTTTCTTATTGGACTGGCGAACAATACTGTCCTTGATCGAATCATCGACGCTATTGGTAAGCCTGTGCCCGTCTTTCAAAAGACGTTCAAGATAATCTCTTGTCAAGTCAACAGTGGTCCCGACCTGAGAAAACAATTGCAAAGTTTTGACAAAAAAGTCATTGGGATCTGCTTCCAAACGTTTGCGAATTTCGGACGCATCTTCGTTCGGATTGAATTTCTGAGTAAGACGAGGAACGTCGTTGACAAGGTTGCCAACGGGAACATCCATAACAGGATCTTCACTGAAATTGCTCGGATAGTCAACATCGTCTTCAGGATCGTTATCGTTCACATCTTCGTTATCAATGTCATCTTCATCGACAAGAGCATCTTGAAGTTCTTGATCATCGGATTCGTGAATCACTTCGATCTCATCTTCTTTATCGGATTCGGATTCTTCAAGATCAAGATCAGCAACTTCAGGCTTGATCTCTTCTTCCAATTCTTTTTCTTTGGCGGCACGAGCTTCCGCGATACGTTCAGCCCACGATTTTTCGTCTTGTTCGGGTTGCACTGTCTGAGGAGCAGGTGTCTCTACCGGTGCAGTAGCCTGTCCGATTTGCAATTGAATACCACTGGAAGGTTGTTCCGGAACGTATTCAACTGGTGTCCCCTGAGGAACATTGTTACCAGATTCTACACTCATTTGTTTACTCCTTGTAATTAAGGTTAATAAGGAAAATTGCTATATTAATATAGACATTTATGAAAATAAATAAAAGTGAACACCACCGTGGAGACTTGCCCCACGGTGGTGATTGGCAACGCGAATTTTATTCTTCTAAAATTGGATACCAAAGTCGACGAGGACAAACACTTCTTACAGAAATGTTTTCATCGTCGTATGCAATAACAGCTTCAACTGATCGCTGTCTCCACAATAGCTCTGCGTTGAAAGTGGACGGTGCTATCTCGGCTTTCTTACCGTATTCAAGAATGGAAGGATAATTTTTTCCATCTATCATCGGTAATTTAAACCAACGCCATTCACTGGTACCGGGTACATGCGAACGAACCCTGATACAGTTAACGGCTCCTTTAGGTTCCGTCAGATCCTTAAGATCTATTGGCGACAATACAACAATGTACTTCTCAAGAGATTTGCGACTGATAAAACGGTTGTAATATCCAATGTAATAATTCAGTTCGTACTGAGAAAGCAGCATACCGACACATTCAAGATCACTCAGCTGAGCGTGATCGTCTTTGCCGTCAACCTTGAGCCTTATAGCTCTCCCGTTCTCCAAAACGAGCTTTACTTTATCGATACCAAATTTATTAATGGCACTACTCATCGTTTTCGTATTCACAATCACAGAAGCTTCCTTAAGTAAAGGAAATGCATCTGTTAGCATCTCTTGTATTTCGGGTTTCTTAAACCTTACAAATTGAAGCACATCATCGGAACCAACCGTATTTCGCTGGATTTGTTCAGGGACAATATCAGTGTAAATCCATTCACCTGTGTCCAATCCAGTTACTAAATAGGTCATTCGTCTTGAAAACAATGCCGACATGTATAATTTCCAAACGGCTGTTTGTTCTTTAACAGTACTCATCGATTCTTCTCCTATTTTGTTCAAAAAATAGGAATCAGATGTCAAAGAATACTTTTAAGAATTGCAAGTAATGACCTTTTCGGTTTGTGTTCTACTTTAGTCTGCTGCGCCTTAGACTTTGGTCTTGGTACTCCTGTTACGTTCTTAAAATGAACATAGACGTGATTCTGACGTTCCCAAGAAGTTGTTAGCTCCATCAAATTGCACTGCGCGATTCCTTCGCGTTCATTACCCAGCGTAGCAATTAACATGCCAGAGCTCCTGCGATGTCCGGACCTAAAATGATCCATAATCACACTCCGAAGTTAGAGGTTGCTACTAATCAGGACAAGAACCCAAAATCTGCACTTATTGCTGACTTGTGTCCACCAACATAATCCGTGAGAATTTCACTGATCGGTTTCTTTAACTCGACAGCGAACTCAGATTCAAATCTGCGTTTCTCATCACATAACTGTTTGTACTTGGCAAGTTTAGTAACCATATCAGGTGCAAGCTCCTGAGACGGATTACAGCCAAGTTCGTAACAGATCTTAGAGAAGAGTTGAGCAAACTCATCCCGTTTCTGGATACGTTCAGTCTTGATGTTGTAAGACTGGACGTATTTCTGCATGTGTTCCATCAATGTTACGGAACACTCTCCACGGTCCATAGAATCGCTTACAAGCTTTCCAACATTGGAGAAACACGCTTCCTTACTGTCAACGATTCGGTTATCGAGCAGATAACCAGCGTAGAACTCAAGGAAAGATTGCAGTGTGCTTCCAGCGATGGCCTGCTTGGTCTGCTTTTCTCTGGCACCATTGTCAAAGAAAAGACTTCCCATTGATAACCTCTATTTGGTTGATGTGGTTGTCAATATAAATGTTCAAATTTAATTTGTATTTGAAAACACCATATCATGCTTACAATATTCTATTTGTCCATATAGCCAACGGACATATATTACAAAAGTGAAAGGACTATTATTAACAAAGGAATTCAAATACATGAAAAAACGAAGTGAAATTTTCAACGAGTATGCTGCAAACATACAAGAGTTTCTACAACTCAATACCGGAGACGATCCATCAGAAATTCAAACCTTTGTCACTAATCTAATAAGAAGTAGAATTAAAGATCGAAAAATACAAGTAATTGTATCTCCTTCTCCCGGCAATACAAAAGTAATAACAGACAGTTTATTCAATTTCCTTAAATCTCACGATGAAGACATTATCAGTGCAAGTGGTAGTGTCTACACACCGGTTGATAAACAACAGAGTGAGATCGGAAAGATGATTACCGAAATGCTTGCCAAACGTAAGAAGTTCAAAGGTCTTATGTTTGAAGCCATTGCCAGGGATGATAAAGTTGAAGCGAATAAAAATAAGTTCGCTCAAGCAACCATGAAAATCAACTGTAACTCGCTCCCTGGTGCATTTGGAAGTGAGTACAATGTTTTCTATGATAAAGGAAACTACAATACCATTACCGCATTAAATAGAAGTCTGATTGCACATGCATACTCAACAGTTGAACAATGCATCGGTGCC
>JAEIGA010010711.1_pt1 | contig 13915 bp, 19 predicted proteins | sample 9270691 | NCBI WGS metagenome assembly JAEIGA01 (sample SAMN17057246, study PRJNA624740) | gut metagenome | biome: biome; isolation source: fecal sample | host: Bos grunniens | place: China: Xizang | collected 2019 | reverse complement strand
TGGCCGATGCTGGCCGGGTGGGCCAGGGCCACCGGGATCTTGCCGGCGTTCCAGTCGTCAATGTCTGCGGACGTGTCCAGGCTGCGGCATTTGATGCGCTGCCGGATCCGGTCGGCGTCGTGCTGGTATGCGTACAGCACCAGCACCGGGTCGCCGCCCGCCTCCTCGATCAGCTCCTCCAGGGCGTCCAGTTTGATGGTGTGCAGCTGGTGCACCTGCTTGTCCATGTCATAGATGGCGCCGTTGGCGAACTGGAGCAGCTTATTGGTCAGCGCGGCCGCGGTGCCTGCCATGATTTCCCCGCCGTCGTCCAGGCACTCCAGCACGGCGTCCCGCTCGAACTGTTTGTACCGTTTCAGCAGGGCAGGGGGGCAGGTCAGCTCGATGTCCTCATATATCTGGCCGGGCAGGCTCAGCACGTCCTCCTTGCGGATGCTCATGCAGATGTCGGCCAGTTTGTCATATACGGCCTCCTCAGCCCCAGGGCGGGGCTTGTAGCTGTAGACGATGTGGCCGTTCATTTTCTCAGGCACCAGATAGGTCGCCCGGAACTGGGACAGCGTGCGGCCCAGGCGTTTGCCCTGGTCCAGCAGGTAGATCTCCGGCCATAGGTCCTCCAGGCCGTTGGGTCGGGGTGTGCCGGTCAGGCCGATGATGCGTCGGATCCGGCCGCGGACCCTGCGCAGCGCCTTCCAGCGTTTCGCCTGATTACTTTTGAAGCTGGACAGCTCGTCCAGGACGACGCCCCGGAAGGGCCAGTGCTGACCCAGCAGCTCCACCAGCCACACCACATTCTCCCGGTTGATGACATAGATGTCCGCCCGGGTGCCGTCGTAGATGGTCCGCAGGGCGTCCTTGCGCTGTTGGGCGGTGCCCATGATTTTGACCACGCGGAGGTGCCGCAGGTGTTCCCACTTTGCGGCCTCTTTGGCCCAGGTGTCCTCTGCCACCCGTTTGGGGGCGATGACCAGCCAGGGCCCGGCCTCCAGGTAGTCATACAGCAGCAGGTCGATGGCGGTCAGGGTCGTGACGGTCTTGCCGGTGCCCATGCCCCAGAAAAGGGCGCAGGCGTCGTTCGCTATGATCCAGTCGATGCCGGCCTCCTGGTGCTGGTAGGGTGTGAAGGTTTTCACTTTCGCCACCCTCCAAACTCTATAAACGCAAATACTACAAATATAAACAGACTGACCGCTGCGGATAACAAAATGATTTTCATAAGGAACATACGATATTTGCCTCCTCGGGGCGGAAAGCGTCGGTGGGCTCTCCGGTCATAGCAGCCAGTCCTCCTCCTCGATGGCCTCCGCAGCTGCGACTGCTTCAGCGATTGCGTTGGCCTCAGCTTCTGCCATCTCCTTCACCGCCGTCTCGACCCGCTCCATGGCGATGGCGTGGTATTCCTTGCCCAGCTCGAAGCCGATAAAACGACGGCCGGTACGTAGGGCAGCCACGGCCGTGGTGCCGGATCCCATGAACGGGTCCAGCACGGTGGCGCCTTTGGGCACGATCTCCAGCAGGTCCTCGATCAGCTGGAGGGGTTTTTCTGTCTGGTGCTGCCGGTCTTTCGCGGCCACGTTGGCGTAGCGATAATAGCCAGGCAGGCAGCCGACGCCACGGTCGAAGGGCATAGGGCCGTTGCTGCCCCACACTATGAACTCGAACTCGTTGCGGAAACGGCCCTTCTGGGGTCTGCCGTTGGGCTTGTTCCAGACAGCTATTCCCCTCCATACCCAGCCTGCAGCCTGCAGTGCGTCAGTCATTGCGGGCAGGTTCCGCCAGTCGATGAAGGCGCAGATCACGCCTTCCGGTTTGGTCTTTTCCCGGCACTTTGCGAACACCTGGCGGCAGAACTCAGTAAAGCCGCGCTGGTCCATATTGTCGCCGCTAAAATCCGGAAGGGCTGCAGCGCCGTCGAAGTTGGTGGCCGTATATTTGGTGGCTGTTCTGCTTTTCCGGTCGCCAGAGAAGGCGCCGCCGGAACTGTAGGGCGGGTCGGTGATGACCAGGTCCACGGAATTGTCCGGGATCTCGCGCAGGCCCTCTAGGCAGTCGATGTTGTCGATGTAATTTAGTCGCATTGTCGTGCGGCCTCCTCTTTTATGATGATTTCTAGTGCCTCGATGTTCTCCACAGTCCAGGCGACGGTATACCAGAAGCCCAGCTTTTGCAGCTCCCGGCGCCACCACTTTTGGCGGGCACTCAGCACGCCGCCGCGGGGGCGTTTAGTCTCTACAAAATAGACGCGGCCTCCAGGCAGCAGGCAGATCCGATCCGGCACGCCCGCCCAGCCTGGGCACGTCCACTTTAGGCACCGGCCGCCGTGGCGCTCGACCATTTTGCGGAGCTTGTCCTCAATTTCCTTTTCCAGCGGGGTCATGCCTCCACCTCCGGCAGGTGCCAGTCGCAGGGGTCGGTCTCTCCTGCATACAGTTCGCACCAGTCGAACAGCGGGCAGTTTTCTTTGCAGGTGTGTGCAGGGACGTTCTTGCAGAACTCCTTGACCTGGTGCAGTGCCAGGAAGGGGTCGATGGTTTCAGGCTCAGCGGGCGGGTCTAGCAGGACCAGCTCGGCGTACATGCGCGGCGCTAAGTAGTCGTGGTCGCCCAGTCTAACGGCGGGCATAATGTCGCGCTTTCCCAGGATCCAGCCCTCCTCTAGGGCGGCGTTCACTTCCTGGTCGAACTCTCTCAGCTCGTCGCTGTCGGTCGCTTTCTTGATAATGGTTCTAATTTTCATTTGTTTGCCTCCTTAGCTTGCAGGGAGCGGATGGCGACGTTCCACGCCTCGACCGCCTGGTTCAGGGTCGACCAGGTGCCGGAGGTCGGCTGGTGTTGGCAGGTCTTACCTCCCGCACAGCACACGACGTAGCCGGTGCCTTTACCCTTTGCATAGACCGGGATCCGGCCGCAGATGCAGCGCTCGGGGGTGGTGGTTGCTATGTTTTTAGCCATGTTGTTAGTTCCTTTCTATTTCATCCAGTCGTCTGCCTCGGGTTTTTGCAGAATGATGATGTGCTCGTGGTCCACTCGCTTTTCGGCGTTTGCACCGAAGCCCATGCGGGGCGTCTTTACCGCTATAATTTCCACGGTCTGCAGGCCCAGTGCGTTCAGTGTTTTCTCGGTCCAGCTCACCACGTCCACCTCGACCCCCGCCCGGATGAAGTTGGAGACGTTGACCACCCAGCGGCCGCCGGGGCGAAGTAATTGGTTCAGGTGTGCATAAATCCGTGCATGCTTGTCGCAGTAGCGGTCCCCGAAGTGCATAGCACCAGTATTTTCGGGGTGGAGCGGGCGGCCCAGGCAGTGGGTATAAGTGACCCGCCTGCTTCCGTCCTTGGCCTTGTGGTGGTCTGCCATGCGGTTTCCGTAGGTAGGGCTGGTGACGATGGCGTCGAAGTATTCGGGCGGGTAGTCCAGGAACTCAGCGTCCTGGAATGTTACAACGTCACAGCCGTGTAAATTAGGCGCCAGCCACTCCTTCTCCAAGTCATTGGCATGGATTGACCCGATGTGGCCCAAGGCCTTCAGCGCCCCGATTTTTCCAGTCCCAGCGAACGGGTCAAGAATACGTTCGTAGCCCTCCGCGGCGTTTAACAGATGCATCAGTAAAGCGTCGCTGTATTTTGCAGGGTGTCTGGGTGGTCGGGTTTGTGTCGCCGTGTTCATGTTTCTGCGCTCCTCTCGTAGTACCGCTGGCGGCCATAGGGCCGGGCGGTTATGCGGTTGTTTCCTTTATGCCGCCACTCAGGCAGCCCTGCCATGATGTCGCGGATCTCTTTGGATGCGTACCGGTCCAGCTTGTCCGGGTTGCCGCCCAGGGCTTCCACCCAGATCTCCAGAGTGCAGACGGTCGTGCGGCGGGTCGTGCCCTTTGCGTCGGTCTCCAGCCATTGGCGGCGGGTGTAGTAGTCCATATCCTCCCAGCCGTCCGGCAGCAGGCGCTCCAGGTACTCCGCCACGATGCCCGCGCGGGGGTTTTCCTCCTCGTAGGTCTCCTGGACCTCCCGGGCGATTTTCTCCAGTTCGCGGGGCAGGTACAGCTTCTCGCCTTTGCGGTAGATCTCCACGGCCTCCGCCCAGATCAGACGGACGGTCTCAGGTGTCAGCGCCTCCCACATATCACGGGGCGGGTCGTTTGGCGTGTCCACCACCCAGAAGCGGCGGTTGCCGGTGGTGTCGCGCAGGAATTGGGTCTCGTTGGTGGTACCGATGAAGATGCACTGCCGCGGGAACTCCTGCAGCCGTCGGCCGTATGCCGGGCGGAACCGGTCGGTCTGTTTGGATATGTACAGCTTGATGGTCTCGGCCTCAGCTTTGCGCATGCCGGCCAGTTCGCCCACTTCCATGATCCACACGCCCATGACCTGCTCGTAGGCCTCCTTGCCTTGCATGGTGGAGAAGGTGTCGGAGAACCACTCGCCGCCCAGCTTTCCGATAATGGCCGATTTACCCAGGCCCTGCCGGCCGCGGATGGTCAGCATATAGTCGAACTTACAGCCGGGGCGGTAGATCCGGGCCACGGCGGCGGCCAGCGCTTTGCGGGTGACCGCCCGGGTGTAGGCGTTGTCCTCCGCGCCCAGGTAGTCGATCAGCAGCGTGTCCACTCTGGGTACGCCGTCCCAGGTGCAGGCGTCCAGGTACTCCCGGACGGGGTGGAACTTGTTCTCACCGGCCACCACGTTGACCGCGTCGAAGATCTTGTCCTTGCTGGATATGCCGTACTTACGCTCCAGGTAGAACCGGAGGCCAGCGTCGTCCGCGTCCACCCATTGGCTGCGGCCGGGCACCTTGCGCCAGGGCAGGTCCTGCTTGGCCACGATGTTGTGGTCCATTTCATTCAGGGCCAGACAGCCGCGCAGGCGCGGGTCGTAGCGCAGGATGGTGACCACGTTCTCGATGGTCATGGCCAGGGTGCCCTTGTCGGTCACTTTTAGCTTCTTTTTCCACGCGTCCGGTGCAGGTTCGTCGGGCAGCTCCTCGAAGTCGTCCGCCGCCTCAGCCATGCGGTCCGTGACCAGCTGGACCTTCACCCGGTCGTCGCCGGTGGCCAGCTCTGTCATGGCCTTATAACTCGGGCGGCTGGTGACCGGTTTGTCCGGGTCGCAGTCGGTGTCCATTTCGTGGAACTTATGCAGGCGGACCAGGTCCCAGGCGTTGACCAGCTGGCTGCTGGCCGGATCCGTGGCGTGATGTGAATAACTGAACTTGTCGTCGTAGATCACCACGCCGGCCGCTGTGCTGCCCTCCGTGTAGGTGTACCGGCCGGGGTCGTCGCAGGGTTGGTATGCAGGCACATAGGCCTCGATAGCGTCCTGGATAGGGTAGGCCCGGCAGAACGCGCCCACGATGCCGCCCTTCTCCAGCGGGTCCTTCTGTTTGGCCGCTGTCCGCTTGATGGCCTCCGCCTCGGTGCTACCGGTCGGCCAGGCGGACACGTCGCGCCAGTCGTAGTAGGTGTCCAGCACCTCTTGCGGGTCCAGAAGCTCCGCGTCCAGGTAGTCGAAAAAGTAGGCGCCGTCCTGGCTACAGCTGGGCCAGTACATCATGCGCTGCGGCTGGTAGCTGGTCTGGTCGAACTTGTCAATGCCCAGGGTGGCCGCCACTCTGCGACCGATGGCCTGGTACTCGTCCGGGTCCACGTCCCGGCTCAGCGGGATGACCAGCCGCAGGCGTTGCTTCTCCGGCGTGTGCTTATGGGTGGAATATACCGCCGCGGCCTTGCCATACAGCAGCTCCCAGTCCGGCCACAGCTCCGCGTCGGCAAAGTCGGCGTCCAGGCAGAGGATTGACCGGTGGCGGATGTCGGACCGGCTGCCGTTATTGCAGTAGCCGCCGACAAAGCCGCCCACGTCTTTGATCTCACTCTGCCGCTCCCTGCTCATGGCCTTGTACTCCGCCACCGTTTCCGGTGTGCGGGTCTCTTTGGCCAGCCGGTCCAGCAGGTCCGACCATTGCATGGAGCGGTTCTTCCACTTCTTGGTCTTTCGGTTGTTACCCAGGGCGATGTCCAGCGCCTTGTCGTTTTGGATTTTCAAGGGTTCGCCCCTCCTGTCTAATGATTTTTTACGGCGTTGCTGCCCTCCAGCAGCAGGATCTTGCGCAGGCCTCTCAGCGCGCCTGCCGGATCCCCGGCCAGGATCTGCCCGCGCAGGGTCTTGAACTGTTGGCGGGTCAGGCGGTTCTTAGCGCTCCGCAGCTGGCCCAGGGCAGCGGTGTCAATTTCTCGCATATTTTTCAATCCTTCATATAAAAAGTAGTTGAGTAGCCGTCGCCGCGCAGCAGCAGGCCCGGCGCCCAGTCAATAGGCAGGCCCATGATGTCGGCGGCCTCGTCCCAGGTCGTGCCCTGCGGCGCCTCGATGACCACCTCGTCATGGACGTGGAACACGATGGACCAGCCGGCCTTGTCCAGCCGGACCATGGCCACGGCCAGACAGTCCCGGGCGACGGCCTGCACGATGTTCTCCACCAGCTTGCCGCCCCAGGTGTCGGTCTTTTCCCACTTGCGGGTGGTTTGGTTTTGGCCCATGAACACGATGCCTCCGTCCTCCAGGCGTGCGCCCCAGTATGTCAGGACCCGCCCGGATGGCAGCCGGCAGCGCAGGGCGTCGGCGTCTTTGCAATATTTCACGCCGCAGGGGATACCAAAGGTCCGGCCAGGGTTCTGCAGGGCCCGCTTGGCCGCGTTCTCCACGTCCCGCCATAATTTCGGGATAGTAGGGGAGGCCGCCCGCCATTGTGTCACGATGTCCTGCATTTCTTCTTCGGTCAGGCCCATCTTGTCAGCGCCGAAGGCTTTCAGGGCGTTGACGCCGCCACCGTAGCCGCAGGCCAGCTCTGCCACTTTGCCCTTCTGGCGTAAATGGCCATTTATGCCGTGTTTAACCACCGGCACCTTGAACATTTGAGACGCGGAGCTGCAGTAGATGTCGCCGCCCTGGGCGAACACGTCCAGCCGCCAGCGCTCCCCGGCCAGGTACGCGATGACCCGCGCCTCGATGGCAGCATAGTCTACCACGTGGAAGGTGTGACCGGGCTGGGCGACGAACGCCGTGCGGATCAGCTGGGACAGCACGTCCGGCACGCTGTCGTAGATCAGCTCCAGGGTCTCCAGATCCCTGGCTCGGACGATCTCGCGCACGGTGCCGATGTCGTCCAGGTGGTTCTGCGGCAGGTTCTGCAGCTGGACCAGTCGGCCGGCCCAGCGGCCAGTGCGGCCGGCGCCGTAGTATTGGGTGATGCCGCGGACACGGTCGCCGGTGCCTGCCGCGTTGACCATTGCCTCGTACTTCTTGGTGGATGTCTTACCCAGCAGGCTGCGCAGCTCCAACACACGGCGGGTCGTGCGGTCGGTTGCCTTGCCTCGCAGCTCTGCCACGGTTGCCTTGTTTAGGCTTTCACATGACACGCCCACGGCGGCCAGCCACTCGCGTAGCTGCGCCACGCTGTTGGGGTTGTCCAGGCCGGTCAGCCGGCGCAGCTCCTCCAGGTGTTCCGCCTTGAAGGCATTGTCCACGTCGATGGCAGCGTTGGCCAGGTCCAGATCCACCAGCACGCCCCGCTCGTTGATCCGGGCGTCCAGCGCCCAGACCTGCCGCTCGAAGTCGGTCACGGGGTAGGTGCGCAGCTTCTTATAAATCAGGCGCATGGCCTCCACGTCCCGGGCCGCGTATGCTTTGAAGCGTTCCCACTTTTCCGGGGCGTGGTGTGGCAGGTTGCGCGTCCGGCCGCCGTTGGCTATTGTAGGCTTGCAGGGCTTGCAAAAATAATTTATCAGCGCGGTGCCTTCCTTCAGCTTTTGCTGGTCAAGCTGCAGGGCCTCGCCTGCAGCGTCCAGGCTCATGGGCAGGCCGTTGTAGGCGGCCAGGATCATGGTGTCGACCCATTGTTCCGGCGGTTGGTAGAAGCCGAACTCCTGCCGGTATGCCGCCCGCTCGAAGGCGCTGTTATGCGCCACCTTGATGGTGTCGAGGTCTTGCAGGCCCGCCAGAATGTCGGGCAGCTCCTCCCGGTCGGCCGGATCCGTCAGGTCAAGCACTCGCACCGGTTCGTCGTTCCAGGCGTAGGGCAGCAGCAGGATCTCGAAGTCCGGGGCCTCCATGTATTTGAAGGCGCCCGCCTTCTTGATGTCCACGCTGGAAAAAGTTTCTGTATCCACGAACAGTATGCGCTGTTCGGTCATAGTTTTCAGCTCCTTATGCCAGGACGTCCGCGATCCGCTGCTTCCAGGTTCTGCGCGGGTGGGTGCCCTTGGCCTGGTTGATGCGTCGGCGGGTCTCGCCGTGCTTTTTCACCTGGGCCTTGTCGAACTCCTTGGCGACGTATTTGGAAGGTTTCACGCCCAGCCGTTCAGCTTGGGCACGCAGCATATTGCGGCGGCACTGTCTGTTTCTCATAGCGCTACCTCCTTACATGAAGTCATTGTCGTCGCCGCCGTCCAGGTCGTCGAAGTCAGCGGAGGCGTCAGCGCCAAAGCGTTCACCATCGCGGACGAACTGCACACCGTTCAGGTAGCACTTGACGCCCTTCTTCACCTTGCCGAAGGTGTAGCCAGCAGCGGCCAGGCTTGCGTTGACGTAGCAGCCGGAGTAGATCACGCCGTCGTCCTCGGTGACCGCTGCCTTGCGGCGATCCATAGCGACGGGGCGGCGGGTGCTGTTTGCCTCCAGGATGTAGCAGCCGGCATAGGCGGGCTGCTTTTCTGCCAGGATTTCGCCGTTGCTGTCGGTGGCCACGTCGGCGTCGCGCAGGCTGCAGGTGTAGCCCTTGGGCCAGGTGCCAGGCTTGCCAAAGTCAGCGGCGAACTCCTCCTGGCCCGCCTCGAACATAGCGCGCTTCACAGCGGGTAGGTCCTGGTGATCCTTGGGGATGATAAAGGTGGCGGAGTATTTCGCCTCCTGGGTGTCGTCGAAACGGGTAGGGGTGAAGATGTGCTCATAGCTCAGGCGCACGTTGCGCAGAATGATTTTTTTACTCATGGTTTTTATCCTCCAAAAATTTGAAATGTAGGCCGCCAGTTTTGCTATAGACGCCTCGGCAGCACTTTGATATGTGCGATTGATTCAGGCCCAACACTTGGGCCGCGTGTCTTGCAGACCGGAAGGTTACGCCGGTTTCAATACACACGACGGGTCTGCTCTCCGTGTTCCGGGGCTTTTCCGTCTTTTTCAATAACTTGTTTAGTACGTCGACCTCGATCTCTTGGGTGGTGAAGCGGTGCCCGCAGTCGTGACACTCCCGGCGCCGTCTCACTATGTCGTAGCTGGGCCGGGAATTTGTGATGCAGGTCTTGCCGCCGCACACTGGGCACGTCATGCCTGGGCCTCCAGGTTGTCGAAGTCGTCCGCCACGCTGTACGCGGGGCGCTTGTCGCTCTCAGGCGCCACAGTCGGCGCTCCGGTCTTTTTCTTGTACAGGTCCGGCAGCAGCTCCGCCGCTTTTTTCTTGCCCAGGTGTTTCTCCATGACCGCCACGCTCAGCAGTTTGGTCTCGGTGATGTCCTCCAGGCTATAGCCGGCAGCCTGCAGGGCCTTGGACGCCTCCAGCGGGTCCTTCCAGTCTCTGGATCCGCGACCAGCCACCACTTTGAAACCGGGCACTTGCTCACCGTTGAGCATACCGGCCAAGGCTTGGTCTTTGACCCGTTTCAACCACAATGACACCAAAGGCTCCATTTCCAAAATCTCAGCCACTTCATGGGGTGCCAAAGTGGGCACCTTGACGCGCAGGCCGTGTGTCTCCACGTACTGGCTGCAGATCTTGGTCAGCTCCCGGCAGCGGCCGGCGTGCAGGCAGAACTTGCAGTGGGATCCGGCGCAGTATTTGCCCTTGCCTTTTGCGGCCTGTTCGGCCACCGGTTTGATACTGTCGCCCCAGGCCAGCAGGTCGGCGGCGGTCAGCTCGTCCCGGCTCACGTTATTGATCCGGGGCTGGAAGATGTGTAGCCGGACCCGTTCGATGTCGTAGGCGAAGCCGTAGTCGTTCAGGGCACCCAGGCCGTAGCATTTCTCCTGGGGGTTGTCCACCGCGGAGACAGGCACGCCCTCGCCATACTTGTAGTCGATCACGTCCATGGTGTCGCCCTGGATGATGATGCAGTCAGCGGTGCCAAAGCCGTCAGGCACCCAGGGGGAAAAGTCCACCTGCTGCTCCAGCAGGATCAGGGGGTTGTCCGTGGTGATCAGCTCCTGGATATAGTCGGCGTATTCGTGGGCACACTCGACCATTTCCTCGGTCGTGCCCTCCGGCCAGCCTATATAGTTTTTAAGGACAGGATAGTAGCCGGCCAGGCGTTCCCTGGTTACGATCTCCGCCACCTCATGGGCCTGCGTGCCCTCCCGGGCGTACTCGGTGTCCTGGTCCGGGTATGCCTCAGCGGCCACGGCGGACGGGGGACAGGCCAGCCAGCGGTGGGCGCTGGACGCGCTCAGCAGGGCGTGCTCCCGGGTGCTGTGGTCGTTCAGCTTGTCGCTCATTGCTTCCATACCTCCCGCAGCTTTTTCCAACCGATAATGGCCACACAGCCCAAAGCGTACAGCAGGATCAGGGCCAGGCCGCCAAAAACAAGGGCGCCGCAGATTTCAAGCATAAGTGTGAAAATATTGGGCATGGTTTAGTCCTCCTTCTCCAGGGCGATCAGCTTGTCCATGACCTCGTCGTAGTATTTGGGCTTGATGTCACCCACTTTTGCTGCGTAGCTCTTAACGATGTCGCGGACCTTCTCACGCTTGCCGGTACCGGGTGCTGCCAGTGCCTGAACTTTTGCCTGCAAGTCCTCCTTGGTCCACTTGGTCACAGGTTCCGGTGCAGGCTCTGCCACGGGTTCGGTCTCTGCCACAGGCTCGGCCTCTGTCACAGGCTCAGGCGTGCCGTGGGGGCTTACTTCGTCGACGGGGTGACCAGTGTCGGGGGTTGCGGGTTTCTGGGCAGGCTGGGCGGCTCTGGCGGCCTCGGCCACGCTCTCCTGCATCATGCGCAGGGCGGTCTCCGTGCAGCTGTGGCAGTTGGGCTTGCTGTCCTTCAAGGCCACCAGGATGGCGTCCAATCGGGCACGGTCCTCTGCGCACAGTTCGATGGTGATGGTGTTCATTAAAAAAATTCCTCCTATGTATTGATTTCGGCCACGCGGCCGGGGTTTACTTTTTGCCGCTTATGCCAGGACGACCAGCCACAGGAACACGACGACGGTAGCAGTGCAGATGGCGACCTTCAGGGCGAAGTCTACCAGGCTGTGTACAATGGCACGGCCGGCTTCAGCCCGGGCCCTTTTGGCGTGTGCCTGCCGGATCCGGCGGTGGGCGATGGCTTGCTTTCTATGCTCCATGCGGCGCAGGTCAGGGTCGGCCTCTACGTATGCCCTCCACAGGGCATCCAGGCGGGCCAGTTCGGCGCATTTCGTGGTCATGGTGTTTCCTCCTATGTATTGGCTTTTCTTGCTGCCAGGATCAGGCTGGCGGCGGCTTGTTTGATGTGCTCCATGCGCTTGGCGTGTTCCTCTGGCGTGAGGTCAGGCCGGTGGACGCGCACGATGGCGGCGGGGGTTGCTTTGCTTTCCATGTGTTGCCTCCTATGGTAGCCGTTTTGGCTACTCATGCCGCAAAAAAAATAGCCTCCTTTTCTTCCAGGCTTTCGATACCTAAGACGTCGCAAAGGGCGTCGATCTCGCTTGCCTTGAAGTCCATTTTATTACTGATTTTCCTGGACAGTGTGGAGACAGCCATGCCCAGGCTCTTCGCAATATGGGCCTTTTTCAGCCCAGACTGCTCGATGCGTTTGTTCAGCTTCTCAGTGTTGGTCATACTTTTCGGTCACCTCCTCGCGTTGTGCTGGTAGCCAAAACGGCTACCGCTCCTTTAATATACTGCATGGTTGTCATATTGTCAACTATTTTTTTCATAAATAATCAAAAAAATTGACAAAGTGGCTACCAAATGCTAATATGTAGCCAGGAGGTGATTATATGGCAAATGTTGGTCACAATATTATGACGGCCCGGAAACGGTTGGGCATGACCCAGGAGGAGCTGGCTCTGCGGGTAGGGTATAAAACAAAGTCCGCTATAAATAAGATAGAAATGGGGATCCGTGACCTACCGCAAAAGAAAATAGCAGCCTTCGCCAAAGCCCTGGGCACCACGCCGGGTCACTTGATGGGTTGGAACGCAGAACCGGAGGACCTGGGTGCTGTAGCTGCTCAGGTGTTGGCGGATCCGAACCTGCTGCAGTTGGTCCAGACCTACCAGACCTTGAGCGATGCCGACCGGTATGCTCTGTGCCTCATGGCGGATAGTTTGGCCCTAAAAACAAAAAAAGACTGACGCGGGTGCGTCAGTCGGCCAGGTTAAAAAGTGTCTTTATAAAGGACAGCACCAGGCGGGCCTGGTAGTCGTCCATTTCGTCTATGTATTTGTGGAGCGTTTCTTGCGGGGTTTCTTCTTTTAGTAGTAGTTCTTTAATAATTGTTTGCATTGGGCGACACCTCGCTGATTTATTCCGGGGCAGAACACGCGTTCTATGTCAATGTTCTGAAAATATTATAACGTGAAAACATTCACATAGTACACAAGCAAAATATACCAGATCCAAAACGCAAAAAATAGCGAAAAAAGGGGGATGTAAAAATTATGTGGCAATTACCACCGCTTACACCGGAAGAAATATTGTATTACTTGCGGAAGTCGCAGTCGGACGACCCGCTCCTCACGGTGGAGGAGACGCTGGAAAAGCACGAGCAGATGCTCGACGACTGGGTAGCGAATAACCTGCCGGGCCTCGGACCGGTCGCAGAGGAGCACCGGTACCGGGAAGTTGTGTCCGGTGAAACGATTGACAGCAGGCCCCGCTTCCTGGAGCTGTTGCGCCGTATAGAGTCTCCAAAAATAAAGGCCATTTTGTGCGTCGATCCGCAGCGTCTCTCCCGCGGCAGCTTGAAGGACATCGGCCGCCTGGTCGAATTACTGCGCTATAGTGGCACTATTGTTATAACGCTCCGGTATTCTTACGACCTGCGGGACGACCGGGACCGTGAACAGTTCGAGCGTGAACTGATGCGCGGAAACGACTACCTGGAGTATTACAAACGGATCCAGCAGAACGGCCGGCTTTTGGCTGTTCAAAATGGAAATTTCATAGGCCAAAAAGCCCCGTATGGTTTCAAAAAGGTGCAGATCCAGGAAGGTAAAAAGAAATGCCACACGCTGGAGCCTATACCGGACCGGGCGGAGATCGTCAAAATGATTTTCGAGATGTACGCCAGCGGGGTCGGCACCACCACCATCGCGGACAAACTGGACGCCATGCACGTACCTGCCCCACAAGGTGGAGCGTGGGCCCGCGACGTCATTTCTCGAATGTTAGGCAATCAACACTATATTGGTATGGTGCGCTGGAACTACAGGCCGACCGTTAAAAAGATAGAGGCCGGAGCGGTCGTAGCCAGTCGGCCGGTTGCAGAGGATTTCCTGCTATACGACGGGAAGCACCCGGCAATCATAGACCGGGAACTGTGGGACCGGGTGCAGGCAATCCGTGGCAAGATCCCGCGCAACAAAAAGAACACCAACGGGTTCAATCCGCTGGCCGGTGTCATGTTCTGCGAGTGTGGCCGGGCGATGTCTGCGCGGACCTACAAAAATAAAGGCGTGGAACGCTGCGAGCCCCGCTTCCTATGTAGTGAGCAGCGGAAGTGCGGGAACGCCTCTTGCAAGATGTCCGACATACTGGACAAGCTCGTGGAAGTGCTGCAGGAGGCCGTGGAAGATTTCGAGATAAAGATAGAAAAAGGCACGGACAACAGTGCCGAGATACACCGGCAGACCGTGGCCCGTCTGGAGAAACGCCTGCGGGAGCTGCAGGAGCTGGAGATTAAGCAGTGGGATGAAAAGACCAAAGGCGGTATGCCTGCCCATGTATTTGAACG
>JAEIGA010010710.1_pt1 | contig 13916 bp, 10 predicted proteins | sample 9270691 | NCBI WGS metagenome assembly JAEIGA01 (sample SAMN17057246, study PRJNA624740) | gut metagenome | biome: biome; isolation source: fecal sample | host: Bos grunniens | place: China: Xizang | collected 2019 | reverse complement strand
GGCTACGCTTGAACGAAGGTGGCGTGCAAACCAAGCCTCCCTCCGAGAGGGAGGGGGACCGCCTGTGGCGGTGGAAGGAGCCTGCGCGACTTCATTGTGCTTGCAGACTCTACTGCTGCGCGGGCTCCCTCAGTCGCCTACCCGGCGCCAGCTCCCTCCCGGAGGGAGCCTTTCATCCGATAACGTTCGTGCAAGCATAGCCATTCAAACACTCCGATAAATCAAAATTTGAACGCAAAAAAAGGACTGCGATGCAGTCCTTTTTATTTGTTTTATAGCTCCTTCTGCTCCTTGATGCAGACAGGGCCCATAAGTCCGGTTGCCTCAAAGACCTGGAAACGGGCAAAGCCGTCGCGGATGGCAAAGCCGAGATTGGTGACGACCTTTACCTCGATCTCGTTCTTGCCTGCCTTCAGATAATCGGTCACGTCAAAGGCATAGGGAGGAGCCAGCTTCACGCCAACCTCCTGACCGTTGATCGAAAGGTGCGCCGTTTCACCGACGTAGCCGAGGTCGATCACCGTGCGGTCGCCCTTGCCGCTATAGTCGAAGGACGAACGGTAGTAGACGTAGCCGCCGAAGCGAGGATCGCCGTCGATACCGTTGATGTTGAAGAGCTTATCGGTGGTGCAAAGCTCCTCCTCAACGTCAAGCGACTCGTGGTGTGCCTTGGAGATCTTCCAGGTCAGCGCCAGAGGTGCTTCGCTTACCGTCTCGTAAGTCTTCTCTGCCTCGATGCCCTCGGTGCTCTCGCCAAAGGAGAGAACCATCATCGCGCAAGGATCAAGCGCCAGCTTGATGGCACCGTTGAAAGCGATCTTGGTAGCGGTGTTGTGCTCGGGATCGTACTTGATGCACTCGCCCGACTTGAAGTCACGGAAATTCATCTCCACGGTGATGGAGGTATCGTGCTTTTCGTTGCTCAGAAGGAAGTAATCGGCATCCTCGTGCCCAAAGTGCGAGAAACGAAGGTGTCTCTCGGGCTTCTCAAGCGTGATCTCGGCAAAGCCGCGTGCGCGAATGATGGTATCAAGCTCCTCAAGCGCCACAAGCTCTACGCCTGCCTCGGCAAGACCCGACTCCTCGAAGGTTTCGGTTACAAGCGGATAGCCGTTGATGGCAAACACGGGAAGACCGGACTTCGCAAAGCGGATAATGGTGTCGATGAGACGCTTCGGAAGCGTCTTCGCCCAAGGAAGGATAAAGCAAGGAATTCTCTTCTTGGCAAGGCAGAGCATTCCGTTCTCCACCTTCGCGTCATAGAGATAGTCCTCACCAACGATATCACAATCGATGATGTGCTCGGTGAGATAACGGATCACGGTGTTTTCGTTCATGTAGCCATCGTCACCGTTCGCCCACTCGGCGTGCGCGTGGTAAAGGAGTGCTGCGCTCGAAACGTGTACGCCGCCGTTTGTAAGGTGGCTGACACGGTTCATATGGCGTGTGATAAGCCCAAAATCCTTATATTCGGGATTCTTTCCCTGACGGTAGAAGTGCGGCGCGAAGGAAAGGTCATTCTGCTGCGGACGGAAGCCGTGAGGAACGAACCAGTTGATGCCGCGCACCAGCATAAAGTCGGCCATCCACTTCATCATCTTCAGACCCTCGTTCCAGCCGAACGCGCCGAAGATCTCGCAAAGTGCTCTTCCCTGCTTGCTCTCCTGAATGTGTGCGTGCGAAACTGCAAGCTTCGGGAGTGTGAAGTGATACAGCTCGTTATTCATAAAGTTGTGAGAAGCCGCACCCGTGTTTCCGTAGTCGCTCATGCCGGGGATGAGCTGATTGAGCACCACGTCAATACCCGAGATGTCCTGTCCGTCCATCGCGCGGAAGAAATGTCCTGCCGCCCAACGGGTCTTGGTGTGAAGGTCATCGTCCTCAATGACGTGTCCGGCATAGCTTACGCCGTGCGCACGGCACCAGTCGCCAAGCTTTTGGCAGAAGTTCTTGCTGTAAAGCTCGGTAATAAGATCCATGTAGACGATACGAACGTGTGCCGCCGTGGGATCGGTGCTGTCAAACCAAAGCATGGGCAAAAGCTCCTTGGCTCTGCCGTCAAGACGCTTGTCAAGCTCCGCGAACATCTCGTCGCTATAGGGGAAGTAGGAATACTTCTTGCCAAGCATGGGCTCTAAGTGCTTCGCGTAGCGGGAGTCGGTTCCGTTGCAGAAGCAAGGCTCGTCCGAGAAGAAGCCGGTAAGCGTCTTTCCGAACTCGTGCTTATATTTCTCATAGTAAGGCTCGTAGACCGCCTCGATCACCACGTCGCCGCAGAAGGCGTCAAGCTTGTCGGGATACTGTGCCAGGCGCTCGTGAAGACCGCGCCTTGTCTTCAGAAGGAAGGTGATACGGTAAGCTCCTTCGGGAAGATCCATATACACCATATCGTCATGGATGCGGTAGCTGACGTCGATGACCTCGCCCGTCACAAGCTCTTTTCTGTCCGCGCTGGGTGCGCGCTTGCACGCGATAACACCAAGAATAATGTCATCCTCCGAAACGCCCCACTGCTTGCGGTCAAAGCAAACCGCGCCGTCCTTGAGGGGACCCGGAACGTCCATATGTACCTCGGTCATGCACCACATCTTCTTCTCGGGGTACTTCTTGATGACGATACCGTCACCCCAACCCGAGGGGAAGTGTCTGTCGTCCAGGATCCACACCTTCATGCCTCTCTTCTTGCACTCGGCAAGAATGAGGTCGATGGTATGCCACCAGCCGTCCTCAAAATATTCGGGATGCCCTGCGTTTTCCACACAAACACCACCGATGCCACAATCATGGATTGCCTGAATTTCCTCGATCAGCGCCTCATCCGGTGCACCGACCTGCCAGAAAAACGGATACAGATAGTTGCCATTCGTGTCTCTGAGACACTCTCTGAGCTTAGTCATAAGGAAATCTCCTCTCATTACGGGTGGCTCTTCCACCCCATTTTTCTTCATTATAAAGGGAAAGCCATTCCTTGTCAATCCCATTTGCTAAATTCATCTTATTTTTATCTTTATTTGTCCTTTTTTAACACTTATTCAATGGCATCGGGAAGCTTGGTTATCAGCCCCGCCAAGTGATCATCGTAGCTAATGAGCTCGAACTCAAATTTTCCGTTCTCATACTTCATAACACTCACCGAAGCATTGGACACCCATTTCAGCTCCTTCATATGCGCAAGGTCACCAAAGGTTATCATGCTCTGCGCCGCACGAATGGTCGTGGCGTGCGTAGCGATCACAACCGTTTCCCCCTCGTGCCGCTCGGCAATCTCGCCAAGCGCGGCCATCACGCGCACCGAAAGCTCGGCCACACTTTCGCCATCCGTGGCGCGAGAAGCTCCCGGATCGTTCATAAATACACCGAATTCCTCGGGATATTTTTTCACGATGTCCTCAAAAAGCATTCCCTCCCATGCGCCCGACGAAAGCTCTCGCAAACGCTCATCCGCAAAGATCTCAACGCCGCAAGCATCGGCCACGGCCTTGCCCGTGAAATAGGCGCGCTTAAGATCGCTCGCGTACACGCGCGAGACCTTGTAGTTCTCTGCCACGTATGCCGCGGAAAGCGCCGCCTGCCGCTCGCCAAGCTCGGTCAGCGGCGCGTCGTAAATACCGGCAAAGCGCCGCTCCAAATTTGCTCTACTCTGCCCGTGGCGTATCAAAATCAGTCTTGTCATAATCTATCTTCCTTTTATTTACCGTTTTTCTTATTATAACATAAACGCTCTTCGCTTTCAAGAAAAAAGACTTCGATTCTACAAAAAAATCGAAGTCTTTGGATAAAATTTAATATACCTTCTTCTCCATCGCAATCACGGCACCAAGTTCGGGCAAATCCTTGGCGGAATAGTAGTTCTTCTCGTTCCAAACGCGATCCGAGAAGGTAGGCATATTGTTAACCACCTTTTCGCGCTCGCCCTCGTAATCGTCGACCCACTGGCAAAGCATTGCGCCGAGCATCTTATCGGTCGGCTCGATGACCGTGCCGTCAAAATCGCCAGCGGGGTCCTTGTAGGCGTTCCAGCGGTACATATCGAAGCCTTCTTTTACAATGGAGTAGTCGGGCGGAAAGCTTCCCATCAGATAAATGGGGCTGTAGCCGGCGTTGATCACGCGAAAGCCGCTGTCCAGCGTGTCCTCCACCCTTTGAAAGTTGTTTGACCAGCTCATAATGACCGCGTCCTTGGAGACAAGGTGATTGTACTCCTTGTGAAAGCCCTCCCAAAGAAGCGGCGTCCGACCGAGCGACAGACAAATATCCACCACCAGCGCCACAAAGTGTGCGTAAAGCTCCATCGTTGTCCCGATGCCCTGACGCGCCATATAGTCGCGGCAGTAGTGGCAAGCCGTCCAGTTGGTGTGAAGCGCCTCGTCACATCCGATGTGGATATAACGGGAATACTTGAACACCTCGGCAAACTCCGAGAGCAGCGTGCGAACATTCTTCCGGATCTCGGGCTTGCCCACGCACATGATCTTCTCGTTCATAGGGCCATCGTACTCGTTGCCGAACGCCTCGGGGCAATTCTTGATCAACTCGCGTGAATGACCTACGCACTCGCATTCGGGGATCAGCTCCACCGACGCCTCGTGCGCGTACTCCACAAGATACGCCATCTCCTCGTGGGTATAACAGGCGCCCTTGGTTGCGGCATTCGGAAAGCACCTCAGCGGCATGGTCCAGCCCTGGTCATCCACCAAATGAAGCTGAAGATATTGGATCTTGTTAAGATAACAAAGATCCACGTACCCCAGAAGCACATCAAAATCGTGCCACTTTCGCGCAAGATCGGCAAAGAACGCACGAAAATCCTTGTCCGGCTTATCCAAAACCATTGTTTCGACCAGCGTGACACCATCTTTTTCCACCTTTTTTATAAGCTGAAGAAGCGTAGCAAGTCCATTTCTGGCGCCAAGGAGCGACGACGCGTAAACGCATGCGCCCTCCACGCGGTACTCTTCCTTTTGGAGTTCGGCCTCATATTTTACGGAAAAGCCGCCCTCGCCGTCAGCAAGCGACACGCCGTATATTTTTTTGAATATCCGCTTGAAGGCCTTGTTGCCAAAGGCAAGCGGCTCGTCCGCACAGATTGAGCAGGCAACCGTAAGCTCTCCAAGCACACTAAATTGCTTAGGCTTTGGTATAATCATGGCAATCCTCCGCGATCAATACACCTTATTTTGCATATCCGTCAGCCTCTCCACACTCGGGAAGGCATCCTTCGGATGATGCGCGTCCACATTCCATACGCGATCGGCAAACGGAGGCAGGTTTTCCACGATCCAATCGTGCTCCTCCTCGTACTTGCACTCCCACTGGCAGATCATCGCGCCCAGCACCCGATCGGTCGGCTCGACGGTAAGTCCGCCGTGCGCCACTGACTTGTCCGAGGCGTTATCCCAGCGGTAAAGATAGAAATCCTCGCCGAGAATGCTCCAATCGCACTTGGGGTCGGGCACGTGATACAGCGGCTTCCACGCCGCGTTGACGATGTTGAAATCTCCCCCAAGAAGATCGGGTGTGGGCTGGTAGGTGTTTTCCCAGGACATCACCACCGCATCCTTGGAAATGAGGTGGTTGTGATCCTTGTGGAAGCCCTCCCACACGATGGGTGTGCGACCGAGCGCAAGACACATATCCACGATCTTCTGCGCAAAGTGCGCGTAAAGCTCAAGGCTGGTTTCAATCCCCTGACGCTTCATATAGTCGCGGCAAAAATGGCAGGACGGCCAGTTGGTGTGAAGCGCCTCGTCACAGCCGACGTGAATGTAACGGGAATACTTGAACGTGTCGGCAAGCTCGGTGAGCATCAAACGAACGTTGTTAAAAGTCGTAGGCTTACCGACGCACATGATCTTCTCGTTCATCGGCCCGTCGTACTCGTTTCCGAATTCCTCGGGACAATTCTTGATCAGCTCGCGCGAGTGCCCGATGCCCTCAAACTCGGGGATGAGCTCCACCGCCGCCTCGTGAGCGTACTCCACCAGATACACGATCTCCTCGTGAGTATACGAGCGTCCCTTTGTCGCCGCCTTCGGGAAGCACAGATAGGGGTAGGTAAAGCTTTGGTCATCAGTGAAATGGATCTGCAAATACTTGATCTTGTTGATGTAGCAAAGATCCACGTAGCCAAGAAGCACGTCAAAATCGTGCCACTGTCTGGCAAGGTCGACCATAAATGCTCGGAAATCCTTGTCGGGCTTGTCCTCCACACGCGCATCGGTCAGCGTGATCCCCTCCCGCGTGGCGGTTTTTATCAGCTGAAGCATGCTCGAAAGGCCGTTCTTGGCACCAAACAGCGTCGACGCATACACACACGCGCCCTCGATGCGGTACTCCTCCTCTTCAAGCGAAGCATCGTACCTTACGGCAAAGCCACCCTCACCGCAGGCAAGCGACACGCCGAAGATCTTCTTGACCATACGCTTGAACGCCTTTTGGGAAAACGCCAGCTCCTCGTCGGCACAAATGGTGCAGGCCGGCGAAAGCTCGCCCAGCTCCTGATATTTTTTTGGCTTTGGAATGATCATAACCTTCTCCTTTACAAATTGGGGTGACACCCCTGCCACCCCAATGCTTGATATTTTAATATACTTTGTTGATCATCGCCGTTAGCGTATCCACGTTCGGGAACGCGTCCTTGGCGTAGTACTCGGTAACGTTCCAAAGACGGTCGGAGAACACCGGCAGATTGGCCACCACGCGATCGTGCTCCTGATCGTAGTTGCACTGCCACTGGCACATCATCGAGCCAAGCACATTCTCGTTGGGCTCCAGCTGCATACCGCCGTGTGCCGCCGAGCGCTCCAGATGGTTATCCCAGCGGTACAGATTGAAATCCTCCTCAAGGATCGTCCAGGTGTACTTGGGTGCCTCGGAATCCACGAAATACAGAGGCTTCCAAGCCGCGTTGATGATCTTGAAGCCACCCTCAAGAAGGTCGGGTGCGGTCTGATACAGGTTCTCCCACGCCATAACGATGGCGTCCTTGGAGATCAGATGGTTGTGGTCCTTATGGAAGCCCTCCCACACAATGGGCGTGCGACCAAGCGCCAGACACATATCCACGATCTTCTGCACGAAGTGCGCATACAGCTCAAGCGTGGTCTCAATGCCCTGACGCGCCATATAGTCGCGGCAGTAGTGGCAAACCGTCCAGTTGGTGTGAAGCGCCTCGTCACAGCCGACGTGAATGTAACGCGAGTACTTAAAGACCTCGGCCATCTCGGTCAGCATCTTGCGCACATTGTTGAACGTGGTGGGCTTACCGATGCACATGATCTTTTCGTTCATCGGCTTATCGTATTCGTTTCCGAACTCCTCGGGGCAATTCTTGATCAGCTCACGCGAGTGACCGATGCCCTCAAACTCGGGGATGAGCTCCACCGCCGCCTCGTTGGCATACTCCACAAGGTAAGCGATCTCCTCGTGGGTGTAGCAGCGTCCCTTGGTCGCCACGTTCGGGAAGGACTTGAAGGGCAGCGTCCAGCTCTGGTCATCGGTGAAGTGGATCTGGAAGTACTTGATCTTGTTGAGATAGCACATATCCACGTAGCCCAGAAGAATGTCAAAATCGTGCCACTGGCGGGCAAGATCGGCAAAAAACGCGCGGAAATCCACGTCGGGCTTATCCTTCACACTGGTCTCGGTCAGCGTGATCCCCTCTTTGTCCGCCTTCTTGATCAGCTGGAACACGGTGGCAAGACCGTTCTTCATTCCGAAAAGCGACGAGGCGTAGACCGTAGCGCCGTCAAGGATATATTCCTCCTCGGCAAGCGATGCATCGTACTTGACCGCGATGCCTCCCTCTCCGCCGGCGATCGAAACGCCGTAGATCTTCTTGAAAATTCTCTTAAACGCCTTCAGACCGAAGGTAAGCTCGGCATCGGCGCAAATGGCAAGAGCGACGGAAAGCTCGCCCTTCTCCTCATACTGCTTAGGCTTTGGTACGATCATCATATCCGTATCCTCCTTAGTGATTCTCTACCCAGTCCACGTAGGGCTTGAGATTGATCTTGGGACGGCAGTCAAAGGCAATGTACGGCTCAACAAAGCGGCCGTCCTTTGTCTGTCTCTCTTTGCGCGAGTTCACAAGACCCTCAATGATCTTGCCCTGCGAAACGTAAGCCTCGATGGCCACGTCGATCTCCTTCTCCACCTCGGCGGAGACCGCCAGAATGCGGTTGGCGCGAATGCCTCCCGTACGTCCCTCCACCAGAGAATCCTCGGGGTCAAAGTCCGCCCACACCGAATACTGAAGGGTGGAAAGCACCTTGTGCGGCGTGCCGTGATCCACAAGAGCGGCGTCACCCGCCTGCGGGACGTCAAAGCTGCTCATAAGGTAGGTGGCTCTGTGATCGGTGTGCTCGTGATAGTGGTTGGGGATCATCACACGGGTGACCTTCTTCTCACGAAGGAAGCGAAGGAGCACCGGCATATCGCCGGGCTTGCCGTCTGCCTTCTCCCAGCCAAGGTGACCGATGGCCGAAAAGTCGGGGAAATTCATACGGAGAATGTGATCGGCGGGGATGCCCATCCGTGCATAGCACTCATCGGTCTCTCTGGCACGAACCTCCTCAATGGTCGCCTTTTCCTCAACGGTGCTGTAGCCGGCGTCGCCGCGGCAGAAGATCACCACGTAGACCTCGGCCCCTGCCTCCTTGGCGGCCAGCATAGCATAGCCGGCGCCGATCACGGCATCATCGTCGTGGGGGCTCATCACCGCGAGGACCTCCTTCTCGGTCTTACCAAAGCCGGGGAACAAAAGGTCGATATCGTTTGTAACCTGCTTGGTGTTTGTATCAAAATACGTATATTTCATATGTTGTCTCCTTTATTAGTAACCGCTTCCGACCAGATGCTGAACGCGAATGGGAAGATCGTTGAGAACCTCCACCTTGCGTCCGAACTTGCCAAGCGTCTTTTCCACAAGAATGTAGTCAAACTCGGGGATGATCACATCGTTCCAGGTGCTGCCGAAGCCGCGTGCGGCCACGTCCAGCATCATAACGATCTGATTGCCGAGAGGCTCTTCGGAGTTAAGCGTGATCGCACCGTAGAACTCCTGGCACTCGGTGTAGCCCGAATTGTGCGTGCCCGTGTAGGGCTTGAGCTGTGTGAGGTTGATGGGCTTGCCTACGCGAAGGCTTACCTCCTCCTGTCGGCGTGCGAAGTAATCCACAAGTGCCTGCTCCTGAAGCTTGGCGGGCAGGTTCTTCTCGGCCACCTCGATGAAGGCATCAAGGCCAACGCGATACGCATCCTCAACAAAGCTCATCCAGTATTCCTGGCTCTCGTTCAGCTTGCCGCCCTTCTGTGTGCAGACCACGCTGCAACGCTGGCAAGCGGTAAGGCCGTCCATCGCGGGGCCTACGCCCAGATGCACGTACTCGCCCTCTTCAATGACGTGATTGAGCGCCTTACCGACGATGGAGCGGTTGTCCTCGCCGCTGGTGACCATCACGTCGATACCGTGCTCCTCAACACCAAGCTCGCTGGCAATGGCATAGCCCCACTGTGCGACCTGCGTCTGAAGCATACCGGGCTTCATGACCGCCAGCATACCCTCGATCATCACGTCGGTGATCTTGGCAGCCTGACGCGTCAGCTGCATCTCAATGTCCGACTTTTCGTATTTGACCTTATAGTAGATCTCCTGTCCGTCCAGCAGATTTCCCTTGCCTACGTATTCCTCAAACCACTCGAAGACCGAAAGCGGAAGCACGGCACGGGGGGTGAGAAGCGCAAGGCGTCTCGGCTTGCCGCCGCAAATGTCCTCGATCACGTCCTCCATACGGTCTGCCTCAACGGGATATTCCTCATCCGCCAGCTTGAGCATCTCCACGCGTCCCACACGGCAGCCGCTTCTCGGGGACAGCTGCTCGGCAACGTAACAGCCCTCAAGACCTGCAAGGATGGCAAAGCCGTTCTTACCGACAATACCCGAAACCGGCTCGACCGAAATGTTGGTGTTACCGCCAAGGTAAGGAACGTCACCGTGATAATGCTCGTCCGAGTAAACGATACCGCCGTCAAAGCCGGCCTCCTTCAGTCTCTCGTACACCAGCTTCTGACGGCGCTGGAATTCCTCTCTGCCCACTCTGAGTGTCTTGTCGATTTTGGGAGCCTTGGCCAGAATATCGGCTACGATGTTGGCCTGCTTGCTCCATTCGCGAATGTTGAACATAGGATCTCCTCCGTTTTTGATTATTTTTCCGTAAGCGTAAAAACGCATAATATTATATATTCATTATAATACGCGCTCCCAAAAAACAAAAGGGTTTTTTCCGTGAAGTTATGGTATATTCCGACTTTTTTACCGCAAATGAGAGGTCTGCTTGCGGTATTCGCTCGGAAGCACACCCATATGCTTTTTGAACACCTTATAAAAGAATTTCATATCCTCAAAGCCGCAATCCCGTGCGATCTGGAAAATGGTCTGCCGTGTGGTGGACAAAAGCTTGCACACCGCCTCCACGCGCACCTTTTGCACCATACCCGTGATCGAGTGCCCGGTATGCTCCTTAAATATCCGCGCCAGATAATCGGGGTTGAAATACACCTTTTCGGCCAGCTCGCTTGCCGAAATGCGGCGGTTATAATTCCGTCGGATATATTCCAGCACGTACTCGATGGGCTGGGTGCCGAGCTTTTGCGCCCGCGCCTCTCCCTTGGCCTCATTCAGGCGGAAGATGGTGATGATCAGCTGGATCATATAACCGCGGATGATCTCCACATAGCCCTTTTCCCGTCCGCGATACTCCAGGTAAATGCGGTGGAACAGCTCTCCGAACACGGTATACGAGCTGCCCGACACGCTGAAATACGGATGCCTTGGCTGGCCGCCGCCAAACAGTGAATAAAAGGCGTAGGAATCGTTCAAGGCCTCAATGGCGTGCTCACCCGTAAGCGACCGATCAAAAAACTCGGCCGTAAACAACAGGTCATACGACAAAAACGGGTCATTCGGATCGTCCACCGGCACAAAGGCGTGCGGCGTATCCATATTTATAATGAAAAGATCGCCCTTTCCGACCCGCCCGGACTCCCCTTCCACGTAATGCATCGCGCTTCCCGACAGGATATACACCACCTCGATAAACTTGTGCTTGTGAAGCACGCCGATGTAGTCGGGAAATTCATTGGACATCTGAATGCGAAGCTGCTCGCCGTCACGGAAAAGGTCGGCCTGCTTGAGCACCAGGATCTGTTTTTCTGCCTCTGCCACGCGTCTTCCCTCCCGTCAAAATTTTCCTGTAAAATTATACCACAGGGGGCACAAGCTTGTCAACTAAAATCAATAAAGGGACTCCATTACGTCGCGCTCGAATTCCCTTGCCGCCTCCTCGTCCGAGCCGCCGGCATTGGCCAAATTCATCATATAAAGGAATGCCATACGGTTTTGGACGTCGATCCAGAAATGGGTGCCAAATGCGCCGCTCCAACCGTAGCTGCCCTTGGGCAAGGGCTGGGCATCCCCCTCGGGCTCACCGCATACGCGCATCCCGAAACCAAACGGATTCTCCGCAAAACCGCCCGCCGTAAAGATCTCCTGCCGCTGTGTCATCTGCCGCATCGAGAAGGGCGAGAGTATCTGTACACCGTCAAGGCTTCCTCCGTGAAGCAGCATTTGCGCAAAGCGGCTGTAATCGTCAAACGTGGAAAACAGACCCGCACCGCCGCAGACCATACCGTCCGAAAAGCCGACAAAGCCCGCCCTCGGTGAGATGCTCTTGGGGGCAAGACCGCGCGGTGTCTGCTCGACAAAGTCCACGCATCTTGCCACCTGCTCATCGTTTGGCAAATACGTGGTGTCCGCCATACCGAGCGGGTCAAAAATGTATTTTTTTACGTAATCCTCATACGGCATATCGGCAAGCATCTCTACCAAACGCGCCAAAACGTCAAACGCCCAGAGCGGACTGTATTTGACGTTCGACTCGGGGTCAAAATCCAGACACGACGCGGCATACGCGTGCACCGAATCGGCCAGCGATGCCGTCTTTTTTATGTACTTGCTCTGCGCCACACCCACCGTGCCGCATCCAAGACCGCTGGAATGGCTGAGCAGGTGGCGCGGCGTGATCAGCACGCTTGCGGGGTGGGATCTCAGCACCCGATCCCCCGAGACGCCGTACGCGATAGACATATTCTCGTATTCCGGCAAAAAGGTGGCAATCGGGGTGTCCGGATCGATCCGTCCCCTCTCGGCGATCTGCATAAAGGCCGTGGCGGTGATGGGCTTGGTCATGGATGCCAAACGGAATACCGTGTTTCCCTCGATGCGCCGCGTGCCCGCAAGATCGGCAGAGCCAACCGTGCTCCGCCAGCGCTCACCGTCCTTTGTCCATACGCCGGCAATGCTCCCCAGACAGTATCCCTCACGCACTCGCTTCTCGTTGTGAGCCGTGTATTTCGTTCCCAACTGATAGACATCGATCTGCTTCATCGCATTTCCCCTCGATTCGCCCATTTTTATGCTCTTATTTTATCATATTTTTCAAAATTTGTCTACACAAATTTGAAAAAGTGTGCTATACTATAAAAAGTATAATTTTTCCGGAAGGACTGAAGAATATGAATTACGCAGAAGAATCACTCAAAAAGCACTACGAATGGAAGGGTAAGATCGAGGTTACGCCTCGCGTACAGGTAAAGACCCGAGAGGATCTTTCTCTCGCCTACACCCCCGGCGTTGCCACTCCATGCCTTGAGATCCAGAAGGATGAGGCAAAATCCTATGAGCTTACACGCCGCCACAACACCGTGGCCGTCATCACCGACGGCACGGCGGTGCTGGGTCTCGGCGATATCGGCCCTGTGGCCGGTATGCCCGTTATGGAGGGCAAGGCTCTGCTGTTCAAGGCCTTTGCCGACGTGGACGCCATCCCGATCTGTCTGAAGACCAAGGACGTGGACGAGCTTGTCCGCACCATTTATCTGATGTCGGGCAGCTTTGGCGGCATCAACCTTGAGGACATCTCCGCTCCGCGTTGCTTTGAGGTCGAAAGACGTCTTAAGGAGCTGTGCGACATCCCCGTATTCCACGATGACCAGCACGGAACGGCTATCGTTCTCGGCGCGGCACTTCTCAACGCGCTCAAGGTCGTGGACAAGAGGATCGACGAGGTTCGCGTGGTCATCAACGGCGCGGGAAGCGCAGGCACCGCCATTGCCGAATTCCTTTTGAATCTCGGCGTAAAGAATATGATCGTTTGCGACAGGGCAGGCACACTGTTTGTCGGCAAGGAGGGTATGAACGAGGCGCAGAGCGCCCTTGCCGCCAAAACCAACACGCAAAAGCTGGACGGCACGCTGGCCGATGCCATGCGCGGCGCCGACGTATTTATCGGCGTGTCCGCTCCCAACGTCGTAAGCGAGCAAATGGTGGCCTCGATGAACAAGGGCTCGATCGTGTTCCCCATGGCCAACCCCACGCCCGAGATCGATCCCGACCTTGCCAAAAAGGCAGGTGCTGCCATCGTAGGAACCGGCCGCAGCGACCACAAAAACCAGATCAACAACGTGCTGGCCTTCCCCGGTATCTTCCGCGGTGCGCTTGACGCACGCGCCACCGCCATCACCGAGGATATGAAGCTGGCGGCGGCATACGGAATCGCCTCGCTGATCAGCGACGAGGAGCGAAGCGCCGACTACATCATCCCGGGCGCCTTTGACGAGCGCGTAGCCAAGGCGGTCGCCAAGGCCGTCTACGACAGCGCCGTAAAAACCGGCATCGCCCGTATCTGAAAACATTTCAACCACATAGAAAAGCCGAGCATCCGCTCGGCTTTTTCTTTTAAATTTTGATTTATCGGTGTGTTTGAATGGCTATGCATGCACGAACGTTATCGGATGAAAGGCTCCCTCCGGGAGGGAGCTGGCGCCGAGTAGGCGACTGAGGGAGCCCGCGCAGCAGT
>JAEIGA010010709.1_pt1 | contig 13916 bp, 13 predicted proteins | sample 9270691 | NCBI WGS metagenome assembly JAEIGA01 (sample SAMN17057246, study PRJNA624740) | gut metagenome | biome: biome; isolation source: fecal sample | host: Bos grunniens | place: China: Xizang | collected 2019 | reverse complement strand
TGTATGGAGTGCGCGAAACTCATTATCCAATCAGGTATCAAACGTGTTGTTTATGGCGAGAAATACCGCATTATGGACGGCGTGGATCTCCTCGAACGCGCAGGTGTACTAGTAGAATTTTTACCTGACCAAGAATAATAATTGAATTATGTGCCATAATCGAAGAACTATGAAAAAGTATTTATTCCCAACTCTAACCCTCGCCTTCCTGCTGATAGGATTTCTTATAGGAAATGCTGTTTCAAATAAGGCCAATGCACAGCGCACTCATGTTAATACCGCTATAGAGACGGAACAAGAATCTGTGTTTCCCATGATCTCCAAAGTTGATCAATTGATGCTGCTGCTCCATGAGGCATATGTAGATCCGATCAATGTGGATAGCGTTACGGAAACTGTGATGCAAGAATTTGTGAAAAGTCTTGATCCACATTCCGCGTATATCACTAAGGAGGATTTGGATATGGTAAATTCAGAGTTATCTGCATCTTTTTCAGGCATAGGTGTGCAGTTCTCCATACAAAATGACACAATTCAAATCGTATCGGTGATAACTGGTGGACCCTCAGAAGGCATCGGTATCTTGGCGGGAGATAAGATTGTGATGGTCAACGACTCAGCCTTTGTTGGAAAGACTATAACGAACGAACGTGTCATGCATTCGTTACGTGGTGAAAAAGGAACAAAAGTGAAATTGGGTATACAACGAACAGGTACTCCGGATATACTCTCCTTCACGGTAACGCGAGGTGATATTCCCGTTCATTCAGTAGATGCGAAATTTGTGATTGAAGCTCAAGGTGAAAAGACGATGAAAATAGGATTTGTACGTGTCAGTCGCTTTGGCGAGAACACCTACGAAGAGTTTATTTCCGCATTAGCCTCTTTGCGAAGTCAAGGGGCATCTGCGTATATCGTAGACTTGCGCGAGAATTCAGGCGGCTATATGGATCAGGCAATAATGATGGCGAATGAGTTTTTGCAACGAGGTGATCTCATCGTCTATTCAGAAGGTCGTGCATACCCGCGTTATGAAGCAACGGCTAATGGTCTAGGTCGATTCCAACGAGAGAAACTGGTGGTATTAATCGATAACTTCTCTGCTTCAGCAAGTGAGATTTTTGCAGGCGCCATGCAAGATAATGATCGTGCTACAATTGTTGGACGCCGGTCGTTTGGAAAAGGACTGGTACAACAACAAATACCTTTTACTGATGGAAGTGCAATCCGCTTGACAGTAGCAAGATATTATACCCCATCGGGTCGTTGTATTCAGAAACCGTATAAGATGGGCGAGCAAGAGGATTATGAAATGGATTTGCTGAATAGATTTGAACATGGTGAATTTTACTCAGCAGATAGTGTGCAGATTGCAGATTCGACGATATACTATACTAAAGAAGGTCGTATCGTGAGAGGTGGTGGTGGAATCATGCCTGATGTGTTTGTGGGCCGAGATACCACTCAATATTCTCCTTATTTCAACCAAGTAGTAAATAATGCCTATACTTATCAATTCGCCTATCAATATACCGATCACCATCGAGCCGCGTTAGTACAATACAAAGATTGGCAATCGCTAGAAAAATATCTATTGAAGGCTAATTGGCTTCCTGAATTTGTAGAATTTGCAAAGAAGAAGGGCGTGGAACCTAATTATGCGCACCTAGAAATCTCCAAACCGCTGCTAATTCGCTTGGTGAATGCCTATATCGTTCGTAATATATTGAACGACGAAGGATTCTTCCCTCTATTTGAGCGTGATGATGATATCACTAAGAAGGCGATAGAAGTGTTGACGAAATAGGTTTATTTCTTCAATAATGCAATAATATGCTCGGCAGCGGTTTCGGCAGCGGGACGATTGCCGAGTATTTTAGATAGCATCTGGTAGTGGCTAAGCATGCTCTGGCGGTATGGTTTATCATGCAACAAACGCGTTAACTCATGCTCAACATTTTCTCTCGTAAAGCGACTGGCTACCAATTCTTGGATTATCTCTTTCTGAGCGATGATGTTTACTAGTGTGAAATAGGGTATACTGAACATTATAGGACGCAATATCTTTTCCAGATACTTGCTTCCGGTGACATGGTATACGGCTGTTTGTGGACATCCGATGAGCGCGGTCTCTAATGTGGCAGTCCCAGAGTTGACAACTGCAGCATGCGCATGGGATAGCGTGGAATAGGGATCGTGTACGAGTGTTTCGTTGCAGAGGTAGGGTAGGTAGAATTCATCTTCAATCCCAGGGGCGGCTCCTACAACAATATCGTACTTTCCATCCGCCACTAGTCGCGCCGCTTCTAGCATAGTAGGTAGGCAATGGCTGATTTCACTACGTCGTGAACCCGGTAGAATCGCGATGGTGGGAGTAGACGATGGCGTGTAGTTAGAAGAAAATGCGCGGATACAGTCTGCGGTAGGATTGCCTACATAGTGGCATTTATAGCCATATTGCGCATAGAATTGTGGTTCGAACGGGAAGATACCAAGAATCTCATCACAACATTGCGCAATGGTATGTACACGCCACTTCTTCCATGCCCATATTTTAGGTGGAATGTAGTATACAATTTTCGTACAAGGAAGGTGAGACTTGCAGAATTTAGCAATTTTGAGATTGAATGAAGGGTAGTCCACGAGGATTAGCACATCCGGTCTTTCTTCTAAAAGACAGGTTTTGGCGATCGTGAAATTGCGTTGAATTTTGCCAAGATTTTGCAGAACAGCGACGAACCCCATGTAGGCCATGTCGCGATAATGGACGCGGATATCACAAGTCTCGGCTTGCATCTTATCGCCTCCAAGCCCCACAATAACAGCGTCAGAGTCTTGAACTCGTAGTGCTTTGATCAAGTTAGAGGCGTGTAAATCACCTGAGGCTTCTCCTGCTATGATAAAATATTTCATATATCTTCATTCGATGCATTACGCCATAAAAACGACGCTAGCAATGAGGTAGGGTATTGCTCCTAGCATAACGCCTTTTGCTAATCGCCAGGTTTCTAGGGTGTAGAATACAAATAAAAGTGCCAAATTAGGGAAAACGCTTATTTGTAAAATTCGACTGATGGTTGTACCCATCATGTCTATGCCAAATGCTTCAAAAGTGTACCATAAATTGAAGCGCTCAACATATACATATCCAGTAACTGCAGGTAATATGATGCCCAGCAGAATACCTATCCAATATTTGTCAAATTTCTGCGTAGGCTGTTTGATCTATGGTGCAAGGATGCACGCTGATATAATGATTGTTCATGGCCCATATGTCGGTATCCCTCACCTCTGGTTCGATGTTAACAAATTCTCCGGTCAACCAGTAGCATTTCTCGCCGTTTTTATCTATGCGTTCTTCCATTTCCTTTTGCCAAAATCCTCGGCATTGGCGAGTCCATCGTACGCCTTGTAGTTCTCCTGTAGGCGCATTGATGTTATAGCATACTCCATATGGCATTCCCTCTTCCATGAGATGGCGTGTAAGTTCTAGAATATAGGATTCGAAATAGGTGAAATCGGCATCTGGGTTATGGTCGTCGATGGAAAATCCAATGGATGGAATCGCATGTTCTGCTCCGACGAAGCAAGCTCCCATCGTACCCGAATAGATGACATTTATCGCAGCGTTCGAACCATGATTGATGCCGCTAGCGAGTAGGTCGATACGGGTAGGCTCACTGTTGAAAAGGAGGTCCAGTGCCAGTTTCACGCAATCGCTAGGTGTGCCATTGGTAGTATAGACGGTAGCATTTTTGTGCCACTCTTCTGTGCCCCAATTGGGGTCGTTGAGCGGACGGAGATACATGGGTTGTTGTACGCTGATGGCATTGCTCATTCCGCTTCGTGGCCCATCTGGGGCCACGACAGTCACGTGGCCCAGTTGGGTCAAGATGCGTACGAGTGTGAGGATGCCTTTTGCTCCCCAACCGTCGTCGTTAGTGATGAGGATCTCCATTAGCCTACTACCATCCAAACGACGTCAATAACTTTCTTAGCTAATTCATCTGCTTGCTCCATGGTAGCTGCCTCTGAATAGACACGAATGATAGGCTCTGTATTAGATTTGCGGAGGTGCACCCAACCGTCGGCGAAGTCAATCTTTACGCCATCGCGGTCGTTGATACGCTCTCCTGCAAATTTACCTTTAACCGCCTCCAAAACCTTATCTACGTCGATCTCTGGAGTGAGATCAATACGGTTCTTAGAGATGCTGTAATTAGGGAATGTAGCACGGAGTTCGCTTACCTTGCAGCCTTTTTGAGCCAAACTGCTGAGGAAGAGTGCGATACCAACGAGAGCGTCGCGACCATAGTGGCTAGCAGGATAGATGACCCCGCCATTACCTTCACCGCCAATCACCGCGTTGGTGCGCTTCATCTCGGTTGTAACATTCACCTCGCCTACAGCACTTGCGCTATATGAACCACCATGCTTCACAGTGACGTCGCTGAGTGCACGAGTAGAAGACATGTTACTTACGGTGTTACCTGGTGTGTGACTGAGTACGTAGTCTGCCACAGAAACAAGGGTGTATTCCTCACCGAACATTTCCCCATCCTCGCAGATGATAGCCAAGCGGTCAACGTCTGGATCTACAACAAAGCCCACATCTGCTTTACCCTCACGCATGAGGTCAGAGATTTGGGTCAAATTTTGTGGAATTGGCTCTGGGTTGTGTGCAAAATGACCTGTAGGTTCGCAGTTGAGTTCGATGATGTTCTTCACGCCCAAAGCACGCAGTATAGCAGGAATAGCCAAGCCACCGATTGAGTTGACACAGTCAATTGCCACCGTATAGTTCTTCGCTTCAATAGCCGCTTTATCTACCAATTCGAGAGCCATCACGTCGCGAACGTGATCCTCGAGGTAGTCACGATGAGTGATTCTTCCCAAGTCATCTACTTCAGCAAAGTGAAAATCCTCTGCTTCTGCGATAGCTAGAACTTCTTTTCCCTCTTGGTCATTGAGAAACTCGCCTTTCTCGTTAAGAAGTTTGAGGGCATTCCATTGTTTAGGGTTGTGGCTCGCAGTAAGAATGATACCACCTGCAGCATTCAAACCAGTAACTGCCAACTCCGTTGTAGGAGTGGTAGCCAAACCGATGTTGATAACATCATAGCCCATACCAATCAAGGTACCGCAAACCAATTGGTCAACCATTTCGCCTGAAAGACGTGCATCTCGACCTACCACGATAGTTTTGTTGTCTGGAATCATTGCCTTACGTTGGGTAGCGTAAGCTGCGGTGAAACGCACAACATCCACAGGGCTCAAACCCTCTGCAACGCGTCCACCGATGGTGCCGCGAATGCCTGAAATACTTTTAACAAGTGCCATAATTAAGTGATTTATTTGATATTAGTTATTTTTAGATCATATCCGTAGGGAGTGACAGAACTGTTTTCCTCGCTGAAGCCCAACTTGCTAGGGCAAATGATTTTACATTCAGCCTTTGGATATCGCATGTATTTGACGGCCAATTGCCATCCTTTGCACGTTTGATTAGATGTGGCAACCTCAGGATGGTATTTGAATTTAATAGGATCCGGGTTGTCCAACGTAGTCCAGAAGTATAATGTATCTGCATATTCGTCAAGTGTATAGCGTCTGAAACGAAGCAGAACATTGTTGTTGATTTCTACTTCAGGTCTAGTGGTGTCGCCAGCAGATACCAAGTGAAAATAAAAATTATCCGCTTCAGGAACTTTCCAATACATGTTTTCCTCCCATACTTTGGGCATTTCGAGAGAATCCACCACCTTGATTCCTTGGCGCTGAATAAATGTCTCAATCGATTTACGCTCTTCTTTGAGAAGATCAGAATAGATGTTGTTTTGCTGACAGGCAGTAAGTAACACTACTGTGAGTATTAGGTATGTGAATCTTGTTTTCATTCTACGATGGTTAAAATGATTAATAGATTGCTATATGGTTGGACATTGGTTGTTCCATTGACTCCGTATGCAGTGTACCATGGAGATACGATGCGTACTTGTTCGCCTATACTCATCTTATTGATAGAACGGGCGATAGAGATGGGTAGATCTCCACTACCTAAAACATACTCCAAATGGTCGATATTAGAAATAATATTTCCATTTAATTCGGAGAGTTGGATATCTACTAGTATTTTTTGTCCTTTCTCTATGGTATGGTCATTGCGTTCGATGGTTTGTACATACCAAAATCCTGCATTATCTTTGACATAATGCAAAGAGTCTTTCTGTACAAAGGCGTTACAATCTCTATCAGCAGCTTCCGTCATTTGTCTGTTAAGCAGCAGTTTAGCCATTGCGGTAGAGTCTATTAGGTCGGTCTTATGTAGATGTCTAACCCTCTGTGGCTCTTGCTGTTGACAACTGATGAAGATGGTGATTGTGAATAGTATGGTGAGTATTTTATACATGTGTGGTGCTTGACTGAATTGTTTACGCTGCAAAGGTACTAAAAAAAATAGCTATTCGCAAGTATAATGAATGATTTTACTATATTTTTGCTCGTATTTCAAATAGTTCGTTTCGTATTCGTTGTAGAATTTCGCTCGCGCGTTGGCGCACATCAATGTTCTTGTCGCTGCGTTTAAGTTCTGTGGTGATTGCTTGGATGCGGGTTATTTTGAGTTCATCGCGAATATATTTGATTTGTTTGATGAGTTCGATGTCTTTGAGGGTGTAATATCGATTGCCGTGTTCATCTTTGTGGGGTGAGAGTTGTTCGAATTGTTGTTCCCAATAGCGCAACGTTGCTGCAGGAAGATTCGTCATTTGGCGAACCTCTCGGATAGAATAATATGCTTTATTTGGTTTCATTAATTATGCGCCTATTTTAAGTGTTTTTCCTGCCCGTATGTTGTCGGATTTTAGTCCGTTCCATGCTTTCAGTTGTTTGACGCTAACGTGGAATTTCTTAGCTATACCGCTGAGAGTATCACCTTGTTTAATTTTATAGTAGGTGACACCGTTGATGGAATATCCACCTTGTACGGAAGTTCTTTGTAGAAGCTCAATTTCATCTCGGCGATTGTTGATGAGTTCATTCGCCTGATAAGTAAGGATTTCTTGTTCCTTATCTATGTATGTCCCTGTTTTCTCAATCGGAAGGCATATCGCATAATCCCTTCCTCCAGGAATGATGTCTCTAGGATATTGTGGATTGAGTCGTCGTAATTCCTCTAATGGAATATTGAGATTTTCTGCGATTTGTTTTAAGTGTTGTCGCTTGGTAGTAACGATGGTGTCTGACGCCATCGTGAGTAAAGGATCCGCTGGACATATGCCATGTGATTGTGCATAATTCATAGCATAAGATGCGGCAATAAATATAGGTAGATATCCACATGTCTCTTTTGGCAGATATGGGTAAATGCTCCAGAAATCTCGTTTGCCTCCAGCACGATGGATGGCTTTGTTGACATTACCCGGTCCGCAGTTGTAGGCTGCAATGACCAGGTTCCAATCATTAAATATCTTATACAGATCTTTCATAAATTTGCATGCTGCTTCCGTAGAGCGTATAGGATCCATGCGTTCGTCCACGAGCGAGTTGATCTCCAGACCATATTTTTTACCCGTAGCTGGCATGAATTGCCATAAACCGGCAGCACCCATATGTGAACGGGCTTGTGGATTGAGTGCAGATTCAATGACGGGCATATAGCATAGTTCATAAGGCAGGTCATGTTGTGCCAAAATATTTTCGAAAATAGGGAAGTAGTATTCAGCTTTGCGTTGTAAGGTGGCCAATTGGCGTGGGCTATGTTTGACATAGCGAAGGATGTATCGGCGTACAACTTCATTGTATGGCACTTCTATCACAAAAGGAAGGGCCTGGAGTCTTTGCTTGTAGATGGAGTCGGGTAATTCGGATGATAGAAATTCCAAATCGCATTCGACTGTATCCAACCACGCGAGTGCTTCATCAAAGAAGACGGGTGTAACTAATTCTAGCGAACAAGTATTGGTCTGGATAGGCTCAAATGAGGTGGAATCTTCCTGAAGTGCATTTTGTGCAGGAAGTAGGAGGCTAATACAAAGAAATGGTATGAATAAGAGTTGTTTCATCAAAATGTAATGGCTAGTTTAACTTCTGCTCCGCGTTGTTGTTGCAGATCATAGTATAGTTGTGGATAAATGTTCAACGATAAATCTCTAGAGATATCGAAATCAAATAATTGTGCATCAACATATGCATCAATCAGGGTCAGTGCATATACAACTGCCGTTGCTGCGATAGAAATATCGCGGTATCTACGAGTTTGGTTTTGCCATTCTTTTAGTCGGTTAAAATAGGCATTTGTACCTCCCATACGATCGATGGTATATCCTTCAGGCAGTATGGCGATGTATGATTTGGAAGGATCGTTGCTTACGTGATTATTGCGTATATCATTATACATGTCTCGATAAGCGTTTTTATATCCCTCGTATTCGTTGTTGGTATAGGTGATGGCATATATACATCCCATAAATCCGCCATAGACGATGGGCACTTTCCAATAACTGCGGTTATAGATTTGTCCTAGTCCCGGAACGATGACTCCAAGCCAAACCGCACGCATAGGGTCTGGTTTCCAAAATAGACGATCATACTCTTTTGCCGTAAGAGGCACAGAATCCGCCGTTAAGATTACGGGAGAGGTACCCATGTGCTGGATGGAATCAGTTGGAGTTGTACCTATAGGTGCAGCTATCGTCGCTATGGAGCAGAGTAGGAATGATATGTATAGGATTATGCGTTTCAAATTAATCGTTGAATGAATGCATTAAGTTCATCTTCATCTTTAAACGTGATAGTCAGTCGTTTCCCGCTAATTTTCACGGGCATATGTAGCGCGTCATGTATCAGTTGCTCTTGCTTGGCGAAAGAGATGCTGGTTGCTTTGACCTTTTTATCTGGTTTGGTATCGCTCACGAGTTGCTCTACTTTTCTGACCGATAGCCCGTTAGTGAGTATCTTTTTGTAGATGCTGAGTTGTTGCTCAGGTGATGGAGATCCGAGAATAGCACGGGCATGTCCCATGTCTATCTTCTTTTCTTTGATACCGAGTTGTATCTCCGCAGGGAGTTTTAGTAATCGTAGATAATTGGCTACTGTAGCACGCTTTTTGCCCACACGATCAGCCATTCGTTCTTGAGTGAGTTCGTACTCATCCATGAGACGTTGGTAGGCCAAAGCAATTTCAATAGCATCAAGGTCTTCACGTTGGATGTTTTCTATCAGTGCCCATTCCATGACTTGCTCGTCTTTGGCCGTACGAATGTAAGCGGGTATATCCTTTAATCCAGCCAACTTAGCTGCACGATAGCGTCGTTCTCCGGCAATAATCATATATTTTCCGTTGGCATCTTTTCGTAGAGTGATAGGTGATATAACTCCATGATCAGCAATGGATTGGGCTAATTCCTGTAATGCTTCCTCATCAAAGGTGTGACGAGGTTGATCAGGATTGGCGTAGATTTTTTCTAGAGAGATTTCGTTGATAGATGATGAGCCTGCTGTTGCCACATGGGTAGTGTCTATTAGGGCATCTAATCCTCTGCCTAAACCGAGTGTTTTTTTCATGATTGATGTCTCCTTATAAGTTCTTTTGCGAGGTTAGTATAGTTTTTAGCGCCTTTGCTGCAGCGGTCGTATTCGAGCACAGACATACCGTGACTTGGTGCTTCGCTTAGGCGTACATTGCGCGAGATGACGGTGTCAAAAACCAAATCTCCAAAGTGGCGACGTACTTCATCATGTACTTGTGCAGAAAGGCGCAAACGTGCATCGTACATGGTGAGCAAGAAACCTTCAATACGGAGCGCAGGATTGAGGTTCGATTTAATGATTTTAATCGTGTTGAGCAACTTAGCAATTCCTTCTAGAGCAAAGAATTCGCACTGTACTGGTATGATAATGCCATCGCTAGCAGTGAGGGCGTTGATAGTGATCAATCCCAGCGATGGTGAACAGTCTATGAGAATATAATCGAATTCATCACGAATAGAGGTAAGTATGTTCTTAAGTATATTCTCACGATTATCAGCGTTGAGCATCTCTATTTCAGCTCCCACTAGATCTATATGTGATGGGATGATAAATAGGTTTTGGGTACTGGTGGATTGTATTGCTTTCTGAGGATCAATGCGATCGATCAAGCATTCGTAGATGGTATAGTTGAGATGCTGAATGTCGATACCTAGGCCTGACGATGTGTTCGCTTGCGGATCGGCATCCACCAAAAGTATACGCTTGCCTAGTGTAGCAAGTGCGGCGGCTAGGTTAATAGAGGTAGTTGTCTTGCCTACTCCTCCTTTTTGATTAGCTAATGAAATGATTTTTCCCATATTATTAAGTGTGTTCAAAATATTCAAAAAATAGGTGTTATTTTACCTTAAATTCCCACATATATGCCAAGTTGAGACTTGCATTGATTGGATTGGAGAAACTGAAGTGTGCCGTTTTGTTGCTATCATACAGGTTTCCCAAGCTGTAGTTTGCTCTCAACTCAATTTGGAATAGTCCAATCTTATTGGTACGGTAGTAGCATCCCAATCCAGCTGCTATTCCCCAGTCGAAAGGATGGTCAATGGGTGCATATTGATGGCGATATTGAGGATTCTTCTCGCCCTTTTCCGTATCTCGGAAACAATAGCCAATTTGTGGACCTAGGTTGAAAAATCCTCGAAAATGTTGTCCTCCAAAATACAAGTGCATGAGCAATGGGATTTCGATGTAGTCAAGTTGGCGTGTATATTGGCGTGTTTTGTCTTCGTGCATCTCGCACCATCCGCGTTGCATATAGTTGAGTTCCACTTGTATGGCGCAAACCTTATGTCCTGCATACCGGAATACCAATCCTCCATTCGGACTGAGTGGCGATTGCAAGAGATCTAGGTCAATACTTGGCTTGAATAGAACATAAGACGCCATGGCGCCTGCGTGTGCTCCCATGTACACTTCAGGGCGTCGCAAACGTGGTTGTGCCCATGTACTTAGATAGAGCGTTGATAGTACGATGAGTAATATGATACGATTGATTCTCATTTACGTAGTACATGTACTGTATGATTCATATAGCCTCCGCCTGGTATTTGCTGAAATTGGATGTCCGATTGTATTCCAGAATACCAAAGCGTGATAGTAGATGGGATATCAACTTTTGGAAACGCCTCCATATGTGCTATTGAATCGTCTTGGTACGTTTCTTCGGATATGGTTTCATCTTCTTTTTTTTGTTGTTGTAGCATCTCCAATATGTATTTCGTCAGATCATAGCCTAGTAAGTCATAGCGTGGTAAACGAGTGCTTATTTCGTGTGTGAAATATGTATGCCAAATCTGCTCATACTCTTCTATGTTGCAATCAACCTTGAAGGTAGACGTGTATATTTGGGGCAGAGGAATTTCTTCGTTTTGCCAAGAATATTGCGATAAAAGCGTAATCGGATGATTGATATGCGTAGTGAGTAGATGAGGCATGATGGTTTCAAGACTGCTAAATCGATCTGTGTTGAAAATGATGATATTTTCTTTGTCAGCAACCAATGATGTTTCTAAAGAATCGTTTATGATTTGCTCAATTGTTGCAGTAGTGGTAGGAATGTTGTATTTATTCAACGCTTGGTGCAACGATTGGATGCTTTGTGGAATCCTATCGCTCTCGCTATATTCAAATACTACGCAGTTAACAGAATCAATTTGTTGTGCTAAATATGCTGCTAAAGTGTCAACTGCGAGTTCATTAGAGGGATTAAATTGCAGTAAATATGGGTTGCTATGTATTTGTTCCACGTTTGAAATGAAAGGGACGAGCAACCATGTGCTATCCTGTAGGGCAAAGTCTGCCGCAATATCAACTTGTTGACGGTAGGCAGGTCCTATGATAGCGTCTACATCAGGGAATAAAGAATCATTCAACACCATTTGTGTGGTGAATTCTGTTTTTCCAACGTCGTATACAAATAATTCTATAGGTTGTCCACTATTTTGCACTTCATAGATGGCGATTAAGGCACCCGAGTAGAAATCATAAAAGCGCTCTATCGTTTTGGTACGTTTGGTAATATCTGCCTGTAGAGGTAGTAGCATAGCCAATCGAATAGTGTCTTTGGGTATAATAACTAGGTTAGTATCCTCTATGGTTTGCTCTTCCTCAGGGTCCAATTGGAAAATGTTCTCAAATCTTCTTAAGGCATTCCACTTCAAGGTAGATGGCCGATGACGTGGTACTGTAGTAGTTTTCTGGATACTTTCATCTTCGAAGTATCGTTCTCTTCTTTTTGTCTTTTTTTCAACTGCCTCAACTACTACTTCTTCTTTGACTGCTTCTGCGACATTGATTGTTTCTTCTATGATTGGCGTTATTGGCGTAATCTCTAATCCTTGGGCTGGAATTAAAATGACTTCTTCATAACGCAATCCATCGTGTATCTGAGGATTCACTTGCAGCAATTCCTCTTGCGTTACGCCAAAGTTTTTGCTAATACGGTACAATCCAATGCCGCGTTCCACAGTGTAACGATAGTATATTTTACCATTTATTGTGTCCAGTGGGTAGTTCAAAATATCCTGAGCCAGTACCGAAGCGATACTCACTACTAGTAACATGCAAAGACCAATTAATCGTTTCATATTTCTTGTTCTTTTAGGATTTTCGTATATGCTTTTTTCTTCTTATTATCAGCATTATGCCACCCGTTAATCCTAATACCAACAATGGTATTACGATACTAACTACTTGAGCCGTTGTTCTAGCCTTGATTGCTCGCTGATTATTGAGCAGACGCAACGTGATTGTTTTGTCACGCAATTCCATCCAGTTATCATTCCCCGTTAGGTAAAGAACTGCGTTAACCATAAAATCGCAATTCCCATATTGTATTCCTGTATCCATGTCATATCCCAAAGGTAAGGATTGTCCCTGATACCATTGGTTGCGAACAGTACTACTTGCAGAGACAATGATCTGTCGTGTTTTGCTACTCTTTTTTAACATGGGTGCATGTTGTTTCACTCTCTCTGGTGGAGGGAGATAGGCATACAATGATGTGAATTCTCCCTCTAGACTTACCGCTACCGGAATGTTAGCGTACTTATAACTTTCTTCGTCATCTACACCATAACTCAGATTAACCTCTGTGGGTACACCAGTAAACTTACTAGCGGTTGATGTGGTTAAAAGTACCTGTTTTTTTATACCATCATTCCCTCCTACTAGGTCTATTGGACTGGCAAATATCGAATGGACGAGGGCTATGTTTTTGGTAATCACGGAGGCTTGCGATGGGAGTAATAAAGGGGCATATGTCCATGGCATAGATTGCCAATTGGGTTGATCAGGAGTCTGTGATACGTCAACTGTAATAGATTTACAATTCAAATCTTGTACTAATGCAGGATTGACGCGAACTCCATAGCGGAAAAGCATGTCGTTGATGTTTAAATCTAAAGCAATGATAGGTGTGGTTCCTTCTGAAGATAAGTATTCTTGCGAAAAGCGCACGCCATTTACAATCCACAAGATGCAACCTCCTTGCATTAAATATTGGTCGAGGATATACTTATCCTCTTCGCTAAATTTTCTTATAGGATCGGCAATGATAACTGCCTTGTATTCATCAAGAACACCGGATTCGAGACCTAACACTCCGCGATCTATTTGGTAATAGTGCGATAGCGCTTTGCTCAATTCATATACATCCCGTTCTTTTAACTCGCCATGCCCCTCTAAGAAGGCGATTTTTTCTACTTTAGTCTGTTTGAGACGTCGAATAGCCTCTACAAACTCATACTCTAAGGTCTCAATGCTATAGTTTAATTGCTCTTCTGCTGTCAAACCAGGCTGTTTCTTTAGTAACTTTACGATAGCTTGTTTATCTCCGTATTTGACAATCGCATAAGGATATATAGTTGTTTGTACCATTTGACCTTTGT
>JAEIGA010010708.1_pt1 | contig 13916 bp, 24 predicted proteins | sample 9270691 | NCBI WGS metagenome assembly JAEIGA01 (sample SAMN17057246, study PRJNA624740) | gut metagenome | biome: biome; isolation source: fecal sample | host: Bos grunniens | place: China: Xizang | collected 2019 | reverse complement strand
TTACGAGAGCGCACGAGAGTGAACGAGAGCAAATGTGTAGTTTAAAAAGATTAGATAAAACCTAACAAAATTGCACGTGATTTAATGACGGCAAACATCTGTTCTCTAATTCAAATCCTGTCACCTCGACCAAATAAGGTTGATAGTTTTGATACGAGAGTATCTGAAACTATCAACCTTTTTCTTTTTGCAAAAATGCCTGTTCTGCAAGGCGTTTCACGTTTTCTGTTCTTTGAATTAGTTTCATTGCGAATGAACAAACACCTATTTTCAGGTTCCGGCAGACCGGAATAGTCGCAAATAGATAGCCACGCTGAAACTATTCCTCGGAGAAAAGTTTCAGCGTGGCTATATTGGTTTCATTGTGATAGGAAAAGTTTCAGTGTGTTGACTTCGACAAATTGGAATTTGCTTAATCCTTTTTCAATCCGAAAAAGCCAAGTGCTGCTCCAACAAGCATTGTGGCAATACCAATGTACTGAGGTGCCAGCATATAATTTGCTTGAACATCCATATCGGCAAAACCTAATGTGCCAATGGAATACATAATGGCACCGCCAATAAATAATAATCCGCCAAATATAACTTTCTTCATACAATCACACTCCTTTGTCAAATTGGAATTGGTCAGTCTTTCTTGCTATCATCAATAATCGCAACAACCAATCCTACAGCACCCACTGCCAATGTAAGCAACTCCATTCCCGAACTGCACATTTGCAGTAAAATAGCAAACAACAAAATAGCGATACCTTTATTCTTTTTCATACAATCACACTCCTTTGTCAAATTGGAGTTGGTTAGGTTGCCTTTTTCTTTGCTTTGTAAATCAGCACGATAATCGTATGGACAATAATGGCAACAACCGAAATGGCGATTATCAGACCATAGGAAGTAAAAGGCTTAAAGTAGTGTCCCATCGGCTCCAAACCAGTCAGTTTTGCAACTGCATAGGAAGAAGCAAAACTCAATACATTGCCGATATAGAGAACAGCGACATTGTTTGTTTTCAATGCTCCCAAACACAACAAGGCAAAGCCTGCAATCATTACCCCATAAAACAGCATTGTTCCAGAAGTTGCATCACCATTCACGGAAAGAAATGCAAATGGAACACAGTATGCAATCAACAGCAAGGCTCTAATAATCCATGTCTTTTTCATACGATCACTCTCCTTGGTTGAGTTCATAAGATGCAACTTTGTTCTTGCCATCCACATGAACAATAAGTGTTGTATCGTCATCAATTTCCCAAGTCAAAATAGTAGTTCCAACTGTGGTAGGGGTTTCTTCGTCTGGCTCGCCCCAAACGGTAATTAACTGATTGCTGCGATAGCCAACCAAAAATGATGCATCGTCCATTTCGGAAACCATTGGGAGGGTGGGAATATTATCGGTATTTTTCTGCATGGAATAGCAGACGAATGCTTTTTGTTGTATATCATTTTGATTAGTCCGTAAATCAAAATACCCCAAAAGGCAAAAACTATCAAAACCGTTATAAGTGTTGCAAATGTAAACTTCATACCATCACACCCCTTTGTCAAATTCAAGTTTTGCGAACTGCTTGAGTTCATTTCTTTTCTTTCACGTTCTCAGCGATCTTGATAAATGTTTCCTGATCAAAATGTCCTGAGACAAAGAAAAGGGTATTAGTATCAGGATCTGTCCAGACGATACCGTCGGTATTATCTTCGCTCGGAGCAATGAAAAGCGAACCAGCATTGCCGTTAATCGTCACTTGCTTTTCGATGTACCCCGCATAATCCACATACACTTTTTCATTATCAGGTTCAGAAGTGTAGGTAAATTGAATCAGCGTGTCACGCTCATCGGTATAAATGTAGACTTCTCCACCAGCAGTCTCATAAGAAGTTATGAAAATACAATTCTCCGGCATCCATCCAAGTTCATACTTTGCAGGCTCCGTAACGGCAGCGCTACCCTCAAAGAAATACATATAGTATGTTTCAACCTGTTCTCGTACCCAACCGAAGAAAGCAGCTCTGGCTTCAACGCTGAAGGTGAGAACTGCGCTGCCTGTCAGCAGGATTGCAAGAAAGACGCAGGCAACTTTCGACAGCCATGTATTAAATTGCTGTTTTGATTTGCGCTGATAGGACACCGCTTCCATGACATACTTATCGTTAAGCTCGCTCATGGCATCGGTAAATAATTGAGCATTCATAGAAGCACTCCTTCCTTCACTAAGTAATTGCGCAGACTGTTTCTGATGCGGGTAAGACGGACAGAAATGTTTTTCTCAGTCAAACCCGTAAGGTTGGATATGTCGGCATAGCTGTCAGAGAACCAATAGCGGCGCATGAAGATCACACGGTTTTCCTCCGTCAGCGTGTCCAGGAAGCGTTCAATGATTCGGGCAAGGGACTTTGCTTCCAAGGATCCCTCCACAGTTTCCGGAGAGGCGATACACTGCTCAATCTCACTTATAGCAATGTCAAATGAACTGTTTCTTTTCATAGCAGTATTTGTGCGATGGCGCATGATGGATACATTACGAACGATCTTGCACACAAACGCCAATAGCGGGTTTGGCTTTTGCGGCGGGATAGCATTCCATGTGCCAAGGTAGGCATCGTTTACACATTCCTCTGCATCCAGATTGTTATTCAAGATATTGTAGGAGATACTGTAACAGACCTTTCCGTATTTGCTGTCCAGTTCTCTGATCGCCAGCTCTGACCGGGCAAAAAACAGCTCTATGATTTTTTCATCCTCCATCAAGGCACCGCCCTCCTTTCTATCAAGGTTTGAAGTTTACTCTAACAGACTGTCAATCGTTATGTCCTCGCCGTATTGCACCAATTCGGGATTGGCATAGTCATCGAGGTTATAGAGAAAACCATAAACACCATTACCATTGCTTGATGAATATTTGAATTGCACAACAATCTCTTTGGTATTATCTGTTCTTGTCATCGTAGCGGTTTCTTCTATTTTTACATTCTCAAATTCTTTGAAAACCTCTGTAAATTCAGCTTTGGCAAGGTCTATTATCTTGCCGTAATCGGCTGAAACCGCTTCGTGTTCCACTGTGGTGTCATCAGTATTGTTGTTACAACCACACAAGGACAAAAGGCAGATAAATACCAAAGTCAATGCGATTATTTTTTTCATATAATCACACTCCTTTGTCAAATTCTTGTCTTCTGAACTTCTTTTTTATTGCATCGGTTACGATGCTTATTGTAATCACGATTGCCAACAAGCCATATAATAAGGCAATTTCTTTCCAAGAGGAAATCCATTCGAGGTTCCAAAAGACAACACAGATAATTGCCAATACAATAACAGCAATTACAATATCCCTAATTCGTTTCTTAATAAGAACATCCTCCTTCGCCAAAACATTCCTTCGGAAGTGGCAAGTTTCTCAAACAATACACACATTTCTTCATCGGGATTATAAATGCTTATATTCAAACAATCCCATCCGAATTGCAGAAGTGCATCTTTGCTTGTGAACACCATATTTATATCACCAGAATGTTTTTCTATAATGGTATCAATGATTTCTACCACCTGTTCGGGAGCAGGTTGTTCAATCCATTCTCCCCAATGAACAGACACAGGATAATAGCACATTGCTTTCAAAATGATGTGAACAAATCTATCTCTCAACCCATAACGCCCATGGTGTTTGAGCAAATAGTCCTCGACAGCGAAAAACTGCCCACCACAATCCTTTGGAACTTGTTGAGGAAGCAAATCAATTATGTAACACGGGGTTTCCAAAAGTCTATCAACTATTTGCACTCAATCACCGCCTTTCTCAAAATAGGAGCTTATAAAACATCTACAATATCTAAACCGCCGAGATGTTCGTTGAAAATTCGCTCTATGCTTACCCCATCAATTTCAAGACTTTTCACTTTATCCACGAGAATAACAAATTCGGGGAAAGCACACAATGTAATAGTTGTTCCATCTGTATCACAACAGAAATGCCATTCATAGTGGCTGTTGGTAATGGAATAATCCTTGCTATCATATCTAAATTCAATTTCTCTCCCGTGCATCAAATAGTCTGCAAGTTCACTAAATGTAATTAGCCACACAGCCACCCCTCCTTTGTCAATTTGGAATTGGCTTACTTATGTATTGTTATGCTGTTCCCACAATTGCACTGGTAGGGGTGATTTATCGCATATGTAAGTTTGATCAACGAATATGCTCTATTACAGCTTGGACAGCGTAACACTTTGGAACTGAAAACCTCATACCAAACGATAAAAAAGATAACTGCAACAAAAAACCAATGACTTATTGTTAACGCAAGTACGACGGATATTGTAGCTAACAAAGCAATCGCCCATGCAACATAAATGTTTTTGGAGGAAATATACTTATCTTTCAAACAATCATGCTCCTTTGTCAAATTGGAATTTAACGGCATAGATTTTCTGGCCTTCTCCCAATTCCTCTTTTCTGATTTTCTAACTGTAGTTCCAATCTGTCTGCTAATTTAGGACACTTGCATTCTGACGCAAGTCGTATCCCATATTCCAGCAATCGAATTGCGTCCAGCAGTGGTAATTCATCAGAATTATCAACCGCCCACCATGGGAACGATTTGCAGTAGTGCTCTTTTTCAGCTATCAGAAACATATAACCAATCAATTCTTCGTCACGAAAAACAAAAAGAAATTGCGGCAGTTTTCCTGTTTGGGATTTTTCCATCTCTCTTTTCATCATTTTCTGCTTTCCATAAGCAGGGCAAAACCCGATATGGAGAAGTTGATCCAAAACAGTATCTTTTATTTCGCTTGGTATATCGAGGTAATTACAGATTCTTATCATATTCGTTATTACCGTTTTCAGATGTATCCTTGTTTTTCTTGCGATCTTTAGCATCGATAGAGGAACCAATAACCATACCAACTGCTAACCCAACTGGCATATAGATAACGAGATTGTCAACGGCAACACCGATTGCAGTACCAATGGCCATCCCCAAGCACATATAAATTATCATATAATTCTTTTGCTTTTCGGACTTTTTATCTTTCTGCATACAATCACACTCCTTTGTCAACGTGCGGTTTGCTGAATGTATTTTAGCCGAACCGGAAATAACTCCAAAACAAAATGCTCCTGTTCAACCCCTGTGCTTGGATACGATGTTGCGACACGAAATTCTACATCACCAACTCTGTGATGATATTCGGGATTGCACTTACCAAGTGCAATATACTGGCAACAGTAGTATTCCAATATTCCCTTTTCGTTGGGTTCGAGAGGTGATGTTTCAAAAGGCTTCTCAATGTCAATTCCCAATTCACCAAGGTATTCTGCAACCGTTGGGTATGCAGACTTGACCTGCACTCTATAACTGCGACAATAATTGCAATCACATAATTCGGAGTCAGATATTGCAGCGTAATACTCTTTTGTTTTTGTGGCATTTACATTCATTACTCTTCACCGTATTCAACGACTACAAGCTCACAATTACGGCAGACACAAGCAGGCACAGTTGCTCCACCCAGAGGATTGTCTGCCAGTACAACATCGTCTTTGCGAGGATGGATACTGACATGGTGCTTTTTATTTGTCCAAATAATCATTTTGCCAGACTGGATCATACCGGCTTCCATTTCTAAATTACATTTAGGGCATTTCATAGGCTATCCCTCCTCGATATACTTCTTCACCTATATACTTGCAATTCGTCGCTAAAAACTACATCCAAAATAGAAATTTCTCAAAAAAGTTTTTTGTATAACAGAAGCGGCGACTGGCGCTTTGCCAGATCGCCGCTGTACTTTCGTTTACTCGACTTCTTTCATCAGTTCTTCAACTGAAACACATGCTGCGGTATCCCATCCGTCACATTATTACCGAGCAGGGTGCCCTTCACCATACAGTCGAATAAACTCGTCTGCAAATTTCTTTACAAAATCACGATCCAACGCAGTGGCCAGCGTTTCATCGTTGAAATTTGCCGTTTTTGTCCAGTTGTAGGAGCCGTGCATCACGTACTCAAAATCAATGATGCAAAACTTATCGTGCATACGGTTCCAATCGTGCCATCCGTGATGTGGTATCAACACGAGATCAAAATTTTCTGATAGCTGGCGATAAAACGGCCTGTTGGTATCCTCTTCAGAAATAATCAGTCGTACATGGACACCTTGGCGCTTTTTTGCCAGCAGTTCGTCAATTATCGCTTGGTTGCTCAGCCATGCCACAGCCGCCCAAATGGTATACTTAGCGTCACGAATACCCTGGATGACGGTTTCTTGTATCTCGGTAAAAAATACATCGTGTTCTTTGTATTCCACATCTTCGGGACGATGGATTTTGGGCCTTATCGGTACACCGCCAAGCCCGTAATCATCACTTTCCTCATACACATACTCGACCAGATTGTAGATATCATCGTGGAGTTCGTTTGCAGCATCAAGTAGCGGTATCGGAACGCGGATCTCAACATTTTCATATCTCTGACCGGAGCGCCCATAACGAACAAACTCATATTGCGGCAGACTATTAACATAGCACCGCCGTAGAATAGGTAGTAACACATCCTTCTTACCTTTGAATTTGCTGTCATATTTCAAAACATCAAGCATTGTTGTGAGAAACATTGTTGTGTTCAAACCATAGTCCTCCTTTTATGCAGGCAAAAAATTGTTGCTATGGATTTTAACCATGATGAAAGTACCAGGTAATCACAGTTAAAACCCAAAGGCTGTATATCCGTTGAACCGGACATCAATCGTCAACTGTCTCCATGATATCTTCAAGATGACAGTGCATCGCTTCGCAAATCCGCAGAAGAACATCGGTTGTGATGTTGTCACCTTTGCCCAATTTGGCAATGGACGCAGAACTGATTCCTGCTTTTTCTTTCAGATCGCTTTTTTTCATTTCCTTATCAATCAGCATTTTCCAAAGTTTATTGTAGCTGATACGCATATGCAGTGTCCTCCTTTAATGGTTTCCCATCATCATATCATAGTGCTGCTTCTGGTTCATAAGCACAAATATCATTTCGAAGATTCTCCGGCACTCGTCGGCATTCAGACAGTCCTCAACGAAATCCATTCCGTCGCTCATTCCGATGGAACTTGCGTTGATATATGCCAGCATGGCGGAAGCCAACTGGAATTTCTCTTCATCATCGTTTCCATCAGCATCCTTGAAGCGACCATCCTCTTTGCCCTGAACCAGGATTACCTGCCGCAACATCGATCCCTCATATCCACAAAGCTGGAGGAAATAATACTCCAGAATGCGACGAATGACGTTCATCAGAGGAACCGCAGATTTCACTTCCTTATACTCATCCCAGAGGGCCGCATAAGAATTCTTGACGGGGTTAATGTTCATGCGTTCTGTCGGTACATTGGGGTTAACCTCATCGCACAGCCTGATGGTGGATTTTACTCCAACCTTACGAATCAAATAGAACGATGCGTAGTCATACTTCGCCACATAGCTGTACGACACTTCGCGGTGGAAATAAGCGTTGTGGGTCAGTATAAAAATCTGCTTGATAAAATTCCCCTTGGCGACCGGATTGCGGTTGTCGGCATTGTTCCGGCAGATTTCAATCATCTGGCGAACAAGGGTGCTTACAATAAACAACGAACCGCTGTCCATGCTGGACACGGGGTCATCGATAACAACGATCTTCTCTCTGGTCTCTCCATCGGCAGAACTGCTGCCGTGAACCAGATGGTAGAAATACAGGAATGCAATGAAGTTCTTTTCACCTTCGCTCAGATTGTCCGCAATGGTGCCGTCCGGGCGACGCACTTCATATACGTTGTCGACACCACGCTTTGGCTGAAGGCTGAAGCCTCGCATACCCGAATCTCGCAGCATCTGGTTAATGCTGTCCTTTGCAGTGTCCGTTTCCACGGTACTGCCACGCAGCACTTTCAACTGCTTTTCGATTTCAGCCAGGGAGTCCGTATAGGATTGGATTTCCTGAACAAGTGCATCCAACTGATTCTGGATGTCAGCGTCATTTCGTCTGTATGCCGCAATGACATCTTTCAGCATAAAGGCCAGCACCCCGAATACAGCATTCGTGCATTCCGTGCGCTTTGCAGGTCCCGCAGCCACAATGGCATTATTGCTGTCAATCATTGTGTTGAAACCACTGATGATATCAGACAGCTCCTCAAGAATAGGCCGAACCTCTGTAAGAGTCACCGTTGCAGCCGGGTTCTCTGTTTTGGATTTAATGGCTTCGATATTTGCCTGAATGGCTGCTTTCAGAACAGCCAGTTTATCAGTGTAAGGCTTGAGATCAATCTGCGGATACATCTCTGCCGGAACAGCCTGCAAAGGCATAAATAAGTCATTCGCAGCCTTCTTATATCGAGCCAAGAAATCGCTCAGCAAGCGCAGGTTGTCCTGATATCTGTTGTCGAAGCTGGCGATGAATGTCTGCTCAAAATCCGTGGGCAGTTTGACGCCGCAATAAGGACACCGTCCATCGGTTTCGTGAGAGAACATATCGTGACCCTGTCTCATCCACTCAGTAGCACCAATATCACGCAGGAAACCAGCCAGCTCAGTATCCGCACTATTTACAATAGGCTTAGAGAGAACTTCACTTCCGTCCACGGTGTCCATGACTGTGGGGTCGGGGACAGTTCTGAATCTCTGATAGTGCTTTGCTGTTTCAGAAAACGCAGAATCATAGATCCGACGCAGTTCATCGAGATCCATGTCAGCAGGAGCATTCTTCAGGATCTCACGGACAAAAGGATCTGATTTACCTTTCTTATCCATCGTTCCAGGAAACTCTTCACGGAAGCTCTTGCCACGCTTCCAGCATTCCTGTAAAAATTCCCGATGAAGTTCTGTTCTGTTTTCCAGGAGAATCCTCTGTCTCTCAGCCGCTGCACTCGATAATTTCTTAATCCGGGTGCGTTCAGCAGTTGCTTCATCGATCTGCTCCTGCACCTCAGCATTTTTGGCATTGAGGGTAAACACACCACGCATATTCCGATAGCTACGGAAATTATCATCGATGAACTCCTGGTTATACACCAGCGGCAAATAATCTGCTGCGGTTCGACCGGGAGCATAGGTGAGGCCGACACCGCCCTTGATAGCTTTTGCTATCGTGGATTTGCCTGCACCGTTGTTGCCAAAGAAGAAATTGACATAGGTAGGCTCGATATAGGCGTGGCTGTCCTTATAGCTTGCGTCCGTCAAATCGATACGGATAATTTCTGATTTGATTTTTCCAGCCATAAAGACACCTCCTTATACGGGTACCGGAACACCAGGTATCCCGGCTTCCTTAAACGCCTCAAATACATTTACTTTACGCACGGACCAGGCACTGTGGTTCAGATCCGTAATCGCGCAGTCCATATTCAAGCCGAAGAACATAGCGTTCCGCTTGTCGCACAGCTTTATCTGCTGTATCGGAGCAATCGGCTTGAATGCAATTTTTATGTTTTTCCCGACTACCATGACTTTCTGAATGTAACAAAGCATACAGTACTGGTTCGGGGATGTTACGCCCTTCATCTCGGTGTTTTCCTGGCAGATAATTGCCGGGAAACGCTTCAATTCTGCGATACCCTCTTCGGTGAGGGTGGAGCATCGCTCAAATATTTCAGGCGGAACATTATATTTTGTCAAGGCACGGCTTGCAATAACGGATACTACACCCGTGCTGAAAACATCCTCTTCACAGGTAACTATCAGCTGATAGTATTCCTTGCTAAAGGACTGGATGGCGATCATCTGCTCCGCTGATGAGTCTGCCATCTGCGGGTAGTTGATATTATAAGTGAAGTTCACCGTGCCTCCCGGCTGATTGGCAACAGCAACATTGGTGGTACCAGTCTGCTGCAAGGCAGGTGTAGCCGGCAGGCCGGTCTGTTTAATAATCAGATCATTGCTCATGGTGTACCACCTCAAAAGTTAAAATTCATCGTACCGTTATTCGTCAGATTGAAGTTCTTCTCTCCGTTTTGGATGACATTGATCTGCTGATGGATAACGGTTATTTTTTTATCGTCATGGGCGGCACCTGATGACTCTTCGCCATCCACGACCTCCGCCTCTATAGGTCCAGCATCATCTTCTGATGGTGCTGGGCTTTTTCTTTTTGTTCCGGCAGCCTCCCAGATGATGCCTGCAAACAGGGTTGCGATCTCATCTCCCACGTTTCGGGCGTTGATCTCCGGCAAATAAGGTTTGAACCTTTCGCACAGTTCCAATTGGGCGGACTCTCCAGCTTGGTATATGAATGAAGCGAACTCCACCTGGTCAAGGTGAGGGCTCATCGCTTTGGCTATCTCTGTAATTTGAGTGTTTCCATTGGCGTAGGCCTTGTAGGAGCTGTCGCTGTAGTCATCAAGAATATCTCGTCCATCATCGGTCAGTATGGCATCAAACAGGCTGCGGACATATTTCTGGACGCCACCTTTACCGCCGATAACAGGGCGTGTCAACTCAACAAATTCCTTAAAATTCATGCGGCTCTCCTTTCTTTATCCACGGCTACCGAAGCCTATCCAAGCCTACCAACGGCTACCAACCCAATTTCGTATAATGCTTTCGGAAGCTGACAGAAAAACAGCTTCTTCGACAGGGCAAATGCCTGCTCCTGCGACTTCTCTTTATAGTATAGCAGATAATTGTGAATTTTTCCACCCATTCCACCTATTTTCTTTCTGCGTTCGCAAACCAGAAGTCGCAATCGCAAATTTGTCCTTTCATACCGCCTGATAACGCATCACCTGATCACTGATGGCTCAACGGTATCAGGCGGACAAGTAAATACCACGGCTGCCCATTGAGCGGGTTAGCCGCATTCCGAAACGGAGAACTCCGTTAGGACTGCGGTTCTTTCACTGCGCCTATTTTGCAGCCGACCAAGTTCCTCCGTTTCGAGAAATCGCCAAACGGAGGAATTTTTTATGGCAATCAAAGACAACCAGTACCAGCGCAAGGCTCGGTACAATCCCAACCGCGAGACTTATGTGGATGAGAACGGCAACTATGTCTACCTCATCTGGGACGAAGAAACCCGCAGCTACCGCCGTGAAGTATGTATGGTCGGCGATGATGGAATCTCCCCTGAACTCCGGGCCATGCTGGACGAGATGGATGCCGAAGAGGAGCGCCGCCTGGATGCGGACGACCACCATCTGGACAAGGTTTTCGACGAGAAGAAGAAAACCCACGGTGCCGACAAGAGCGGTCGTACACCCAATCCGATGGATCTCCTTCCGCAACGCCGTCAGCGTACTTTCCAGGATGCTCTTCGGGAAGATCCCCGTATCGCACAGCTTCTCATCGCAATGGACAAGCTGACCCCGGATCAAGTCGACCTGGTTTATGCCATCTACGGCGAGATGAAGTTCGGCGCTGATGTGGCTCGTGAGCAAGGGGTATCCCGCCAGGCCATCAACAACCGCCTCAAGAAGATCCATACCCGCCTTGCCAAGCTGATGGCGGAGATGGACGAGGCTTAAGTACATCGCACCTCCCGGAGGGGGTTGACATTTTTCCTATGTATTCGAAGGCGGGTCGCACAGCGAAACCCCAGCCGCCTTCGGGAGGTGAAAAACGATGTACGAGAACGACGACAAGATGATGACCCACGAAGAGGAACTGGTTGATATCCTCCTGGACTTCATCATCGTATCCGCAAACCTGGCAAAGAGTATCAACCGCACCATGAAACAGAAGCAAATTAAGGAAGGAGGCACCGTCAATGGGCAGAATCAGCGAATTGGAACTGGCAATCAAGGACCTGCGCAGCGCCGCAGCCACTATTAATGAAGTGGCAAACACCCTGGCAGAGATGTTCAGCACCGCATCGGCTGATGAAGCCCCTGCCGTTGCCGTCCCTGCCGAACCCGTACTGACCCTGGAACAGGTCAGAGCCGTCCTTGCGGACAAGTCCCGTATGGGCTTTACCGCTGAGATCCGCTCTCTGCTCCAGAAGTACGGCGCACCCAAACTGTCCGGCATCGACCCTGCACACTACAAGGCACTGGTTGCCGATGCGGAGGTGTTGGGCGATGGCAACTAAGCACGCGGTTCTGTCTGCATCCTCATCCGAGCGGTGGCTGAACTGTCCGCCCTCCGCAAGGCTCTGCGAAGCCTACGAGGACAAGGGCAGTGACTATGCCGCCGAGGGCACCGATGCCCACACCCTCTGTGAGTACCGACTGAAACAGGCTCTGGGCATTCCTACGGAAGACCCCATCGAGAACCTGTCCTGGTACAACGAGGAGATGGAAGAATGCGCCGCCGGGTATGCCGCCTATGTGGTGGAACTCCTGGAGACCGCAAAGCAGACCTGTTCCGACCCTGTGGTCATGATTGAACAGCGGGTGGACTTCTCCCGTTGGGTTCAGGACGGTTTCGGAACTGCCGACTGCATCCTTATCGCCGATGGTGTCCTCAACATCGTGGACTACAAGCACGGCAAAGGTGTGGAAGTCAGCGCAGATGGTAACACGCAGCTCTCCCTCTACTCCTTGGGTGCCTTGGAGATCTTCGATGGCATCTACGACATCGACAAGGTTTGCGTCCACATCTTCCAGCCCCGCAAGTCCAATGTGGTCTGCTCCATGATGGAGAAAACCGACCTCTACGAGTGGGCTGACACCGAACTGACCCAGAAAGCGCAACTGGCTTATGAAGGTCAGGGCGACTTCAGCTGCGGTGAGTGGTGCCGGTTCTGCAAGGCAAAGGCCGAATGCAGAGAACGCGCCGAAGCGAACCTGGCACTTGCCCGGTATGAGTTTCAGTCTCCCGCACTTCTGGATGATGAGGAGATTGCGGACATCCTCGGTAAGGTCGATGCGCTAACCGCCTGGGCATCCGATGTGAAGGAATATGCCCTTCAGCAGGCTGTCAGCGGTAAGGAATGGACCGGCTGGAAACTGGTCGAGGGTCGTTCCAACCGCAAGTACACCAGTGAAGCCGCTGTAGCCGCCACCGTAGAGGGCGCAGGCCTCGACCCGTATGAGCGAAAAGTCCTCGGTGTCACCGCTATGCAGAAACTGCTGGGAAAGACCCGCTTTGAGGAACTCCTCGCACCCTACATTGAAAAACCGCAAGGTAAACCGACGCTCGTGCCGGAGAGCGACAAACGTCCGGCAATGAATACAGCCAAAAACGATTTTATGGAGGAATTTTAATATGTCTACTACTGCAAACAAGGTCACTAATCCCATGAAGGTCATCACCGGTCCCGACACCCGTTGGTCTTATGCCAATGTCTGGGAGCCCAAATCCATCAACGGCGGCACTCCCAAGTACAGTGTTAGCCTCATCATCCCCAAGTCCGATGCTAAGACGGTTGCAAAGATCAAGGCGGCTATCGAGGCTGCCTACCAGGAAGGTCAGGCCAAGCTGAAAGGCAACGGTCGTTCCGTACCCCCTCTCGCCGCAATTAAAAATCCGCTGAGGGATGGCGATGTAGAGCGCCCCGATGACCCCGCCTATGCCAACGCCTACTTCGTCAATGCAAACTCTGCCACCGCTCCCGGCATCGTTGACGCTGACCGCAACCCCGTTCTGACCCGCTCCGAGGTCTACTCCGGCGTGTACGGCCGTGCCAGCATCAACTTCTATGCCTTCAACTCCAACGGTAACAAGGGTATCGCCTGCGGTCTGAACAACCTTCAGCTGATCCGTGCCGGTGAACCCCTGGGTGGTAAGGCAAGCGCCGAGTCCGACTTCGCAACCGATGCCGAGGATGATTTCCTCAACTAAGCCAGAGGAGGTAAACAACTATGGAAATGATTCAGACCATTCTCATCACCGCGCTCCTGTTCGCCTGGCTGTGCATCAGCATCAGCTTCCTGGTGACTTCCATCCAGTCTTTCGTTTATGACCGCAAGCGCGAAAAGCGTGAACTGGCCCAGGCAGAACGCGTCAAGGAATACCACACC
>JAEIGA010010707.1_pt1 | contig 13918 bp, 14 predicted proteins | sample 9270691 | NCBI WGS metagenome assembly JAEIGA01 (sample SAMN17057246, study PRJNA624740) | gut metagenome | biome: biome; isolation source: fecal sample | host: Bos grunniens | place: China: Xizang | collected 2019 | reverse complement strand
GTCTTATCCGAATTGAACACAGCGCCATGATGGTCTTGATGCTTGATCGTATGATTGGTTGCTATCCATTTGCGACTACGTTGTCCACCAGCCACAATCAGTTTAGAGAAATCGTGGGTATAACGAATACCGCCACGTGTGCGGTCCACCACATGATCCGTAAAGTCCAACTTGCCATCCGTGTTGATATGCGCAATAGCAGCCGCTTCGGTTTGATTAGCACGGTGTTGACACATCCATACACCACCATATTGGTCGTACTCAAAATTCACATAATCGTAGAACACAACCGCATTAATAGGGGTTCCATCGTTGATACCATCGCCATTTTTATCCTTTACCAATGTAGCAGTAGTAGCCGTACGATCCCATTGAGAAAAGCCAATGCAGTTGGTCCATGTTCTATTTTTGCCTGTCGAAGGATCTTTCTTGGTAAAATTGAAATAGTTGGTTTTAGATGGTATGGCAGTCCAAGACTTTGCAGCACCCAAATTAAACTCACCAAAATGGCAAGACTCACGATCGGAGTTTCCACCAAAACCCTTATCTCCTGAAACCGCAAATAGTTTCAAATTGCTACCTGAGCCACGGACATCTAATCCCACGTTAGGGGCAATAATCACCTTACCACTCGCATCTTCCCAACGGTATTGCGATGTGTTCCATGTCGCACCACTAAAGACATCCCAGAACCAGCCGTTGTTATTGAGTTTGCCATCTGCCTTGCGATAATCGTATCTCAATCGAGCAGGATTCAACTCTTTGACAATAGAGTTCGTACCAGAGTATAACGAAACAAACAAACGACCATCTTCTGAAAGGCGTACACGACGAGGAGCTAATGGGTTATATGTATCCCATACAGCTTGGGTACCCGAATGGTATGTTTGCGACAAACCAAGGTTGTAGTTGCGTGCAAAAGTGCGGTTGTTATTAGGACTTACAAAGTCATAACGGATATCCGTAGGATTACTCTCATCTTTATCAAATGGAGGCATATTTTGGAAAGCCGCGTCAAATACAAACAATCCCGCAGATGCAGTCAAAGTTCCTCCATTGTAATAATGTGTAAAATATTTCGCATTAGGTGTTTGAGGGACAATTGCCTCGGTACAATAGATCATACCAAAGTTCTCGCTATGAGGGTTAACATCTATATCTAGACCACCTGGAGCATAAAAATCATACTCCTTGCTCACCAATGCATCTGTAATCTCCGCCTTATTGGTTGGCATAGCCGCTGTATTACCACCTACTACCTCCACTCGCCAATGCAGACTAGATTTATTTTGGAAATAGTTGGTAGCCACATTGTTCAACTCCTTACGCAAACTGATAGGCACATGATAAATACCTTTAACCAATTTATTACCCTGGGTATTCTTGGCATCGCTGCAATCATAGGTCACAGTCTGTGAACCTACCTCAATCACCACTTTCACATTGTCTGCTGGAGCATTCAGGTAGTAGGTCACGGTAAACACGTCACCTTCCAATTTCTCAGACAACTTAAATGCAAAAGGATTGAGTTCCCTTGCAAACATAGGAACACACACAAACAAAGCAGCGATAACTACGAATAATGAACGGGTAAAATTGTGTTGTTTCATCACGATTGGTATTTTGATGATTATTAATGTGTTAGTCAGTTTCTCGTGGCGCGTATACGTATGCTTGTACGTGCATATACGCAAAATAGTCCGCAAAGATACAACTTTTTTTTAAATCTCGCAAACGTTTGAGTAAGAAAAAAACTTTTTTTATCATTTAATGAGTCTTTTTTTTTCTAAAAATCACAATTTTATTCCCCCAAAAGTTAATTCGGGAGATATATGCTTTGTCTCGAAGAGATTCCTATGAAGTTCCGATCAGGTTCCAATGAGGTTCCTATTAGATTCCTATGGAAAGGGAGGGCAAAACATAAGCAAACAAAAGTCGAAGACACAAAGAATAGAGAAAATAAAAGGGATAATTTGGTAGATTAAAAAAAAAGTAGTATCTTTGCAGCGTATAATTTGGGGGAGTAGGCGAACTCATTTGCTCTCCCCCGAAACGAGAAAAAACAACGAGGAATAAAAGCAACCAAACCATGGATTTACAAAAGGTAAAACAACAATTTAACATCATCGGTAATAGCCCACTGCTGAACAGGGGGATAGAGATTGCTACACAAGTGGCTATCACCGACTTAAGCGTGTTAATCATAGGTGAATCTGGCGTAGGAAAAGAGCATTTCCCAAAGATTATACACCACTATTCATCACGCAAGCATGAGCCATACTTTGCCATCAACTGTGGTGCCATACCTGAAGGTACGATTGATAGCGAATTGTTTGGTCATGAAAAAGGCGCCTTTACGGATGCTCGTTCGGAGCGTAAAGGATACTTTGAGATAGCGAATAAGGGAACCTTATTCCTAGATGAAGTGGGTGAGCTTCCTCTATCCACCCAAGCTCGTTTGTTGCGTGTATTGGAGACAGGCGAGTTTTTGCGTGTAGGTTCAAGCCAAGTGCTGAAGACCAACGTTCGTGTGGTGGCCGCTACCAATTTGGACATCCCTCGTGCTATCAAGGAGGGAAAATTTAGAGAAGATCTATACTATCGTCTCAACGAAGTTGGCCTGCAGGTACCTGCTTTGCGTGAGCGCAAGGAGGATATCCCGTTGTTGATTCGTAAGTTTGCAAGAGATTTTGCTGACAAATACCAAATGCCAGCCATTAGTTTGACAGATGAAGCCAACGAGATGGCCAAGCACTACTACTGGCGAGGTAATGTTCGTCAGTTAAAGAACGTGGTTAATCAAATCAGCATCATCGAGCGTCGCCGCGAGATCACTCCAGACATACTACAGCACTACTTACCTCACAACGAGCAACATACAGGATTAATAACTGTAGGACAAAGCCAACACAACGAATACATCGACCCTAAAAACATTGAAGTATTGAAGCAAATCGTGGTTAGTCTAAACAACGATATCAGTAGTCTCAAACAAGAGGTGGAGATGCTAAAATCCGAACTACACACCCGTCAGCAAGGTCAAATCCTATTGGAACATCTTACCGAAATAGAAAGTAGCACTCCTATCATGGAAAAGCGCAATACTGCCAAGATAGAAGACATTATCAGCGAAACGGAAGTGGAAGAAGTGACACCTATCACTATCAAAAAAATAGCTGATCGTGACAAAGAAGCTATCCAAGAGGCATTAGAAGCCACCAAGGGCAATCGTAAAGCAGCGGCTGCACTACTCGGTGTGAGTGAAAGAACGCTATACAGAAAACTCAAAGAAGAGAAAGACGAATAAGCCGATGATAAAAAAATCAAGTATATTACTCTTTTTGCTCATGCTGCTGAACAGTTGCGTCATCAGTTATAAGTTTAACGGTGCCAGCATTGATTACAGCAAAACGCAAACCATCACAATAGCAGACTTCCCTAACGTAGCTGCATTGGTTCACCCTCCATTAAGTAGCAACCTGTCCGACGGTATACGTGACTTGTTTCAACGCCAAACCCGTTTAGAGCAAGTTCGTCGTGGAGGTCACCTTCAGCTAGAGGGAGAAATCACAGGTTACCAATTGACACCTATGGCCGTTTCTGCCGACAGTTATGCTGCAGAAACCAAACTAACCATGACTGTACGTGTACGTTTCACCAATAATGTCAATCCAGAAGAATCATTTGAAAAGACATATACGGCTTACCAAACATTTGATTCGTCCCAAATGCTTAATGATGTGCAAGACGAGTTGTGCAACATCATGATTCAAGAGATTGCAGATCAGATATATAACGACACGGTAGCCAAATGGTAAAAACAGCACTTAAAATAGCATGGCGTTACTTGTTTGCCAAGAAGCAATTTAACGCGATTCATATCATCACCGCCATTTCCTCTATTGCAGTGGGAGTGGTTACGGCTGCTATGATATGTGTGCTGAGTGTCATGAATGGATTTGGCGTGATGGTCGAAGATATGTTTTCCCAATTTGACCCTGATATCCGTATCACTAGTCAAAGCGGCAAATCATTTCGCCTACCACCAGAGCGCAAAGATAGTCTTTTAGCACTAGAAGAGATTGACCTCTTGAGTGAGTGTATCGAGGAAACGGCATTGGCTTATTACGAGGAAAAACAAATGCCTGTTCGTCTAATGGGAGTAGACTCGCTATTCGGTACACTAACCTCCATCAATAACATCATTGTAGATGGAGAATACCAAGTATATGATGGTGCATTTGACCGTGCGGTGTTAGGACAATTATTGGCATGGAAACTAGGTGTTGGTGCACATTTCATACACGGGATTGAAGTCTATGTTCCTAAACGCAATACACGCGTCAATATGCTACGTCCAGATGCGAACTTCAACCAAGACGTGTGTTTCATAGCTGGTACGTTTGCCGTTAATCAGCAAAAATACGACGAACAAGTCATGCTTGTAGATTTGGATTTCACACGTCGTCTATTGGAATATGACTCCACCGAAGTGACCAGTCTGCTCGTATCGACCAAAGGCAATGTCAAACAAGCTAAACGCGCCATAGCAAGCGTATTGGGCGAAGGATATAACATACACGACAGATACGAACAACAAGCTGATTTCTTTCGTATCCTGCGCGTAGAGAAATTGCTGACAGGTGTACTGCTAGCATTCATCCTTTTGATAGCTACCTTTAATACCATCGGCGCTTTGTCCATGCTGATTATTGACAAGAAAAATGACATCCGTACACTATCCCACATGGGAGCTAGTATCCAACTCATCAAACGAATATTCATGTTTGAAGGTATGCTAGTAAATTTACTAGGTGCAATATGTGGTATGATTTTTGGACTAGGTATGTGCCTCATACAAGAGCATTTTGGACTACTCAAACTAGGCAATGGTAGCGAGTATGTAGTATCAGCCTACCCTGTCGCAGTACAAGGAGTAGATATCCTACTAGTGGGTTGTATTGTGTTTATACTCAGTCTAATATCCGTTTGGATACCCGTAAGAAGAATTAAACTACACGCATGAAAAAATACATATACATAGCACTTCTGTTATGCGTTGTGGCTTGTCATCCAAACAATGGAAACAACCCACAACCACCGATCGTCATTATCCAACAAGATAGCATAATGACCACCGCCGACTTCAGGTATTATGGAGATTATTACAATAGTGGGCACCAAGTTTTTGCTATCGATATGCTATCCGATGGACTATCATATGACTCTAGTTATCACATTACGGGAAGTGGTTGCAACCTATTCTTGTCGGATGTTTTTACCACAGCAGATAGATTGCCAGCTGGCCACTACCAGATGGACTCTGTAGCCAAAGATTATACTTTCCTGCGCGGTATGGATTATGAAGGCAGTGTTACTGGTTGCTACTTATTGCTCATCAACGAAGATCAAATACAAAAAATTATCCTATTCACAAGCGGCAGCATGGATGTTAGCTATGTGGAAGAGGATATACATCTCGACTTTTCACTATACACAGCAGACTCTGCAGCGTACCACGCTAGTTACACAGGCCCTGCCATCTACCGATAACCACCGATGATAGCCAAGGAATATCATACCTATCTCAAACTTGAACGTGGACTGAGTCCTAATTCTATAGCAGCATACGAGCTAGACTTGCAACGTCTTCAAGCTTATATGGATAAACATGGTATAGATATCGTGCGAGCTACTTATGAAGATTTAAAAGCTTTCGTATACGATGATTTTAAAACGATAACTTCCGTTCGCACTCAAGCTCGATTGGTGGCAGGCATACATTCTTTTTATCGTTTTTTGCTTTATCACAACTATATTGAGCAAGATCCATCCGAACTACTAGAATCTCCTAAAAAGGAACACCATATTCCCCAAGTGCTGACTTTGGACGAGATTGACAGTATGATTGCTCAAATAGACATGAGCAAGGCCGAGAGTCACCGTAATCGTGCAATCATCGAAATGCTATACGGTAGTGGGTTGCGTGTGAGTGAGTTAGTCAACCTACGATTGAGCGATATTTATCGGCAGGAGGGATATATGCGCATCACGGGTAAGGGCAGTAAACAGCGTCTTGTGCCGATCTCACCCGTTGCCGCACAATGGCTAGACTATTGGCTAGAAGACCGCAGCAAGTTGGATATAAAACGTGAGTATAGCGATGTTGTCTTTCTCAACCGCTATGGAAGGCAACTAACACGTGCGATGATATTTACCATCATTAAAACGCTTGCTAAACAAGCCGACATACACAAAACCATATCTCCGCATACCTTACGCCACTCGTTTGCCACCCACTTGCTACAGAATGGAGCTGATTTGCGCATTATACAAACGCTTCTAGGACACGAAGATATTACAACTACCGAAATATATACGCATGTGGAAATACAAGACCTACGCGAAGCAATACTAAAGTACCACCCAGAAAATCAATGAAACGACTTATAACAACTATCATATTATTGTTCTCTATCGGTCATATGCTATTGGCACAAGAAACGATAGTGGTGGGTGAAGTATATGATGCCAACACAGGAGAAGCTATATCAAATGTGAACATCTACCTACAAGGTACTAAAATAGGAACTACCAGCAACGCAGAAGGTATATTTTTGCTGCGTGCAGAATTAGAGCGTGAACGTACCATGGTAGTGAGTGCTGTGGGATACCACACCGAACGCTTTAAGATCGAGCCCCACCAGCAAGCGGGTATAGAGATAGCCTTGCGAGAGAAAGTGGGCAATCTAGGGGAAGTGTTCGTCACGCCGGGAGATAATCCGGCTCTACCAATAATGGAAAAAGTGCGTGCTAGGAGACAACAAAACGCTAACCTCAACTCCCACACCACATCCTCGTCCACTGCCTTATACGTGTCGGATATACAAAGCAAACACCTGCAACGTGCTTTATGGAAAGGACTTCAGGCGGGCATCATTGAAGTAGACTCGAATTATCTACTACCTCTATATTGGCGTGAGCAACAAGCTGATAGCGTACAAGAAATAGCTACTCTATTGACACAAACCGATTACCAGATCTTGTTAGCACAGTTGCCACAAACATTCAATTTCTACGAGAACACCTTGCCTCTATTCACGGCATCAATATTGAGCCCTTTGGCTGCAGCTGGCAACACTTACTATCACTACTATCTTGTAGATAGCATTCAGGTGGATAACGAAAAGCATTATTTGCTGGATTTTAAAACAAAAAATCCATTTTATTCTACCTTCAATGGCAAGATGACTATTGATTCAGCAAGTTGTGCACTACGTCATATATGCGTGAATCTGCCCGCACAAAATGGCATCAACTATCTTCACCAATTACGTATTGAGCAACACTTTGCTGACAATAATACGGTTCAACAAGAGAGTATGAATATGCTGCTAGATTTTGCAATTAAAGCAGACTCCACCCGCACATTTCCTACTCTTATGTTAAATCGAACGAGCACATTGGCTAGCGAAGATATGGCAGATGAACTCCCTACGTTAGTCCCTACTCTATCAGCAACGGATTCGCTGATTCTGCCAGCGCTAGATAGCCTAAACAACACCATGCTATTCAAAACAGCCAAGTATGTAGCTTATGTAGTACAGACAGGTTGTATACCGGTTAGCAAATATGTAGAGATAGGCAAAGTACACCATATTTTCAAACTGAACCAACAAGAGGGATTCCGATTTGGATTGCCATTGCGCACCACAGAAGAATTGTGGGAGAACGTCTGCCTCGAAGCGATGGTGGCTTATGGTTTTGGAGATAGAGAATGGAAAGGATTTGGACAAATCAATATCGCATTACCGACAGAAAGAAGACATATCATGTACTTTAAATATAGCGATGAATACGTATATTCTGATGTGGATGAGTTTCATGAGGTACTGCGAGAAAACATTGTATTCAACCGCCAAATCAATATGGTCACTCGAATGATGCAAGGTGTACCATTTAACGACAAATACTACTATAACACTACAACACGCCGCCAAGAGGGACGTATACATTTTGAAAATGATTGGAACAACTATCTTGAAACACAGTCATACCTCAAAATTGGACAACAAGGCTACGGTTTAGCCACCAAAGATTACAATAGCCAACCCACCTTCTTTTATGCGACACTAGGAACCACTGCTCGATTAAGTTTTAACGAACGTAAAGTGGATTGGTATTTCCAACGTAAGCATATCTATAATCATCTACCCGTGTTGTATGTAGGTGGCGAAATAGGTAGTTATCGACTAGGCGATATGCCATCCTATAGCATGTATGGTAACCTGCAATTACTCTTGCGCCATAATGTCAATCTTGGCATGGCCGGAGAGTTGGATTATCGTTTGCAAGCAGGTGTGGTGTTTGGCAAAGTACCTTACCCACTGCTGCATCACTTCGCTGGCAACCAAACCCATACTTTTGATCCAGACCGTTTCTCACTGATGAATACGTACCAATATGCTGCTGACCAATACATTGCCTTACATGCACACTGGAATGGCAAAGGAGTGCTATTCAATATGATACCGGGCGTACGCTATGCACGCCTGCGCGAGCTATTGGTACTGAAAGTAGCATATGGCGGTCAAAGAAACAACCACCAAGAAGTATTAGCATACCCTACTATTAATCAAGAAAAATACCAAATGCTCTCGTCACTAAATGTACCTTATGTGGAAGTGGGAGCTGGTATTGGTAATATTCTGCGCATAGGAGAGGTTTATGGTGTATTCCGTGTAACGCACCTAAACGATCCTACCCCATGGTGGGCTATACGATTTAGAATTAAGTTAGGAATGTAGTAGCAGCGGAGCTGCTGTTCAGAAGTTGAGGAGTTCAGGAGTTGAGGAGTTCAGGTGTTCAGGAGTTACTTCTGAACAAGCGCGAAGCGCTACTGAACCTTCTGAACCTTCTGAACAAGCGTAAAGCGCTCCTAACCTCCTGAACATAAAAAAAAGATTGTCACGTTGGTGACAATCTTTTTTATTTAGCTATTGCGATAGTTCTTTGGGGTTATGCCTTCGTGCGTTTTAAAGAAACGATTGAAGAAGGCTACATTCTCAAAACCAAGGCTAGCAGCTATCTCCTTGATTGGAGCAACCGACAATTTTAATTGCGCTTTAGCATCTGTCAAAATTGCCTCAACGATTAGATCGCCCGCTGTTCTTCCGCTAGCTTGCTTGATAGTAGAACACAAGTGCGGTACAGTAATATGCAACGCGTCAGCATATTCCGCCACGTGGTGCCAATGCTTGTAGTGCTGCATCACCAAGTCGCTATACTCATGATATATTTCGGTTTTACGATCCATAAAAGCTGCGACATTCTCGTTCTTTGCAAGGAAGTAGTCATTAAATGTTTGTTGAATCAAATTGTAAACATGCACCATGCCTTCAGAATTGAGCATACTAGGCGAACAGTTGACTGCAGCTTCCATCAACTGTGAGAATTGCATAACAATGTCAGCTTGACTAGGTGAAATATTTACGATTTCGCAAGCTTGTAGTTTTGGCAAACGTGAACGACGGATAGTAAATACATTCTTCTCTAAAAACGAAGAAGAGAAAACTATATACACCAATTGAGCATCCTCGCTAAACTCATGCACCAAAAAGAAGCTATTAGGTGATAAATAAATTAAATCGTTTTCGCGAAAGTTATATTGCGTAATATTCACTGTAGCAGTAGCTGTACCTTTTCTCATAAAGGCATAAACGCCACATTGTATGTTACAAGGGAAACGACCATATTCGTTCAACACCTTACCGCTAGCCTCGCCAAAGATATAATCAATGGGGCAATCAATCAATGGAATTTCGTTTTGCATAGAACATTAGATTTATTTCGATGCAAAGATACACAAAATATTTGGAATAAACAAAAGAAAAAGCAGTTTTTAACAATAAAAAAACCACTTTTTCTTAAGAACAGATATATTTCATTACCAATAATACGCCTTATTCGCGAACTGTCACATGGAAGCAAGCTTGTTTTTGCTCATACTTGACATATATTTTTCCTGCACGTTGGTGATTGAGCAATACTTGTCCTAAAACGAGTTTGAGGTTATCCTCGCTCATGTACTCGTGCGTGCGCGTTACCTTATCATATCTATAATATGCCAAGTCAAAAGTTGTACCATAGCAATGGCAAGAATTAGTGGTGGCATTACCATTGGATTTTTGCAAATTCTCTACATCCTCTTTGGTACGCAAGACACTAGTTACATAGAAGCGATAATGTGGAAGGTTATTGCGTTTGAGGATATCAGCAAATTCTTCTCCTATACTCTCCAACTCTTTAGCAGCAGCGGGAACGAGGTATGGAACAGAGTGCGTTAGGGAATCTACGATATAATTATCATCGGTTTTGATCTTGGTCAATTTTCTACGCATTTTAGACGCCTCTTTACGGTCTTTTGGCATTTCGGCAAGACCAATAGCTTTAGCAGCATTGAGTTGTTTGGTTTGATTATCATTAAACTTCTCGCTATAGCTAAACGTACGTCCTGGATACTTCACCAGAGTTTTATTTTTGTCGTCATCACTCTTCTTGCTTTTTTTATCTTTCTTATCGCTTTTTTTGTTTTCTTTTTTCTCTACCTTTTCTGTTTTTTCCTTTTCTTCGGTTTCAGGATTGGATCCACCAGAGCAATTGTGCATAATAGCTCCAATAATAAAAACCAGCACAATCACTGCTGCTAATGATGCGATGCTTACAATTTGCGTGTTGTTTAGTTTCATAACTAATGTTATTTATGTTTGTTAATACTATGTTTCACTGTATAGAGGAACTCATGCCATGCCTGTGAAGGGAATAGTTTCGCCATTTGCCATGCTTCAAAGGTTAATCTATAGGCAGTATAAAGTACCTGTAGGAATCGATTTTGCTTTGGACGTTCTAGCGGAAAACTTCGCATCATACACATTTCTGACAGTGCCCATGTAGCGGTTCGTCCTGCGTGTCCATCTCTGATTAACTGCTTGAGCAATCGTTTTGCTCTGCGTTGATAACGAGATGTATATAATGGGAATGCCTCGAGAGGCAAATGTAGTTGCTCCACCAACACATGGCCAAAAGTCTGCCATACGGTCTTCATATGCAGAGCAGTCATGATGGCATCTATATCATGTACCAAAGTTTGCCATTGGTCCTTAGAACATTGTTCGTGTGCGTGTTTCAAGCATAGCGCCCAATCTCCCAATTGACGAAAGCCAACACCCGTACTCTCAAAATGATGCCATGCATGCATAAAGACATAGAGTGCATTATAGGCTGCTGGCGGAATAGGTATGTCTGCGTCATTAATATGGATGTAGGACTGTGGGTCGCTTAAATATTTCTTTGTAAACGCCTGGTATAAAGCATCTGCTTTTCTATCGTGAAACTCCATGGTCACACGGTGCAATTCTACAACACGATCCTGATTCTCATCTAGCACCAAAATATAGTGTATTCCTCCTCTTATATCCGAATGCCAATGAGCATCTGGATAGGCTTCAGTGACAATCTGCGCAGAGCGATGGTAGTTCTCCTCTCCCACATAGATATCCACATCTCCAAAGTCACGCATATCTGGATCGGGGTATAGGCTGGAGATACCGTATCCCTTGATTAGGGTGGCAGCTATACCATGTTGGCGCAATAGGTTAACCACATCAACGGTCAATCTGTTTAGACGTGCATGTCGTCCTAATAGTGTAAAAATACCAGATTGCAAATGCTTGTCATAGGGTGTTTTTATCGCGTGGACTTTGTTCCACATGCTGAAGGCGTGTAAGCATTTTTGTCGAGCAGCTAGGTTCAACACTATCTGCCATGGGATATCACTTGGTATATTAGCAGGCGTTCCCCATAACACGGAACGGAGTATCTCGAAAAATATCTCTTCCTCTCGCCTCATCTTATTTTATAGTGTTATCCTATAATTCCTATCTCCTTCCAATCATCGAGAGTAGCTTGTGCATCCTCACGAGCAATATCTTCTGTGACTTCATATTCGGCAAGCAAGAGTTGTGTCAATGTTTCAACATCAAACTCTCGGCCTTGTACTTGTTGCCAAAGGTAAGCAGCAGTCTCATTGAAAGTAATGATATTGTTAAAGTTCACTAGCTTCTCACTCTCTGCTATCAGTATGTAATCGCCGCCCAATTCGCGTAGGCGAAATCCTTTTTTAGTCTTCATCTGTCAATCTAATGTATAAGCGATAAACTTTGAGATATAGTTTCTTTATTCCTACTGGCATGTATCGCCATACTCGACCTTTAGTGAGTCGTTTTGACTTGCCGTTTCGACCTTTTATTCGTACCACTCGACCAATAATATCGGATGCCTTACACACCTCTTCACCGGTCAAATTACCATCTCCACGCAAAATAATCTTTTTGCCTTTGATCTGATAGATACGGTGTAGCACATAGGTATCATTCACTCTTGCCAAGACTATATGCCCTACTTTGGGGTCATCATATTTTCGCAGAATAACTTTATCACGTCCTCCTTCAATAAAAGGACGCATGCTTATTCCGCGAGGAATAAACTCCACCATGTGACCAAGCTTGATCAAACGTTCAAATTCGGGTATTAATATATCGTTACTTTTTTCCATATTCTATTTTAAGTCTATGATTGTTGTACGCCATCATAGCATACCATTGCTGCCTGCACATTAGGCAGACACTCCAATTGATAAAATGGTATATGCGTTATTATATGTTTTATACTCTCGTATAAATCATCTGACATCCCGCTATCTATCTTCATGCCCGATGCCGAGGATAACATATAGGCATAGGCTTGGGGAAGTCGCAATGTTTGTATTCTATTTTCAGGTGCTTGACTAAGTTTGACTATTGCCCCTACAGGAGCATCCGCATTCTTATAGCAAGGGGTCTTGCCACTCCATGGGGAGCCAAAGACACGCACCTGACCATCATCCATCACACGCAGGATGGGATTATCATCATTCAATAGCCATGCGTCTTCAAATGCCGCCAGCCATTGTCTAGCATGGGTAGATTTGCCTGTACCACTATGTCCGAGGAACAAGTATCCTTTCGCCTCATCGCCTATCTCCTCTCCTATAGCCGATAGCCCATTGCCCATAGCCTCTCTCTTCACCACCACCGCCGCATGCATCTCAAGGGTCATGAGCGGGGCTGTACGAAAGGCATACATGAGCATCAGACCATTGTCTATACAAAACCGTACATCTTGACAGTCTCCGGCAATATGCAACTGCCCTCGCGTAAAGTCGGCATCACACACCAGTTCACAGCAGATAGGCGAATGAGCCACTTGTGATATACGCAGCAACCAACCCTTTTCCAAAGAGCGATACACCTCAATGCGAGGCATATCGTCTTCGGAGTTATCTGTAAATACATGTTGATAAGTCGCACGTTCCTCAGCAGAGAGCAAACCATCCTGCTCAACTTTCAACACGAATATTGGTTCAGCATCTAGTTCTTGACTCACGCTAAACGGTTCATAATTAGTCATCAAAGCCAACAACTGCTCGTTGCTGCTCTCCACCTGAAAATTATGTCCCGCTACGCAGTATATCCTAATCACTCAACTTTCAACTCTCAACTTTCAACTTTCAACTCTCAACTTTCAACTCTCAACTCTCAACTCTCAACTCTTATCAAAGGCTCCACTCAAAGCCGTCTTTGGTATCCTTAATGGTAAAGCCCAACTCGGTCAAGGCATTGCGAATCTTGTCGCTAGTACCCCAATCTTTGTTGCGCTTAGCCTCCAAACGCATATTCAGCAGCATATCTACTGCACCCTTGTACGCGTCCATACCCGCACCTGCGTCTTGTGCTCCGTCCAATTGCAAACCTAGGATATCCATCGCATAGGTCTTCCATACGGCACGCAACTCCTCCAAGTCAGCCTCAGAGATCGTACC
>JAEIGA010010706.1_pt1 | contig 13918 bp, 11 predicted proteins | sample 9270691 | NCBI WGS metagenome assembly JAEIGA01 (sample SAMN17057246, study PRJNA624740) | gut metagenome | biome: biome; isolation source: fecal sample | host: Bos grunniens | place: China: Xizang | collected 2019 | reverse complement strand
TATAAAGAGTCTTGTTGAATGGAACTAGATAAATAAAAATAGAATGTAGTGGAGATAGGGAAAGTGCGGAAGACTGATAGCAATTGGAACTTGAATCCTAATTTCAAAATAACATTATTTAGATAAAGCAATATTGTTATTAAAAAACATGCCACACTTTAACGAACATACGCTCGAAATGGAAATATTTGAGGGAAAAGATTGTGGAGCATATTTCGTTTCCCTATTAGACGAGAATTATTAAAAAGAAATTGTTATGTCAGAAGAGAACAAAATATTATCTTGTCCTAAGTGCCAATCCCAAAACGTGGAGAAAACTGGAGACGTTTATCACTGCATCAGCTGCGGTTGTGAATGGCGGTTCAAAGACGAGGAACTTCCACAAACGCAGAGTCTTACCATTAGAAATAGTACGGCTGAGTTCCTAATTTTTCAAGCACAAAGTCAGACTAACGGGGTGGAAGTAATGTATGCAGAAGAAACAATCTGGTGTACGCAGGATGCTATTGCTGCATTGTTTGATAAAAGCCGGACAACAATCACTGAACACTTGCAGAATATTTTCAAAGAGGGTGAATTACAGAAAGATGCAGTATGTCGGAAATTCCGACGCACTGCCACCGACGGTAAAAACTATAATACGCAATTCTACAATCTTGATGTTATAATATCAGTGGGATACAGAGCTAACTCCACACGAGCAACCCAATTCCGTCAATGGGCAACAGCTGTACTTCGTCAGTTCGCTATTCGAGGCTATGTGCTTGATAAAAAGCGTATGGAAAATGGAGCTTTCCTGACCATAGACTACTTTGAACATCTGTTGGCAGAAATACGTGAAATCCGTTTGAGTGAGCGGAAGATGTATCAAAAGGTGACAGATATTTATGCTACAGCCATCGACTATAATAAAGATGCACCGACAACACACCGTTTCTTTGCAAAAGTACAGAACAAGCTGCATTATGCCATTCACGGAAATACGGCAGCTGAATTGATTATGAAACGTGCTAATGCAGAAAAAGAACACATGGGTTTGACTTCTTGGGAGAATGCTCCCAAAGGAAAGATAGTCAAGACAGATGTTTCCATTGCTAAAAACTACCTGAATGGCAAAGAGCTGGATAGCTTAGGAAGAATTGTCAATGCTTTTCTTGATTTGGCAGAAAACCGTGCAAAACGCCATATCCCAATGACAATGGAAGATTGGGCGAAGTACATTGACAAATTTCTGATGATAGACGAATTGCCATTACTAAATGATAATGGGAGCGTTTCGGCAGAAGAAGCCAAAAAGTTTGCAGAATCGGAATTTGAAAAATATCGTATTATACAAGACCGTTTGTTTAGGTCAGATTTTGACGATGAGATAGAAGGATTATTGTCTAACAAAAAAGATTAACGCCTATGACACACTTCAACGAACATACTCTTGAAATGGCAATAATGGATTTGTTCCAACAAGAGGGCTACATATATACAAACGGCGAGGAGATTCATAAGGAACTATGTGATGTGCTGCTTCGCGACGATATGAAGGCTTACCTAAGAAGTCGTTACGCTGAACAAGAAATAAGTTCGCTGGAAGTGGAAAGCGTAATATCACGACTGACGGCAGATATTGGCGGCTCATTGTATGAGAACAATGTGCACACCTATCGTCTGATTACCGAGGGTTTCTCCATCAAACGCGAAGATGCCTCAAAGACAGACTTATTTATAGAACCTATAGATTTTCATTCTGAAGATAACAATATCATCCGCATCGTAAATCAGTTAGAGATAAAGGGCTTAGAAAAGCGTATCCCCGATGGCATAATCTACATCAACGGTTTGCCGATGGTGGTGTTGGAATTCAAGAGTGCTGTAAAGGAAGAAACTACTATCAAAGACGCTTTCATGCAGCTGACGGTGCGCTATCGTAGAGATATTCCCGAACTGTTCAAATATAACGCTTTTGTTGTCATCAGCGATGGCGTAAACAGCAAGTATGGCTCACTATTCACCCCTTACGAGTTCTTCTATGCGTGGCGTAAGGTGGAGGCAACAGACAAGGCAACAGATGGCGTAAGTTCGTTGCTTACAATGGTGCAAGGGTTATTTCGCAAAGATAGGCTACTAAGTGTAATCAAAGACTTTGTATTCCTGCCCGACTCGTCAAAGCGTGAGCAGAAGATCATTTGCCGCTATCCGCAATTCTTTGCGACACACAAGTTGTTCAACAACATACTCCAACACTCAAAGTTAAATGCAGATGGCGATGGTAAAGGAGGCACATACTTTGGTGCCACAGGCTGCGGCAAGAGCTTCACGATGCTCTTCCTAACAAGAATGTTGATGCGGAGCCTTGAGTTTGCGAGTCCGACAATCATACTTATTACAGACCGCACCGACCTCGACACCCAACTTTCGGAACAGTTCGGAACAGCTAAAAAGTTTATTGGTGACGACTGCGTGGTGGAGGTAGAAAGCCGTGCGAAATTACGAGAGTATTTGGCTGGGCGAACAAGCGGTGGCGTATTTCTCACGACGATACATAAGTTCACCGAAGACACACAGCTACTGTCAAAACGAGCGAATATCATCTGCATTTCAGATGAGGCGCACCGCTCACAAACAAATCTAACTTTACAAGTACGACAAACAGAGAGTGGCGTAAAGCGCAGTTATGGCTTTGCGAAATATCTGCACGACTCGCTGCCCAATGCAACTTATGTAGGCTTTACTGGCACCCCTATTGATGCAACAATTGATGTATTTGGAGATGTGGTGGATGCCTATACAATGACAGAATCGGTGGCAGATGATATCACTCGTCGCATAGTATATGAAGGACGTGCCGCAAAGGTTCTACTTGATAACACCCAATTGCAAGAGATAGAGAAATATTATCAACAATGCGCCGAAGAGGGCACGAATGAGTATCAGATTGAGGAGAGTAAAAAGGCTGTTACTCAGATGGAACGCATTCTTGGCGATCCCGACAGATTACAGGCGGTTGCGGAAGACTTTATTTCCCACTATGAGGCACGAATCGCCGAAGGTAGCACCGTTGAAGGTAAGGCAATGTTTGTATGCTCTAATCGTACTATTGCGTACAACCTATACAAAAAGATTATTACGTTGCGCCCAGAGTGGGCAACATTGCCAACATGCAACACGATGTCGCTACCTCAATATAGTATGGTGGCAGAACCAATGGTTACCTATGGCAATGCACAACTGCCTATTGAGCGTATAAAGTTAGTGATGACTCGCAACAAAGATGATGGACAAGAACTATACGACCTTCTTGGCACGGATGAGGATAGAAAGAGACTAGATATTCAGTTTAAAAACCCTAAATCAAACTTCAAGATTGCCATCGTTGTTGATATGTGGATTACAGGTTTTGATGTTCCTTGCCTCGACACAATGTATATCGACAAGCCTTTGCAGCAACATACGCTTGTACAAACAATATCACGCGTAAATCGAGTATATCCAGGTAAGGACAAGGGCTTAGTAGTGGATTATATTGGCATAAAGAATAATATGAATACCGCCTTAAAGCGATATGCAACGAGTGAGACGGACACAGATTCTGTTGAAACGATTGAGCAATCTATTGCAATGGTAAAAGATGAGCTCGATATACTTCGTCGTATGTTCGCAAAGTTCGACCATAAGAAATTCTCCACAGGAACTCCATTAGAACAGTTGGACTGCTTAAACAAAGGTGCTGAGTTTGCACAAACAACCAAAGAAACTGAAAACCTCTTCATGGGGCATACGAAGAAGTTGAAATCGGCATTTAATATGTGCTGTAATAGCGAACAAATATCTGCAGTCGAGCGAGAAGACATTTATTTCTTCTGTGGAGTACGCTCAATCATATATAAACTTACTAAGGGAGAAACGCCAGATGCCGCACAAATGAATAAGCGTGTGGGTAAGATGATAGAAGAGGCCATTCTGTCAGAGAGCGTTGAGGAGATTATTCAAATTGGCAATGATAAAAAGAATCTTGATCTACTCAGCGAAGAATATATGGAGCGATTGGCAAAACTACAAATGCCAAATACCAAAGTCAAACTCATGGAACGTCTTCTAAAGACGGTGATAACAGAATTTAAAAAGGTGAACAAGCTGAAAGGGACCGATTTCACAAAGCGATTGAACGCTCTCGTTGACAAATATAATGACCGAAGCGACAGTGCAATTTTTGCAGACGAAGTTCTTACAGAAGTGGCAAATCAAATGGCTGAGTTACTGAAAGAAATTAACAAAGAGAAGAAATCGTTCAAAGATTTAGGGATAACTTACGAAGAAAAAGCCTTCTACGACATCCTAAACGCTGTAGCTAAGCAATTCGGGTTTGACTATCCTGAAGAGAAGGCAAAAACGTTGTCCAGAGAAATAAAAAAAATTGTAGACGACAAATCTAAGTACACCGATTGGGCGAAACGAAATGATATTAAGGCTGAACTAAAAATGGACTTAATTCTGGTCTTGGCTGAATATGGATATCCTCCTGTTACAAACGACGAAGTGTTTAAGGAAATTTTTGAACAGGCAGAGAATTTCAAGAGATATAATGATTAATATTTGGTGACACGAAATCAATTACAATAAACTATAGTTTTATTCTGTTAGCAATAAGGTTCTGCCCCCTCCAGGGCGAATTTAAATAACTCACACAAACACCAAGGACGTTGCCCTACCCTAACACTCTACACCCATCACATGAGGAGGAAAAGATTTAGCCAATAACAATTTCACCATAATGATAAAAAATGGCAGCCCGAAAAACGAACTGCCACTTTCTTGATAGTATGGGATAAAATTTATAACAAGCCCATTTTACCGACAAACACCAATAATGTGTAACCCAAAATCATACTGATAACTCCTACAATTATACCCACAAGAGCCATATCCTTTTGCTGGATGAAGCCTTTTGCGTATGCCAAGGCATTAGGAGGTGTACTGATTGGCAATGCCATTGCAAACGATGCAGAAAGGGCCAACCCTATAATCAAAGTTTTCACGCCTCCATAAGGAAGTAACTCTTGTTGCATACCGGAACCAACTGCAGCTAAAATCGGGATCAACAAAGCCGCTGTTGCAGAGTTAGACATAAAAGTGGACATCACTATACACAATAGACCGGAACCTAAAATCACCACCATTGGCGACCATGTATTAAATGGAATTGCATTAACCAAATGTTGGGCCAAACCGGTCTTATCCAATCCGATACCTAAAGCAAAACCTCCTGCAACCAACCAAAGTACATCCCAATCAATCAAACGCAAATCCTCCTTGGTGAAGATTCCGCAAACGCTAAACACCGCAAACGGAATCAAAGCCACTACGTTAGAATTAACACCTGTCAACTTGTCTGTAACCCACAATAAAATTGTTAATGCAAATGTAATATATACGATATAGGCTTTAGGACTCTTTTCAAACTCACCTTCAATCTCTATTTTAATATTTTTTTGAGAGAATGGGAACAATTTAATCAAAACAAACCACATGATTAACAATATTACCAAAGCCAAAGGAATCATTATCATAGCCCAATCTCCAAAACCGATATTGATACCCAATAGGTTTTCTAAGTTACCCTTAGCAATAGCATTTGGAGGAGTACCGATTGGAGTACCAATACCACCAATATTAGCTGCTACAGGAATAGCTAAAGCCAAGGCAATTTTACCTTTACCATTAGCAGGAAGAGAAGATAATACGGGAGTCAAGATGGCCAACATCATTGCAGCCGTTGCGGTATTACTCATAAACATAGAGAACACACCAGTAACAAGAAGGAAACCTAACAACACAAACTCAGAACGAGTTCCGAAAGGAGCTAACATCACCTTAGCCAAAGCTGCATCCAACTTGTATTTTGTAGCTGTAATAGCCAACACAAAACCACCCATAAACAACATGATGGTTGGGTCGGCAAACGAAGCCATCAAAGCTTTATTGCCGATTGGAGTACCAAATGTAGGATCATCCACACGCATAAAATTAAACATACTGTCAGAGGTAGTCAACAACATAAGCACCAACACCAAAACAGATGTAGTCCAAATTGGAATTGCTTCTGAAATCCACATACATGCTGCAAAAATAAAGAGGGCAATCACGCGTTGCTCAATAATAGTCAACCCCGGAATACCAAAACTATCCAATGGGATAAACCATGCTATCAATGTTAATACAACAGAAATAGCCAAACCGATTATTTTTTTTGAATCCATAATGAATAAATTTCTAAACTTACAAATAAATAGATGATAAAATAAACACTGCAGCACCTGCTAAATAACCTAACATGGCTAATAATGAGATGTTTTTAAGGTACCAAACAAATGATATTTTCTCCAATCCCATAACAACAACACCGGCAGCAGAACCAATGATTAACATACTTCCCCCCACTCCGGCACAATATGCCAAGAACAACCAGAAGTTACCATCTAACGCATATGCACCTGCTTCTGCCAACTCATACATACCCATCGCACCGGCAACAAGAGGAACATTATCAACAATAGAGGATAAAAATCCAATAATAATATTAACAATGTAAATATTCTTGTCGAAAACTACATCCAACCATTGAGCCATCTGAGCCAATAATCCGGCTGATTGCAATGCAGAGACAGCCATCAAGATTCCTAAAAAGAAAAGAATGGTAGTCATATCAATACGACTCAAAATAACAGAAATAGTAGCCTTGTAATCTTGTGGCATATTTCTTTTCTTCAAATACATAATTTCAGTGTAAATCCACATCAAACTCAAGCCTAACAAGACACCGATAAATGGAGGAAGATGTGTAATAGTTTTGAAAATAGGAACAAATAACAAACAAGATATACCCATAATAAAGATAATCATACGTTCATTTTTTGTAATGTAATCTTGAGTTACATTCTTTTCAGAACAAGTATCAGCCGATTGTGAGGTCAGCTCTCCTGTCAGTTTTTTAGATGCGAATAACAAAGGGACAATCAACGAAACCAATGAAGGGATAATCAATGCAGGAATAACACCTGAGGTAGAGATATTTCCTTTCACCCAAAGCATAATTGTTGTCACATCTCCAATCGGAGAAAAGGCTCCACCACTATTAGCCGCAATAATGATAATACCTGCATAAATCCAACGATCTTTAGGGTCTGAAACCATCTTCCTCAGCATCATTGTCATCACAATTGCAGTAGTTAAATTATCAAGAACCGCAGACATGAAGAATGTAATAAGTCCGATAATCCACAATAACTTACGTTTGTTCTTAACAGTGATTTTATCTGTAATAATAGAAAATCCACCGTGAACGTCTATCAATTCTACAATGGTCATCGCACCCATCAAAAAGAAAAGAATTTCTGCTATATCTCCAACATGTTCAATAATCTGAACACTTGTAACATAATCAAATACAGCTAAATTAGAAAAACCTTCATCCGGGAATTCATCAGACAAAAAAGTCAAAAACTCAGGTGTATTGGCAACTATATCCGGAGAAATAAAGATATAAATCGTCCATAACAAACAACATAACACCAATGCCGACGCTGCTTTATTTACATTAATTTGATGTTCCATTGCAATCGCAGCATATCCCAATAGGAACAACACAACCATTAAAACCAACATATTTACTTCCGTTTATAATTAGTAATTAAAGTTAACAACTCTACATTTTCATTTTCTGTATGCACCACAGAAGGAGTAACTGCAACATATTGATAAGGAACAAATTTTGAAACCTGACTGTAATACAAGGTTCCATCAGGAGTTCCGTATATGGTTAACAATACTCCTGCAGATTGATTGGCTTTCTTTAAATTATTAATCTTTGAGAATTTCTTCTCTCTGTAACAACTCATTATTTTTTCAAAATCAGAGATGTCAAAATATAATTCTTCCTTCTGTAATTTTAAATTTGAAACTGTATCAACAAAGAAATCTCCTCTCACAAACATTTTTATAATTCCGTAAATCAATAGAACAAAGCCTACACTAAAAGCAAATATTTTAAGACCGTCTATGGCAATTATATCAATAGTTGACAAATAAGAAATTAAAACTCCTAGAACAAAAAATATGATTCCTAATACGGGATTCTTTTTTCCTTTAATGATACGACCTTCTGAAATGGAAAGAAGATCTTTTTCTAATAATTCAAAATTTTCCATGTTTATAAAATTTGTTTAAATATCTATATTATAAGGGGTTATCGCATCAACTTAATAAAAGTATCTCCACATAAAAATCTTCTCAATTTGAAGATAGAAATTAAGTGTTAGAACTTTGAAAAAGTTATACCTATCCCCAATGCAACGTTTTAACTTTGCATACAGTTATGCCGGATTTATGAAAATCTCATAGGTAATTTCTGTAAATTAGTTCAAGATTAATTTGAAGAGCATTTGAGTTAGATTGCTTATATTCATAAAAGAGCGATATAAACATCGTAACCAATAAATATAAGCAAGATTGTAGAAGACGTTTAATTTCGGAAATACACTGTTTCCGATTGGTCACAATAATTGCACTGCCCACACCTTTCGCTTAGAAAAGCTACTCGAAACAAAATTTAAACAACTTCTAAAATAAATTCAAAAGCATCCGAAATACGATGATTAAAATAAAAACAAAATCGTTATTTACAGAAATAATTAATAAATCTCTTCTAGTAAGGAGATGTAAAGCAATGCCTCTAAAATTTTGGCAGTTGCCTCTATAAACAGGAATTTCAAATTAATATTTTTCGTAAAAAGTAGATATAATAACCTCTATTGGTAATATAAGAACAAAATAAACGACGTGATTGTACGACCGACTTAAATAGAACCTTAAGTTTGTCGGTAGAAAAATGATGAGTTACCCATTGTTTAATTGATTGATGATGTCTGAAAGATGTTTGATGTTCATACGAAACAACAACAAACTGAGAAGGTAACAAATAGTGAGTTTGCTGCCAATTGACATCGTAATCCTCACTGCTGTTTTTAAGAACAGCCTCATAAACTTCAACGGAATCGGTGTCTGAATTATACAATGTAATCAAGGATAAGTCCTTACTCTGAAAAGCAGAACATAATCCAAATAGAAACAATATGTATAATAAAAACTTCTTCACAAGAATATTATTTTTTACAAAGTTAATTAATAAACATTAAAAAGCATAAAAAAGATTAAGATAACATCTAAAATTATTATTTATATTTCTTTTGATGGTATATCAACGTAAAAATCCCAAATTAAAATTGAAGGAAATTTAAAACTCATACACAATCGTTATAGAAATAAAATCACTATAAACAACATTATTATTGTTGTTTAAGAATTATATCCAACACCTTAACGGTTGCTCCCCTATTTCGTTGTGAATAGTCATTAGAAATTGCTGCAGAAGAAGCATACAAAGAGGAATTATCAACCAACAGGTCAGACATTAACCGAGAAAAACCGGTATAATCAGAGATAGAGAATGCCCCACCCAATTCAATCAAATCAACAGCCTCTTGAAATTTTTTATAATTAGGACCAAAAATCACCGGAATACCATAAACCGCAGCTTCCAAGATATTGTGTATACCCACACCAAATCCGCCACCAATATAGGCAACTTCACCATATCTATAAACAGAAGAAAGCAAACCAAAACAATCAATAATCAAACAATCCGCATCCGACACATTTTCAGTTGTCGCCTGAGTATACCTAACATAAGGGCGTTGGAGTTTGGAAATAATTGATTGAAGATGCTCTTCATGAATTTCGTGAGGAGCAATGATTAATTTGACATCATTATTTTGATTAAAATAAGACAATAATATTTCTTCATCATTAGGCCAAGAACTACCTGCCACCAATACTTTTTTATCACGCTTAAACAACTGAACAACGGGTAAATCCTTTGCATTAGAGGCAATATCAGCAACACGATCAAAACGTGTATCACCAACCTTGGTAACATTGTCTAACCCAATAGAATGAAGAAGACGAACCGATTGATCATTTTGAACAAAAAGATGAGTAAATGAATTTAAGATCGACCTATAATAACCTCCATACCAACGAAAAAACATTTGAGACTCCCTAAATATTGCAGAAACGATATAAGTTTTGATCTGACGCTTCTTCAATTCCAAAAGATAATTCATCCAAAACTCATACTTGATAAAAATTGCACAATCAGGTTGCACAATATCCAAAAAACGTTTCACATTCCACGACATATCCATCGGGAGGTAACAGATAATATCTGCCCCATTATAGTTTTTTCGAACTTCATAACCGGATGGAGAAAAAAAGGTCAAAATAATTTTATACTCCGGATGTGTTTGTTTCAGATTTTCAATAATAGGTCTCCCCTGCTCAAACTCACCCAAAGATGCAGCATGAAACCAAACATAACGCTCACCAGGTAAACGTTTTTGCTCTAAAAGAGCAAAAACATTCTTTCTACCTGATAAAAATAGTGATGCTTTTTTATTATTAAATTTTGATGCCAACCATATAAATGATTGGTAAATCAACATTGCAAAATTGTATAATAGTGTCATTTTATTATTTCAAGAGCACGACGAACACGAGATAATGTCTCTTCTTTTCCCAAAATATCAATAATATTGAAGATATGAGGACCTTTTGCAGCTCCTACCAACGTAATACGGAATGAATTCATCATTGTACCTAAGTGATATTCCTTAGAAGCCACCCAATCCAAAACATATTTTTCATTCTCTTCAACCTTAGAAAAATCTTCCAAACCATTCAATACTTCACATAACTCTGTCAAATATTGAGGACTTTCAGGTTTCCATCTTTTCTTTAACGATTTTTCATCATATTCTGTAGGTGCTTCGAAGAAGAAGTTAGCTTGTTCCCATAAATCAGCAGGGAAATTAATACGTTCCTTAATCAAAGAAACAATATAAGTCAGACGCTTCATGTCGCAATCATATCCCTTCTCTTTCAAAATAGGAAGGAATAAAGAAGCAACCTCTTCATCTGATTTTTTTATCAAATATTCATGGTTAAACCAAATACCCTTTTCATAATTAAAACGAGCTCCGGATTTACTTACTCTATCAATCGAGAACAAATTGATTAGTTCTTCCATTGAGAACAACTCTTGGTCTGTACCCGGATTCCAACCCAATAAAGCAAGGAAGTTAACCACAGCCTCCGGTTGATAGCCAGACTCACGATAGCCAGACGAAACTGTTCCTGAAACAGGATCATTCCATTGCAATGGGAATACAGGAAAACCTAAACGATCACCATCTCTTTTACTCAATTTACCATTACCTTCAGGTTTCAACAACAATGGCAAATGTGCAAATTGAGGCATTGTATCTTCCCAACCAAAATACCTATACAAAAGTACATGCAAAGGAGCTGATGGTAACCACTCTTCACCACGAATTACATGAGTAATCCCCATCAAATGGTCATCAACAATGTTGGCCAAGTGATAAGTTGGTAATTCATCAGCAGATTTATATAGCACCTTATCATCTAACACATTAGAATTAATCACCACCTCACCTCTTACCATATCATTCACTACAACATCCTCATTGGGTTGAATTTTTACACGCACCACATATTTCTCTCCAGCATCAATTCTTTTCTTCACCTCATCAGCAGAAAGAGTCAATGAATTCACTCCAGACATACGAGTCTGAGAATCGTATTGGAAGTTCGGGATTTGCTGACGTTTAGCCTCCAACTCTTCTGGGGTGTCGAAAGCATAATAAGCACAATCTGCATCCAACAATTGTTGCACATATTTTTTGTAGATATCTCTACGTTCACTCTGACGATACGGACCACAATCTCCACCAACTCCAACACCTTCATCAAACTTAATCCCTAACCATTTAAAGGCTTCGATAATGTACTCTTCAGCACCGGGAACAAAGCGCTGAGAGTCTGTATCTTCGATTCGAAGAAGAAGATCTCCTCCATGTTTTTTTGCAAATAGATAATTATACAAACATGTTCTTACACCGCCAATGTGCAAAGGACCTGTCGGACTGGGTGCAAAACGCACTCTAACTTTTCTTTCTTCCATTTGTATTTTAATTTAAGGTGAGTTCTTTAAATTCACCGTTTGTAATATAATTAATAAAGTATAAATCAAGGGGCAAACTTTTCGGTACATTTTGATTTATTTTGGCAACTTACTGTTTATCAGTCGGTCACAGTGTCTGCTCTGCTCCCTTTTTCGTCCAGCAATCTACTCGGAATAAATTCAAAAATTCCACGAAATGCATTTATAAGACCCACCTTAATTTTAAATCTACTACTTATTATTGTAGAGATTCATTGTATATTGCAAGCCTGACAAACAAAAACTTTTTATTACTTCACAAGCCAACTCCACACGGGGTTGTAAAGCAATAGATTCCTCATCAGACCATTCTCCCAAAACAAATTCCACCTGCATACCTTTAGGAAAATCATTCCCAATACCAAAACGCAAGCGAGAGTATTTAGAACCGATAAGTTGTTCTATACTTTTCAAACCATTATGACCAGCCGCTCCCCCATTACCTTTCAACCGAATTGCTCCGAAAGGAAGTGATAAATCATCAACAATAATCAAAAGATTCTCAATAGGTATATTCTCTTTGTTAAGCCAATACCTCACTGCATTTCCACTTAAATTCATATATGTGGAGGGTTTCAACAGAACAAGTTCAGCATTTTTAACTCGACAATTCGCAATAGCACCATATCGCGCACACTCGTCAAAAACAATATTGGACGCCTTAGCGAAAGCGTCCAATACCTTAAAACCTATATTGTGTCGGGTATTGGAATACTCGTTTCCGATGTTACCCAAACCAACAACCAAATATTTCATTTACATTATTTTTTAGCGGCTGCAGCACCTCTTGCTGCTCTTGTCAACTTAACAGCAGCTACAACATTGTTAACGCTATTCAAGATTGCCAAATTATCGTATGACAAAGCTCCAACTTGGATTGTTTTTCCAAGACCTAACTTTTCTACATTAACTACCAATCTCTCAGGAATATTCTTGTAATTTCCTTTCACTTTCAATTTACGTAATTCTTGGCTTAATTTACCACCCATACGCACACCTTCTGCCAATCCTTCCAATTTAACAGGAACTTCCATCACAACATCTTTATAATCAAATACTTGCAAGAAATCAATGTGCAATACATTGTCCTTAACAGGGTGAAATTGAAGATCTTTTACGATTGCGTTATATGCAACACCATCTACATTCAATGCTACCAAGAAAATCTCAGGAGTATAAATCAATTTACGAACATCTCCTATTGCTACTTGGAAATTTACATTTTTCTCACCTCCATACAATACGCATGGAATCATACCTTCTTTTCTTAGAGCCTTAACTGCTTTCTTTCCTACAGTTGCTCTATCTACACCTTTTAATTCAAAAGTTTTCATTTGTGTTACTCAAAATTAAGTTTTACAATTTGTTTTTTTAGAAATGGCTTAATTTCCCATCACACTAATGGAATGCAATCTTACACATCCCGAAAAGCGGTGCAAAGATACGACTTTTTTAATTTATGACAAATTTTTTTCACATCTTTTGAATCATATATTTTGCGTGTAGAGTCAACCGTAGAGTCAACTGGCAAGTGCGAATTTATATAATGACTAGTGTTCAATGCTAAATTCCTTGTCTCATCTGCACAAATCAAATTGTAAATTAGTCAGATGAGAAACTTTAGTACGACTTTCTCTCAGTTAAAACATTATTATCTCAATATCAATATTTTAACAATTTGAGATTATATTTGTGTCCTACACTTAATAAATGTTTAAAACTCTTTTTTTTAATATCAAACCTATCGTGGATGAATGGGATGAATTTACGCTCCATAATATTCTCTAT